>JAESGU010000160.1_pt1 | contig 20797 bp, 10 predicted proteins | sample 9266271 | NCBI WGS metagenome assembly JAESGU01 (sample SAMN15740544, study PRJNA653495) | algae metagenome | isolation source: Scytonematopsis contorta HA4267-MV1 and co-occurring heterotrophs from mud... | place: USA: Palolo Valley Trail, Honolulu, Hawaii | collected 2009-07-25
ACTCGCCAGAAATCCAATCGAGCCGCTATGGATAACAATTATATGTTGACTGTTCTTGCTGCTTGCTTATCTAAGCATGATGCCTCAGAAGCTTCTTGTCAATAGGGTTTGAGATGCGCTTACCCTGCCGATTCAAATCAATAAATGTACAAATTTAGGTCCTGAAAGCATAGCACCTGTGGTATAGTTTCTCAGGAGTTAAGTTTCAAGGCAATGAGCCATTTTTTAATGAGAAAGACTTTACATGGGTATCAAAATTTGAGGAACAGTGGTTAGTTATTCGCAACGAACTGGAGATTTTGGCAAAAATATTTCTACCATTTTGGCATCCCTAATCTTTTATTTTTTTAGGGCTTAAAACAAGACGTTTAGTTGAGCGATTTTTATGCAATCTATCGAACAAGTTCTACCTCCTTTTGCTTCCAATCAACACAAAAGTATTTTTGACAGTAAAACTTTTTGGGGAGCGGTATCAACAGCAGTTACGGCTATTTCTCCTCTTGTCAAAGACATGGTTAAGGACTTTTTGAAGACTGGAATAATTTCCCCTTTCACCATTCTCAGAATCTTACTGTTGGTAGGGACTACAACCTTAGCAATTGTAGGACGGGTAACGGCAGACACTCCTGTATATACACCAGAAGGTTTACCTGGTCCAAACAAAACAGATTTTATTGATTCTAAAAGCATCTTTGAAAGTAAAACTTTTTGGGGAGCAGTTTCTACGGCGCTCGTAGCAATCTTACCAACCATTAGTGATTTTCTCTCTGAATATCATAAGACAGGAAAAATTAATATTGATAACATCACCGAAATTGCAATAGTGCTGGCAAGCACTACTGTAACAATAATTGGACGGGTTGTTGCTGAAAACCCTGTATATACACCTGTAGGTTTACCCGGTCCTGACAAGCCTAACTCTTGATTGACTCTTATACCCTTCCACTCAAACTTTGCTACAAATTCCCAGATAAGAGACAAGATAATCAAAGTCTCTACGGATTTTATTTGTATCGGGCATTTCGTGAAATGGTATTAGAAATCTAAGAGGATGTTTGAAAAGTCGGAAAATATACATGAGACCCCTCTCCAAACCTCTCCCTGACGTGGAGAGAGGCTTTGAAACCTTTATTTTCTTGTTCCCCTTCCCGATGCAATACTTGGAAGGTTTTGCCCAAAAACAGGAAAATGCGTAGGTTGGGTTGAGGGACGTATCCGTAAGCGGACGCTTCGCGTACATGTAGTGGAGCGTAGCGCTTAACCCAACTAATACAAGGAAATGTTGGGTTTCCCAAAGCCATGCCTTTATGGGCACGCTGCGCGTGCCGCAAGGTCGTCCGTTCGCGCAGGTTGTCCGGAGGACATAGGACTTACAACTCAACCTACAAAATCTCAAAACCTTCGCAGTATTGCTTCCCGATGTTCGGAAGGGGTTAGGTTCTTAGTTAAAATTAATACTTTTCAAATATCATCTAAAATTAAACCTGAAGGATTTAGTCTTAGAAATTTGAAATAATAAGCATAGGGAATTAAAATAAATATTTTTGACAGTCAGTTCTGGACGCAATTTTTAGCAATTGCCAAACCTTACTGGTATCAAAATGAGGGGAAGAGAACAACTTCAGAACTTTTGTGGTCATGATTTACGTTAGCTCTGGTACAGTTATTGCTGTTATCGCTTACTAGTGTTAACGTATACACTAGCTATGTAGTTCGAGACATATATTTTTGCTTGAACAAAAAGATGCTCCAGGGTTCTTTCGCATGTTACTTATATTTGCTGCCCTGCTAGCAATTTATACACCAATCGTGGGAATATTTCAATATTTAAAAGCAAAAATTGCTGCTGACTGGTATCAATTTTTAATGTCTTGAAAATAGAAAGTTATCAATTGCGAACAGAAAAGTTTATTTTCGTACCATAATTATGTATTAAATATAGCATCACATATAGTAAAACTACGTTATAAAACTTGTTCATAAATATTTCGTGTTTATCGCGGAAAGGCAGAGGGCATCCGGGAGGAATAATTTAATAAGGTAACAAGTAATACACGATGGGACTCTGACCTCTGCCCACGGGGTATAAAACCCCACCGTAGAGACGGTGTTTGCTTTTCTGTGGGGTCTGTAAGTCCTGCGGACTACCTTGCGGTACGCGCAGCGTGTCGAAGACATAACCACGGACTAGTTTGCTCATAAAGCCCTCTGCCTCCTGCCCTCTGCCGGATTCAATTTCGCGTTTAATTATTGTAGTGTGCTTCGTATATTCCTATAAGGAATTTTAGCTAGAAACTATGAGAAAATAAGTATTAATTTTATCTTTAAATAATAAGCTACATAATAGCCGCTATGTAGCTTTTAACTGCATAAGTTGATATCATTGGCATCAATAACAAATAAGAACTATATTCATGAGTTTCTCACCAGTTTTCTAAAAACCTTACAAAATTTAGCTTAATCAAGTTTCATGCTCTACCAAAATTCTCATCCATCAAAATGTTCACAATATAGGCTGAGCAAAGATTATGGTTAATATGAAAACTTAGCTTGTGAGAAATGCATGTATAGGCTTAATTTACTTGTGATTCAAGGAATGACATCTGATGAGACACGTTAGTCTACCCTCTGAAACAATAAGCTATTCAAATCAGGAAGCTCATAAATTTGAATACACGATTTTAGAGATTAGTACACGAGCCATTGTTATGCAGCATACCAATGATATAAAAGCTTTGATGCGCCGTACTTGTGATGATATTATCCATATAGGAGAAAAGCTACTTGAGGTTAAGCAGTTTCTAGGGCATGGCAATTTCATTAGCTGGCTGAAATCTGAATTTAATTGGAGTGTATCAATTGCCACTAAATACATGCAAGTAGCAAAACAATTCAAAACCGTAAATTTTACTAATTTGAATATAACTGCTTCAGCTCTTTATCTCATTGCTGCTCCTTCTACACCTGATATTGTCAGAGCAGAAGTATTGAATCGTGCAAGTTCTGGTGAAAGCATTAGTTATACAAAGACTAAGCAAATTATGTGTCAGTATAAGAAAAATGCTCACTCTCAAATCGGGGAATTAACTACCTTTGAGAACTCTAGAAAACCTCAAGAATCTAATTTTTACCTGTCTACGGAGGATAAAAATCAAATAAAATCGTCTCAAATTATACACATTTTTTCTACGATAAATGACTTAAATCAAGCAGCAAATATAGACAGTTTTACGACCCCTGTAACCGAACAAGAAAAAACAATAAATATCAGTATGTCTGAAGATTTAACTCAAGAGCAACATAATTTAGTAAATACGACTCCAAATTCTGACAATGCATCAAGTATAGAGATTGTTGAAATGGCTGTTAAAATTATTCAATTTACTCCCAAAGAATTAGCTTTAATCATTTCTGAGTCTGCCAAGAATGGATTAACGAAACAACATCTACAAGCAATTATTGTGTCATCTGAACAAGCTCTTAATGCTCGTCAGGATTCGTAAGATATGACCTGAACTTAATTTTGACAAGAAGAAGGCTGAGTTTTCGAGTGCTTCCATAATTTTGTTTCTCTAAGTCAGTGGGGCAAAACTATCTACAAATTCATGTCTAAACTGAGCCTTGATGCAGGAGATGCTAAGGGACTTCCAAATAAAAAAATCACCAATTTTGATTGCGGGATTGCATGAAATGCTGTTCATAAAGGCGGGATTGCATGGAATGCTGTTCATAGGTTGCGGGATTGCATGGAATGCTGTTCATAGGTTGCGGGATTGCATGAAATGCTGTTCATGGGTTGCGGGATTGCATGGGATGCTGTTCATAGGGGCGGGATTGCATGGGATGCTGCTCATAGGGGCGGGATTGCATGGGATGCTGCTCATAGGGGCGGGATTGCATGGAATGCTGTTCATAGAGGCGGGATTGCATGGAATGCTGTTCATAGGGGGCGGGATTGTTCATAGGGGCGGGCGGGCAAGGATGCCCACCCCACAAGATTGAAGAATTTATTTTTTGGAGTTCCTTAACGCCCGAGCATCGTTTGCTCAAATAATGTCCACATTTAAATTAACGATAATAAGGTTTTTAGCCTCTAAAATCTGTCGAACTCACGTTAATTTATCTAATTTTACCCATTGCAAGAGGTTGGTTTACATTGAATAAATAATCATTACTCTTGATTCTAGAGGTGCAAATTTCATCATGTGTTTTTACTTAGACTAATAATTTATATTAGATATTATTGGGTCTCAATTCCCAATTAGATTCTCCTGTTAATTCCAAAATCCACTGATGATATTTTAACAAACTCTCTCGATGACCAACGCTAATAAAAGTTGCTTCAGTTTGTTGCAATAGTTGATAAAGATTGTCTTCATTTTCTAAATCCAAAGCACTCGTAGCTTCATCTATAATTACATAGCGCGGACGAGTGACTAGTACCCTAGCAAAGATAAGACGTTGTTGTTCTCCTAACGACAAGACGTTTTCCCAATATTGTTCTGTATCAAAGCTACCAACTCTTGTAAGTAAGTAGTGCAGGTTAACTTGTTGCAATATTTCTTCAAGTTCGCTATCTGTAATTTGATTATTTCTGTTGGGGTATAGTAGCTGCTCGCGTAATGTTCCTAAAATTAGATAAGGATTTTGGGGCAAAAACAAAATTTCTTCTAAGTTTGGTCTGACTATACGACCTGTACCAGATTTCCATAAACCAGCTATTGCTCTTAGTAAAGAACTCTTACCAGTTCCACTTGAACCGACTATTACCATACCAGTAGAAGTTTCAACTGAAAATGATAAATCTCTGACTAAAACCTGCTCATAATTAGGAGTTTGCAAAGTAACGTTTTCCACAGCAATATTTTCTGCTTCGACTGTTTCAATTATATTATCAACTTCCTGTTGTGTACTAGATGCTGACAAAGCTTCTAGAAAAGTACTTAGACGATTAATTAAATTTGTCAGTTGACCTGCATATGCCAATTCACTTACGATTACTGACAATGCTCCTGCAAATATTGCACAACCAACACTTGCTTGGTTAACTTCTCCTAACTCAATTTCATCAAAAAAGTATAAAGGGCCTATGAGTATAAACGGCAATAGAATTATAAAAAACTGATATCCATTTGTAAATAGTAGTTGATTATTCTGCCAGCCAGTCAACTGTTGTCTGTTTTGGATTAAATTAGTAAATGCTCGTTTTATTATATTTGATTCACGAGATTCGCCTTGGAAAAAAGCAATCGATTCAGCATTTTTATGAACGTGAGTTAAACAATAGTTAAAGTTAGCTTGCCCTTCGGTTTCTTTGGAATTAATCTTATTCAATTCTTGATTGAAGTAAAGCCCGACAGCGTTACCAACAATAGTATAAACAACCATAATTACTGCCACCAACTTGGAAATAGACCACAGAATAACTATAAAAGTAACCATTTCCATTGCTTTTTCCAGAAAAACGAATAAAAGATTCATAGCCATTCTGGGTATTGGCTCAATTTCTTGGGAAATACGTTGGTCGGGATAGTCAATCTCGGATTTAAGGCTAATTTTATAATAAGCGAGATTGCCAAAATATTTTTCTAAAATATACTTGGTAAGATGCTGATACCAGTCAAGAGCAATCTTTCTTCTTAAATATTGAGAAAATACTATTAGTATTGCTAAAGTTGCAAGAGAAATTGCGTAAGTAATTAACAAATTGAAGTAATTTGAAGTATTTTTTTGTTCGAGTAAGTCTATTAAATCTCTAGTAGCATAGCTATTAAATGCATTTACGCTGGTAATTGTTACCAACAGTAATAGTGATAGAACTAATAGAAACCATGAAAATAATATTTCTCTCCAGCTTCTTCCTTCCTCATCTGGATACCAGTAAGGTTTTGCAAGAGCTAAAAATTGTTTCCACAATTGATTATCAAATATATTCATAAAACCTCATAGTATGATAAGTAAAAAACTCTAGTTGTGTGACAATCGGAACTATTCTTCAAAGAAAACGAGCCATATTTTTTACCTTTAATGTCAAAAAGAAGGCAGAAGGCAGAGGGCAGAGGGCAGAAGGAAAGAGAAGGAATAAGGCATTCGAGGTAAAAGAGAATACAGACCAATTCGCGAAGCGTGCCGCCTCGGCATATTGCGAATTGTTTTGTTGGCTCCGGGCAGAGAGAACTCTTGGTATTACTTGTTACCCTTATAACTTCCTCCTCCCGGACGAGCGTCTTCTGCCCTCTGCCTTGTGCCCTCTGCCATATAGCTGGTCATATAGCCTTGTGATGTTCCAAAAGCGCTCTCTGAGGTAAGAAATCTCCTTCTCTTAGTTCCTCTACGCTATTTTTAACTGCCTGAATAACGCAATCAATATCTGCATCAGTGTGAGCTGTAGACAGAAAACAGTTACGCCCCTCCCAGATGTAAATTCCTTTTTCTAACAGGTGGTAAAATAACAAATCCAGATTTCCTGCGAATGAAAAGCGGAAAAGCGAACCAAAATGCACAATGTTGATGGGTAAATTTTCTGTTTTAAAATAATTATTTAAAGTTTCTGCAAACCTGGATGTGCGTTGGTTTAACTTTTCCTGAAGGCTCGAACCTTGTTTCTGAAGATACTGAAGTACTGCCTTTGCAGCCGCCATACCTATATGGTTTTTGTTAAACGTCCCTGCGAAAAATGTTCTTTGTGCTTCTGGATATGAAGCATCTCCGTAGTTCCATAAACCGCCGTCGATTCCATCCATATAAGCTGCTTTTCCTGCTATGACTCCGATTGGCATCCCACCACCAATTATTTTGCCGTAGACAACTATGTCCGCTTTTATACCAAGAAATGCCTGTACTCCGCCTGGATGAATGCGAAAACCCGTTAGAACTTCATCGAAAATCAGTGCAATTCCTGCTGCTTCTGTTAATTGTCTTAATTTACGTAAAAATTCTTTGGGTTGTAATTCAGGATGACGGCTTTGAATTGGCTCGACTAAAACCGCAGCCAGTTCGCTGGCGCAAGCTTGCAAAGTTTCCAGTGATTGAGGATTATTATATTCCAATACTATAGCATCTTCAATCATCTGCTGGGATATTCCCGGTACCATCGGCACAGCGCTAGTTTCAATCACAGATGCTTTAGCCATAACTCCGTCAAAATGTCCGTGATATGAGTTGGCAAATATAGCAATTTTAGTCCGACCAGTAGTTGTGCGTGCTAGGCGCAGCGCTGTCATCACCCCTTCTGTACCTGAGTTACAAAAAGTTACGCGCTCCATGCCTGTCAGTTCGCGGACGAGCTGGGATACTTCTCCTGCTAGATTTGATTGCGGACCAATTTGTATACCCAGCTGAATCTGCTGTTCAATAGCTTCAGTGATAAATGACGCCGCATGACCAAAAAGAAGCACCCCGAACCCCATGCTAATATCTATATACTCATTGCCGTCTATATCCCAAAATCTCGAACCATTAGCTCGTTCTCCAACAATCGGATAAAGCATCTCTTTAATTGAAAAGCGAAATCCTGCTATTGCCCTACTGTCAGCTAAAACATGACGGGAATTTTGAGCTTGTTGCTTTGATTTTTGTGTACGTTTAGTGTAACGTTCTACGAGTTTTTCTAAATGGTGCTGTTGCTTTGAATTTAAATCTAGTGCGGGAAAAGAAGTATTTCTGTTCGCTGGTGGTGTGCTTGCTATCTTTACTGTTTGAGATTGTATATTTTGAGATTTTACATTGGCAGTAGTTCGGCTATTAGAATTTAAAATTTCCAACTGCCGGGACATTATTTGCAGTTGTTGTTCTATAATACTTTTGAGGGAGCTTTCAGTCGCTTTTTCTCCTATTATTTTTGCATTTAAAGACTTGGTTGCTTCGATTGACTGGAGTATTTTCGGCTCGGACTGGGAAAAATCTGCACAATCCTGTGCTGGGTCTAAATGTTGGTCTATGTAACTTGCTAATCGCTCAATATTTGTCAGTTCGCCAAGTATCTGGCTGATAGCAATTTTGATTTTATATTTATTTTCAATACTTTGGGTAATTTCTATTAAGAGAATTGAATCTGCTCCCATTTCTAAAAAAGGAGCGCGAATATTTACTTCAGATGGGGTCACTCTCAAGGAGTTACCTATAATAGCAGTTAATGCTGAAATGATAACATTTATTTGGGACTTTTTAGTTGCGAGAGTGTTAGGAATTTCTACTCTCTTTTCGTCCGTTTTATTTCCATTTGTATTATTCACAGGATAATTTACTTTTTCAAACCAATAACGTTTACGCTGAAAGGGGTAAGTCGGAAGCGATAGCTTATTTCTTGAATAGTCTTTATCAAATTCAGTCCAATTTATGTTAGCTCCTTGCATGTAAAGAGTAGATAAACTTTCTAATAATACTTGCCAATAGTTTGGCTTTTGTACTAAAGAGGGCAACCAGATAGCGTTGACTTTCTGATGGCTAAGTTCACTTAAACTCGAAAGTACAGGTTTCGGACTAATCTCTAAAAATATTTTATACCCCTGGTGAACCAAATTATTCATCCCTTCCGCAAATCTTACCGTTTGCCGACAGTGTTGGAGCCAATATTGAGCATCCAAAGTATCGTTCGGAAAAATCATTTTACCAGTTAAGGTGGAAATCATAGGAATACAGGGAGCTTGAAATAAAACCTCTTTTGCTATTTGTTCAAATGCTGGTAAAATTGGCTCCATCATTGGAGAATGAAATGCGTGAGATACTTTTAACTGTTTTGTTTCGATGTTCTGTGCTTTTAGTACAGCCTTTATTTCTTCTAATGCTTGGCGTTGACCAGAAATCACAGTATTGCTAGAACCGTTGAGCGCAGCGATAGAAACATCTTGGCTATAAGGTTGGATAATAGCAGCAACTTTGGCTTCGTCAGCAAGAACAGTAAGCATTTCGCCATTTGGCAAAGTCTGAATTAATCGTCCGCGCTCAGCCACAAGCTTTAAGGCATCTTCTAAACTTAAGATTCCAGCAACACAAGCGGCTACATATTCTCCTAAGCTGTAACCCATGACTGCTGTTGGTTCGACGCCCCAAGATTGCCATAATTTTGCCAGTGCGTATCCTACAGCAAATAAAGCAGTTTGATTATAAGTAACTTCATCTAAAATTGGACTTCGTGCTTCAGGGTATAAAACAGACAGCAAAGGTTGTTCTAAGTAACTTTGCAGAATTTCGTTACATTTGTCTATTGTTCGGGCAAAGCTTGGCTGAGCTTGGTAAAGTTGACGCGCCCAAACCACATCATCTAACCCAGTACCGCTAAATAAGAAAGCGATTTTGGGCGATTTAGATGTTTGAGTTGAAGCTACTTCATTATTAATAAACTTGTTTAAATCGTTTTTGAGTTGTGTTACTGAATCAGCCAAAAAGGCGATGCGGTAATTGAAGTGTCGGCGGCCTGTATTGCTAGTAAAGCATATATCTGATACAGATAAACTGAGATTTGTATTTAAATATTGCTGATATTTTGATGCTAATTCTAAAAGGGAAGGTTGTGTCTGGGCTGATAAAGTTAGTATGTGTAAAGGACGTTCTGTAACAGATGGCTTGGGCTGTTGTGAGGGTGCTTCGGACACAATCATATGGGCATTAGTACCACTGGCGCCAAACGAACTAACTCCGGCAATTCGCGGTTTACCATTACTAGTCCAATCGGTAAGTTTAGTTACAACTGACACAGGTATATCCGACCAGTCAATATGAGGGTTAGGTTGATTGAAATGCAGATGGGGCGGTATTTGCTTGTGTTGTAAACATAACACGACCTTGAGTAACCCAGCGACTCCAGCTGCTGATTCCAAGTGACCGATATTTGTTTTGAGAGAACCAATCAAAAGTGGACGTTCTCTTTTTTCACCAAAAACACTTGCTAAGGCTCTAACTTCAATCGGGTCTCCTAAAGCTGTGCCCGTGCCGTGGGCTTCGATATAATCAATATCGGCTGGCTGAACAGAAGACTTTGAGAGTGCAAGGCTCAGTAAAGCTTCTTGGGCTGTTTTGTTGGGAACGGTAAATCCGCTACTAAAACCATCCTGATTGACTGCTGAAGCGCGAATCACTGCTTGGATATTATCCCCATCCGCTAAAGCTTGGGTTAAACGTTTGAGGACTAACACCCCACAGCCTTCTCCCCGGACAATACCATCTGCACTCGCATCAAACGTTTTGCAACGACCGCTAGAGGACATTATCCTAGCTTTAGATAAAGCGATTGTATTTTCTGGTGAGAGGATAAGATTGACGCCGCCTGCTAGTGCCAGATTACACTCTTTGTTACGCAAACTTTGACAAGCTAAATGAATTGCGACTAGCGATGACGAGCAGGCTGTGTCTATTGCCATACAAGGACCTGTTAAACCCAATACGTAAGATAACCTGCCAGCAACAGCATTGAGGGGGTTACCCGTTAGGTAAAAAGCATCAATTTGGCTAAAATCGCCATTGGGCATCAGCAGACGTGCATAGTCATTTGTTGTAATTCCAATAAAAACTCCTGTCTGATTGCTTGCTTCTTGATTGGGAATGTAGCCTGCATTTTCTAAAGCTTCCCAACTTACCTCCAATAGTAACCTTTGTTGGGGGTCTATCCTGGCTGCTTCCCTAGGAGAAATGCCAAAGAACTGAGGGTCAAACTGGTCTACTTGCTGTAAAAATCCACCGTAAGGAGTATACATTTTTCCAGGAGCATCTGGGTCGGGGTCGTAATATTCATCTACATTCCATCGCTCGCTGGGTATCTCAGTAATAGTATCTACCCCATCGGCTAAAATTTGCCAGAATGTCTCTGTATTGGTAGCTCCTCCAGGAAACCGATAACCCGTACCGATAATGGCAATGGGTTCTATTTTGGAATACTCCAGTTCCTGAATTTTTTTAATTGACTCATCCAAGGTAAAGAGTAACCGTTGTGATGAAGATAACTGGTCTATTTTTAGGAATTCGGAGGTATTATTCATTTGGTATCCCTCAGCAAACTTTCTAATGTTGCCATTCTCTGTGCAATTGATGCTTCAACTTCAGTTTCAGAAAGTAGTTTAATCTTTGCTAAAGCTTCTGTTTGTTCGTCTTCACCTTGATACGGTTCTGTATTATTTCTTGTATGAGTTGAGATTGCTAAATTCCAATTTAGCACTTTAGTGCTTATATAGTCAGCTAAACTTTTAATATTCGGGTATTCTAAAATTAAAGTTCCAGGTAAAGTGGTGTCAAAACTTTTTTCTAGAAGACTTTTTAACTCAGTAGCCATAAGAGAGTCCATGCCCATATCAAAAAAACCTTGCTGTGCTTCGGGCATGTAAGATGCTTCTTTTCCTAGTATTTTAGCAACTTCTTTTTGGAGATAAACAATTAAAATATTTTGTCGTTCGCTTTCTGATGTCCTCTCTAATTTTTGCAGAATTTTTGAGGGTTCTTTGCTTTGGAATTTGGTTGTTTGTTCTATATTTATATGATTTATATGTATGTTTTCTAATAATAACCCTTGTATTCTTGCTTCATAGATAACTTTAAACTGAGTCCAGTCAACATCAGCTAAAGTTATTTGCGGGCAGTTTGCTCCTAAAAGAATTTTGAAAGCTGTCAGCATTTGCTGCGGTTGCAGTGCTTTGACTCCAATCTGAGTTAACAATTGTTGTATTTCTGATGAAGCCATTCCAGAACCAGCCCACGGTCCCCAATTTATGCTCAATGCGGGTAAGCCCATTCCTTGACGGTAATGAGCCAATACATCAAGAAAATGGTTTGCAGCTGCATAATGAGCTTGTCCCTTTGAACCCCATACAGAAGCTATCGAGGAAAAACTAACAAAAAAGTCCAGTTTCATCTCCTGCGTTAATTGATGCAAAACCCACGTTCCCAGTACTTTTGCACGCAGCGTAGATTCAAGCACGCTTAAATCCATTTCTTCGATAGTTTGATATCCAGGTACGCCAGCAGCATGAATAATACCTAAAAGCGGAGGCATTGCTTTGTTAATTTGAGCAAACAAACTCGCGACTTCCGAAACTTTTGCAACATCAACAGCTTCTACAAGCACTTCAACTCCGGCTTGTTGCAATTTAATAATCACTTGCTGTTGGGTAGTAATACCGCTACGACTAACAAGCACTAAATGGCGCGCTCCTTGTTCAACCATCCACTCAGCTACTTTTAGTCCTAAACCACCCAATCCGCCAGTTATTAAGTAAGTTGCTTCGGGTTTGAAAGTTAAATTATTTTTTTGTGGCGGGTTGCTGCGTACTAAGCGAGCCACATAACGCTGCTTGTCTCGCAAGGCAATATGGTCTTCTGCATCCGGATGACAAATTTGTGCGGAAAGCATTTTTATTTGTTCTAAATCAATATCAGCATCAAAATCGAACATCCCTCCCCACAATTGTGGATGCTCCAAAGCGATTACTTTACCCAATCCCCATAAGCTTGATTGAGCTATCGCTAAGGAAACAGGATGTTGTTTTACAGCAGTTGCAGTTTGGGTAACTAACCATAATCGCGGTGTCGAGCAACCAGCTTTTGTTAATGCTTGCACTAAATACAATACACTACCGCAACCCATAATTTGAGCATCTTCCAAGTCAGAAATTGTCAAATTATTAGATGATGCTGCTTGTAAACTCCACAAATGAATTACTCCCTTCAATGGCTGCGGGTTTTGAGAAACTGATTGCAACAGTTGTTCAAAATCGTAAGCGCTGGCTGGGTTGATATACTTTCCTTGTTGCTGCTTTTGTGAGTATACTAGCGTGCAAATGTCCCCTTGTTGCTCTAGTAATTGCGCCAAAGTTGAAGCAACACCCCCATTATCCGCAAAAATTAACCAGCTTCCTGATTCCTTAACAGGCTGGGATGATAGTGGCTCAGGTTGCCATTCCACCTGATAGAGACAATCTTGAATGTTCAGATTTTGTGTTTCTGTTTCAATCCAATAGCGCTGTCGCTCAAAGGTATAAGTTGGTAACTGCAAGCGACGACAGCGGTAGTCTTGGTAAAAACCTTGCCAGTCAACTGCTGCACCATGTAAATATAATTTCGATAGCGTTTGTAACATTGATTGCCAATCATCTTGCCCTTGACGCAGGCTCGGCAACCAAAGGGAATGTGGGTTTAATTGCCATTGGCGGCTCATGCCAATTAATATTGGCTTGCCACCAACTTCTACAAATATCTCGTACCCTTGCTGAGATAATGTTTCCATTCCCGCAGCAAAGTTTACTGGTTTTTTGACGTGATTGCACCAATAATTGGCAGTAGTAACAGACTCCCGCACGGGCTGGCCTGTAACATTAGAAATAAAAGCAATTTTTGGTAATGAATAGTTGATTTTTTCTGCTACTCGAGCAAAATCATCAAGCATTGGTTCCATTAGCGGCGAGTGGAAAGCATGAGATACGGCTAATTTGACAGTTTTCACTCCTTGTGATAAAAAGTCTTGACATAGGGTTGCTATTGCTTGACGCTCGCCCGAAATGACTGCATTTTGATTATTATTTATTGCCGCTATTGATATCTTTTGACCGTAGGGTTGAATTGCTGCTTTCACCTGCTGGGGAGAAGCCAACACTGCCATCATTTCGCCATTTTCTGGTAGTGCTTGCATCAACGCTGCTCGCTGGGCGACTAACAATAGCCCTTCTTCAAAGCTAAATACTCCCGCTACACATGCTGCTACATATTCTCCTAAGCTATGACCAATAACAGCATCCGGTTTTATGCCCCATGATTGCCATAGCTTGAATAAAGCATATTCTATAGCAAATATTGCTGGTTGCGTATAACTTGTTTTATTTATTGTTTCATCTGTGGCTGATGTTGCTTCTGCTTGGGGATAAAGTACTGATAATAGGGGTTTTTTTAAATAAGTATCTAATATTGATGCTGCTTTGTCTAAGCTTTTGCGAAATACGGGCGCTTGTTCGTATAGTTGGCGTCCCATATTTACATATTGACTACCCTGTCCTGTAAATAAAAATACTATTTTTTTTGATTTAATGCTTCTCTGTTCGCTATCCAAATGTTCTTCTGTTCCCTTGCTTGGGGTAAAAGCGCTTAGTGAGTGCCGCAACTGTAAGGTAGATTCAGCAAGGATTGCTAGACGTTGCTCAAAATGCGATCGCCCGATATTGGCGGTAAAGCAAATATCTTTTAAAGTTAAATCTGGGTTAGCAGTTAAAAAACGTTCATACCTACTTGCCAAATTCGCAAGTGCTGGTTGTGTTTTTGCGGATAAGGCGAACAGATGTAGGGAACGGTTTACTAACGCTGGCTCTGATTTCGTCGGTGCTTCTTCCAACACCAAATGAACGTTAGTGCCACTAAAACCAAAAGAACTAACACCCGCCAAGCGGCGTTTTGACCCAGCAAGCCAGGGTATAGATTCGACAGGTATCTTTATTGCAAATTTATCCCAATTAATATGTGGATTTGGTTGTTTAAAGTGTAAATGTGGGGGTATTTCCTCATGTTGTAGCGCCAAAACAACTTTAATTAAACCAGCAATACCAGCTGCCGCCTCTGCATGACCGATATTTGTTTTGACAGAACCTATTATCAAAGGGTCTTGTTGTAAGCGTGCTCTACCAAAAACTTCTGCTAAAGCCCCTACCTCTATTGGGTCTCCTAAAGATGTTCCCGTACCGTGAGCTTCTACATAATTAATCTGAGCAGGTTCAATGTCAGCTTTTTCTAAAGCGAGACGAATTAAAGCTTGTTGAGCGGGGCCATTGGGTACTGTCAATCCGCTACTGCGACCATCCTGGTTAACAGCAGAACTGCGAATTAAAGCTAAAATATTATCCCCATCCGCAATTGCATCAGATAAGCGTTTTAAAACTATTACACCACAACCTTCCGAGCGGATATAGCCGTTAGCACTTGCATCAAATGTTTTACAACGACCATCCGGTGCCAACATGCGAGCTTTTGAAAAATTAATTGTAATTTCTGGTGACAAAATACAATTTACTCCTCCAGCCAAAGCAAGATTGCTCTCTTTGTTACGTAAACTTTGACAAGCTAAATCAACCGCCAGCAATGATGACGAACAAGCAGTATCCACAGCCATACTGGGCCCGTGCAAACCGAGAATGTAGGACAGACGCCCAGCAGCGACGCTATGGGTACTTCCAGTTCCCGCATAAGCATCAATTTCCAGAGGATTTTTGTATAGCGAAAGTTGAGAGTAGTCATTAGTAGAAATACCGATAAAAACCCCTGTTTGTGTACCAGCCAATAACTCAGGAGAGATACCAGCATTTTCCAAAGCTTCCCAACTCACTTCTAAAAGTAGACTTTGTTGCGGGTCAAGGCTAATGGCTTCTCGTGGTGACAGACCAAAAAAATAGGGGTCAAAATCATGCAACTGATTGATAAACCCTCCGTAGCGAGTATAAATCTTACCTGGAGTATCTGGATTTGGGCTGTAATAAGCATTAATGTCCCAGCGATTTTTGGGTACTTCAGTAATAGCATCTACCCTATCTTTTAAAATTTGCCAAAAAGCTTCTGGATTGTCCGCTCCATGGGGAAATCGGCAACCCATACCAACTATGGCAATCGGTTCCTTTTTGGCATATTCGATAGCTTCAAGTTTAGCTTGCATGTCCTCTAATGCTTGAAGCGCACGTTTTATAGGAGACATAGATGATATTATACTCATGCCCTTAGTACCTTATACTCTCTAATTTTGTAATTAGTAATTCCTCAGCCTCGCTATCTGATAATTTCTCCCAATCTTTAGCTAGGTCAGTATCATTATTCTCCAGTTCCGCAGTGGATTTTAAGTCAAAATCCAAAGGAATTATTTCCCTGGATAAATAATCTACTAACACTTCCACTGTAGGATAGTCAAAAGATAAAGTTGAAGGTAAACTACATTCCAAACTAGTTTGCAGACGGTTTCTCAATTCCACAGAAATCAACGAATCCATTCCTAGGTCAAAAAACCCTTGCTTGCTGTTTATAGATGTGGAAGAATTTAAACGCAGCACTTTAGCCACTTGAGAGCAGACATAAGCTGTTAAAAAGGCTCGACGTTCGCCTATTGGCATCACCTCCAATTGTTGCAGGAATCGAGAATTTTCCTCCACTGTCTCTGTAAACTGCTGAAGTTCTTTAGTCCAATTTTCAACAATATCAAGAGTTCCATTGATGAAACAGAATTTACAAGCAGAACGTTGAATTTTACCACTAGAAGTTTTAGGAATACTTGCTGTCTTTAACAATGCAATGGCATAAACTTCTACTTCGTGCTCTTGAGCCACGACTTGGCGAATTGTCTCAATCACTTCATTGGCGTTCAGCTTCCGGAGGTGACTCCTTTCTACCTCTTGGGCAATCACCAATTTTTCTTGGCCATTGACTTCCACCGAAAATGCTGCTCCACAATTTGGACGTAGTGCAGGGTGGCACTGTTCTACTGTAAATTCGATATCCTGGGGATAGTGGTTGCGACCCCTAATAATAATTAAATCTTTAAGCCGACCCGTGATAAACAGTTCGTCACCCTGCAAAAATCCCAAGTCACCTGTACGCAGAAATGCTTCGGAGTTATTGCCTTGCAGTTGTGCCCGAAAGATTTGCTCCGTCAGTTCTGGTCGATTCCAATAACCCTGCGCGACACTTGAGCCTGATACCCAAATTTCCCCGACTTGGTTTGGAGCACATTGTGTCAGTAATTCCGGGTCAACAATGGCAATTTTTGTATCCAGCCATGAGCGTCCACATCCTACTAAATGCCTAACATTGTGAGTATCACTAGATACCTGTACTACTCGATTCTTTTCCAGTTCATCTGCTGCGACTGTATGGTAAACTGGTTCATCTTTCACGTTACCACCAGAAACCATTAAGGTAGTTTCCGCCATCCCGTAACACGGATAGAAAGAGCGAGATTGGAAACCACAGGACTTAAATGCAGCGGCAAACCTTTCAAAAGTGTCTTTGCGAACTGGCTCGGCACCACTGTAAGCGCTACACCAACTACTAAGATTTAAAGTATCCCGTTGTTCCGGAGTAATATTGCTAACACAAAGCTCGTAGGCAAAGTTAGGACCACCACAATGGGTTGCTCTGTAGCGTGAAATCGCTTGTAACCATCGAATTGGTGATTGAACAAAGGATGCTGGAGCCATCAGGACACCGAGAAAACCGATATACAGGGGTTGAATAATCCCGTCGATAAGTCCCATATCATGGAAGCTGGGTAACCATGATACAGAAACGCTGTCTGCTGTGAGTTCAAAGGCTTGCTTGATGTACTGACTATTGTGGAGTAGGTTACCATGACTCACCATAACCCCTTTTGGTTTTCCCGTAGAACCTGAAGTATATTGGAGAAAAGCTAGTGTATCTTTGCTCATCAGTGGTTTTTGCCACACGGATGCCTTTTCGCTGCCAATATTATCTGTCGCTAGCCAACACAAACTTGGCAATTCTGGAGTCTCGGCAAAGCGACTCTCAATATTAGCCAACAGTTCTTTTTTGGTCAGAGCTACGGTTATATCAGCATCTGCAACAATTGCTTGTAGCCTAGACATTTTCTGATTACGCCTGAGGGGATAAGCTGGAACTGCTACAACTCCTGCATACAAACATCCGAAAAAGGCGGTAATAAATTCCAAACCTGATGGATATAGCAGCAAGGCTCTAGAACCTGTGGCTACAAGAGACTGTAACTGAGCGGCAATCGCTCGTGCTTGTCGGTCTAGCTCTTGATAAGTGATGCTATCTGCTGGTGTTTCTCCATTCTCTAAAAAGGTAAAAGCTATTTTTTCTGGTTGGTGTAACGTTCTATAGCCCAAAAGGTCAACCAAAGTAGCAACCTCTTGGTACACTTCTGCTTTAAAGCGGTTGTCACAAAGACTCATTATATATATACTCCAGCAAGTGCCTTTAGAACTCGCTTGTTAACAAAATCTATTAGATAATTAACCAAAAATCACTCTGACTTGGGCTAAATATCTACTTGCAGCCATTATACAAAATTTACGTAACAAAAGCGAGCAATTCAAATTCATAAAAGTTACGAATTTGGATACCGCTATTTTGTGTTCGATTTATTCATCTAGAACTTCGCGAACAACCTTTTTGTCCAAAGTCCAAATGGCTATCAGCACCCTCAATATATAGGAATTTAGATTTTACTATGTATTTAGAGACTGATAGCTATTTTTGTGACATTAATTGACGCTCGCATCTGTGTAAATTTAAGTTAAAAAACTATTTTTAGCATTTATAATCGGATTTAATGATATATAAGTAAGCAGTATTTATAAATCGCGTAAATCATTCGCGAACAACTTTATTTTTTGCTTATGCCAGAACATGTTGAGCCATCTGGAATTCAGGATTTAGCTACACGTACTGACAATTTGGTTAGTATGATAGAACGCTTGGAGAAAGAAATTAAAGAAATTAAGGCAAGTGGTATAGTTGCTCCGGGTGGCTGTTGGATAGTACGCTACCTAGCAAAAGGAAGAAGAAGTGCGTATTGGTACTACAAACTACAAGCATCTGAAGAGATTTTTCCCACAAAGGCTGAAGGAAAGTACACTAAGTACAAACATCTTGGCAAGGCTGGTAGCAAAGCTTACTTAAAAGCCGTGGAGCAAGTAGTGGCAAGAGCTAAAATAGAAGGGCTGCAACGAGCCATAGATATCTTAATACAAGGGTCAGCAGATTTAATGGAAGAGGCTAAAAAATACAAGTAATACAGAATAACTATTTCGCGTAATATTTTCGCGAACCACTCTCATATTTTGTCCAAAGTCCAAATGTATTGATTGTTACCATGCATCATATTGTTTCTGATGGCTGGTCAATTGGGATATTTGTGCGGGAGCTTGTTGCTCTTTATCAAGCCTTTTCTCAGGGTGTAGCTTACGAGTTACCCCAATTAACAATTCAATATGCTGACTTCGCCCAATGGCAAAGGGAATGGCTAACCGGGGAGGTACTTACAAAACAACTCGACTATTGGCGTCATCAATTAGCACAGGCACCGCCATTATTAAAATTACCCTACAACCGACCGCGCCCAGCAATACAAACTTTCGCCGGAGCAACCCTAAACTTTGAAATTGATACCAACTTAACTCAGCAATTGTTGGCATTGAGCGCGGATTCAAGAGCGACATTGTTTATGACTTTGTTAGCTGGGTTTGCGACTTTGTTATCTCGTTATAGTTGTAGCGAGGATATTGTGATTGGTTCGCCAATCGCCAACCGCAATCACAGCGAAATAGAACCGATAATTGGCTTTTTTGTTAATACTTTAGTTTTACGAACTAATTTATCAGAAAATCCAACCTTTGCAGAACTTTTGAGTAAAGTTAAGCAAGTAACGCTAGAAGCTTACGCTCATCAAGACCTACCGTTTCAAAAATTGGTAGAAGAATTACAACCAGAGCGGAGCATGAGCTATAGTCCTTTGTTTCAAGTACTATTTGTATTACAAAATGTGCCAGTTGAGAAACTAGAATTGCCTGGTCTCACAATTACCCCTTTAGAGATGGATAATACTACGTCTAGATTTGATTTAACTCTTTCAATCACCCAGACAGAATCTAAGTTACTAGGAGCGTGGGAATATAATACTGACTTATTTGATGCCGAAACAATTAGCTGCATTCGCAATCATTTTCAAACTTTGCTTCAGGGAATAGTTCAGCAACCACAACAGAAAGTTTCTCAATTATCTTTATTAAGTCAAGAAGAACGACACCAATTATTAGTCGAGTGGAATCAAACTCAAACAAAGACCCTAAACTTTTGCATTCATCAGTTATTTGAAGCTCAAGTTGAGCGTACTCCCAATGCTGTAGCGGTAGTTTTTGAACAAGAAGAACTAACATACTTAGAATTAAATAATAAAGCCAATCAGTTAGCCCATCATCTGCAAAAAATTGGAGTTAATCCTGAAGTTTTAGTGGGTATTTGTTTGGAGCGTTCGCCTTCGATGGTTGTTGGGTTGCTAGCTATCCTCAAAGCAGGTGGGGCATATGTACCATTAGACCCCAATTATCCCACCGAACGCTTAAGTTATATGTTGTCTGATGCCAAAGTCTCGGTGCTGTTAACTCAAGCAACTTTACTAGATAAACTTCCTCAACAAATAGTTAATCGGATTTGTTTAGATACAGACTGGGAGCTAATTTTAAAAAATACTACTGAGAATACTTTTAATCAAGTGGAGTTAAAAAACTTAGCTTATGTAATTTATACATCAGGGTCTACAGGACAGCCAAAAGGGGTGGCAATTACTCATCAAGGATTGATTAATTATTTGAACTGGTGTACTCAAGAATACGCTATAGCTGAAGGAAGCGGCACCTTGGTTAATTCTTCAATTAGTTTTGACGCGACTATTACCAGCTTATTCTCTCCTTTGTTAGTAGGGCAAAAGGTAGTATTAATACTGGAAAAAGAAGAAATAGAAGCACTAAGCAATATTTTAAGTTATCAAAATAATTTTAGTCTCATCAAGATTACTCCAACCCATCTAGATATTTTAAGCCAATTATTATCTAATAAAGAAATCGAAGGTAAAACAAAAGCTTTAATTATTGGTGGTGAAGCTCTCTTAGGGAAAACTCTTCAGTTTTGGTGGAATTACGCACCTCACACCAAAATAATTAATGAATATGGACCAACAGAAACGTATCCGTTCAGGGGGGTGCGGTGCGCCTGCGGCGCACTAGCAGTTAAGAGAAACATTTTAGTGTGCTGGGAAAAAAATAGTAACCAAAATCTGGTAATGTGGGATTTATGGAACAAGAGCGCCCCA
>JAESGU010000109.1_pt1 | contig 20704 bp, 14 predicted proteins | sample 9266271 | NCBI WGS metagenome assembly JAESGU01 (sample SAMN15740544, study PRJNA653495) | algae metagenome | isolation source: Scytonematopsis contorta HA4267-MV1 and co-occurring heterotrophs from mud... | place: USA: Palolo Valley Trail, Honolulu, Hawaii | collected 2009-07-25
GCATCATGCCCAGGCCCTCATCGCCCTCGCACGCCAGCGAACCAACGTGCTCTGGGCCATGCTCACCAACGGCACCACCTACTCGTCCACCCACCGCGCCGCTTGACAGCCGCATTACTCAGCGGCCTCGGGTTCGCCGCCGCCTTCGCGGTGGCGTTCCCGCCGCGGGCCGCGGTCGCCCCGGTCGCCACGATCGTGCCGGTCGCCGCGGTCGCCGCCGCCCTTCGGGCCAACCTGGTCGGTGATGTCGGCACCCGTTTCCTGATCGACCACGCGCATGGAAAGCTTCACCTTGCCGCGATCGTCGAAGCCGATAACCTTCACCTTCACCGCGTCGCCCTGGTTGACCACGTCGGTGGTCTTGTTCACGCGGCCCTGCTGCAGCTCGCTGATGTGCACCAGCCCGTCGCGGCTGCCCAGGAAGTTGACGAAGGCGCCGAACTCGGCGGTCTTCACCACCTTGCCGTCATAGATCACGCCGATCTCGGGCTCGGCCACGATGCCGCGGATCCAGTTGATCGCGGCCTGCGCCTTGGTGTCGTCGGTCGCCGCCACCTTGATGGTGCCGTCATCCTCGATGTCGATCTTGCAGCCGGTCTGCTCGACGATCTCGCGGATCACCTTGCCGCCGGTGCCGATCACCTCGCGGATCTTGTCCTTGGGGATGGTGATGATGGTGATGCGGGGCGCGTTCTTCGCCACGTCGCCACGCACCGTGTTCAGCCCCTTGGCCATCTCGGCCAGGATATGCAGCCGGCCGTGCTTGGCCTGGTCCAGCGCGATTTCCATGATCGCGGGCGTGATGGACGTGATCTTGATGTCCATCTGCAGCGCGGTGATGCCGGCTTCGGTGCCGGCCACCTTGAAGTCCATGTCGCCCAGGTGGTCTTCGTCGCCCAGGATGTCGGACAGCACGGCGTAGCCCTTGTCCTCCTTGATCAGGCCCATGGCGATGCCGGCGCAGGGCCTGAGCAGCGGCACGCCCGCATCCATCAGCGCCAGCGAGGTGCCGCACACGGTGGCCATCGAGGAGCTGCCGTTCGACTCCGTGATCTCGCTGACCACGCGCAGCGTGTACGGGAACTTGTCCTTGGCCGGCAGCAGCGGATGGATGGCGCGCCAGGCCAGCTTGCCGTGGCCCACCTCGCGCCGCCCCGGCGAGCCCATGCGGCCGGTTTCGCCCACCGAGTAGGGGGGGAAATTGTAGTGCAGCATGAAGTGTTCGCGGTACTCGCCTTCCAGCGCGTCGATGATCTGCTCGTCCTGGCCGGTGCCCAGCGTGGCCACCGCCAGGGCTTGCGTCTCGCCGCGGGTGAACAGCGACGACCCATGCGCGCGCGGCAGCACGCCCACTTCGGCGATGATCGGGCGCACGGTCTTCGTGTCGCGGCCGTCGATGCGCAGCCCCGTGTCCAGGATGGCGTTGCGCACGATGTCGGCTTCCAGGTCCTTCAGCAGTTCCTTGGCCTTCGCGGCATCCAGGTTTTCCGCGGTCAGGTCTTCGATCACCTGCTTCTTCACGGCGCCGACCTTTTCGTAGCGGGTCTGCTTGACCTGCTCCTTGTAGGCTTCCACCAGGCCCTGGCGGCCCAGCGTGTCGATGCGGGCCTTCAGCGCCAGCACGGCGGGGTCGGCTTCCGGCATCGGCCAGGGTTCCTTGGCGGCCTGCTCGGCCAGCTGGATGATCGCCTCGATCACCGGCTGGAATTTCTGGTGGCCGAAGGTCACGGCGCCCAGCATCACGGCCTCGGACAGCTCCTTGGCTTCCGATTCCACCATCAGCACGCCTTCGGCGGTGCCGGCCAGCACCAGGTCAAGGTCGCTGGTCTCGCGCGCTTCCATGGTCGGGTTCAGCAGGTATTCGCCATCCTTGTAGCCGACCCGCGCGGCGGCGATCGGGCCCATGAAGGGCACGCCCGACAGCGTCAGCGCAGCACTGGCGCCCACCAGGGCCACGATGTCCGGGTCGGTCTCCATGTCGTGGCTGAGTACCGTGCAGATCACCTGCACTTCGTTGCGGAAGCCATCCGGGAACAGCGGGCGGATCGGCCGGTCGATCAGGCGCGACTTGAGGGTTTCGGCCTCGCTGGGCCGGCCTTCGCGCTTGAAGAAGCCGCCGGGGATCTTGCCGGCGGCGAAGGCCTTTTCCTGGTAGTGCACGGTCAGCGGGAAGAAATCCTGCCCCGGCTTGGTGGTGCGCATGGCGACCACGGTGCACAGCACCACGGTTTCGCTGTAGCTGGCCAGCACGGCGCCATCGGCCTGGCGGGCGATCTTGCCGGTTTCCAGCACGAGCTTGCGCCCGCCCCAGTCGAGTTCCTTGCGATAGTATGCAAACATTCCTGTCATCCTCAGCGGCACGGGGTTCACCCGCGCCAGGCCCCGTATCGGACGGGGCCGGTTGCAAAATGCGCTGCATGGGGATGGCGGGAAGCGCCAGCTTCGGCCTTGGCGTCAGGGGCCGGCGTTTCGGGCGGCAGGGAAGCCGCGGAGAATTCTGCTCCGCGGCGGCCATGTGGCCGGAAACGCCGCGCTGGCCTGACCGGAAGGACGCGTTGGTGGCGATCTTCGCGCTCAGCCCGCCGCGAGCGCGGGGGGCCGCCTTTGGGCAATCACGCCCCGGCGGTGGCGGTCATATGGACCGAACGTCGCCGGAATGCCAGCCCGGAATGCCCGGGCGGGCGCGGGACAGCTATCTCAGAACGTATTCATCCGACGAACACGTATCGATCCGCCGGCGTTCCATGGGCTGGCCATCGGCGAATTCGGCCCGGATATCCACCGTGCAGCCGGCGCCCTGCTGGAAGCTCACCTGCACCCTGGCGCCCGGTGCCAGGTTGCCGCGGGTGCGGCCCCAGCTGGTTTCGCTGGTCAGCGACGCATACAGCGCCACGATCGGCCGGCCGGTGTTGTTGATGATGGCCACGTCGGGGTTCGAGGGCGAAACCGACATGTCGCGAAACACCACCATGGTGGTGAAGCGGCAGGTCTCCAGCCCGCGCCGTTCCACCGCGTCGCCGCCCTCGGGCACCAGGCGCAGGTCGGCCTTGCACGACCCCGCCGGCAGCGTCACGCCAATGGTCTTGCGGTCGCCCAGCTGCTGGCCGCGGCTGATCCGGTTGGTGCCCCAGTTCGTGTCGGTATCCAGCGATGCGCGCAGGTCGTTGATCGGCCTGCCGGACAGGTTCACCAGGGTGAAGCTGGCGTTGCGCTCGCCCTGCTGCGGCGGCGGCAGGGCGGCCTGTTGTTGCTGCTGCGGCGCCGGCTGCGGCTGGGCCTGGGGTGCGGCGGGCCGCGGCGGCGCATTGGCCACCGGCACCGGCGTGGGCGCCTGCTGGCCGCGCGCCACGAAGTAGAAGTCGCCGTCGATCGGCGAGAACGACACCCAGGGCTGCTGCTGCCCGTTGGTGCCGTTGCGCGTGGCGACGGCGGCGGTATTGAACACCCGGAAAATGTCCAGCCCCGGCGTGCGCATGGCGGTCATCAGGTGCGCGGTATAGGGGCTGTTGCCGCCGGGCGGGCCATCGGCCGCCGTGGTGTCGGGGGCGGTGGCGAAGGCCACCACCGTGCCCGCCGGCGCCTGCACCGAGGCCAGCCCCGACCGCGTCGCCGCCTCGCCCACCACCACGCCGGCGCGCGTGGCCTGGTTCGGGTTGTTGCGGCAGGCGTCCAGGATCAGCATGGAAAGCTTGGGCTGGGCGCGTTCCAGCGCGGTGGTGATCTCGTGCAGCCCGACATGCTGCGCCACCAGCTCGCTAGGGCGTGACGAGCGCCCATCGGTCGGGATCATCCAGTTCCTGCCGTCGATCTGCATGCCGTGGCCGGAGAAGTAGAACACCGCCATCTCGGCGCCCGTCGCGTCGCGCTGGAACTGCCGCACCGCCAGGTCGAAGGTGCGCTTGTCGGGATCGACCAGCGCGGTGCCGGTGGTCAGCGTGAAGCCCAGGCCCTGCAGCAGCGCGCCCATGTCGCGCGCGTCCTTGGGCGTGGCCTGAAGCCTGGATTGATACTGGTAGCCGCCGATGCCCACCACCAGCGCCACGCGCTTGCCGCTTTGCGGGGCCTGCGCCGGCGCCGGCTGGGCCAGGGCGGTTTGCGGCGGCAGGGCCGGCAGGTGGCCCACCAGCAGGGCCAGGACAACCAGAAGAACGCGCATCATGCACCCCCGGAACAGGCGCTTCCCACGCGGGATGTTAGGCGCGGGCCGCATTGTGCTTCAAGCATAGCGCGATCTTCGTTTCGCCAATGTTTCGCGGTCAACCCGCCGGTCATCGCCGCCGGATAAGCAGGGCGCGCCATGCCCAGCGCCATGCCCAAGCGGAAAATCCTGTTCCTGCACCCGGAAGGTCCCGGCCAGTTCGTGCACCTGGCGCCGCACCTGGCATCGCGCCACGACGTGGTGTTCCTGTCGCGCGCCGCCATGGCGAAGCTGCCCGGCGTGCGAGCCGTGCGCTGCCGCCCGCACCGCGCGCGCGACCAGCGCACCCACCGCTACGCTGGCTGGACCGAGGCGGCGGTGCTGGCCGGCCAGGCCGCGCTGCGCGCCTGCCTTCAGTTGCAGGCCGAAGGCTTCGTGCCCGACCTGTGCATCGCCCATCCCGGCTGGGGCGATGCGCTGTTCCTGCGCGAGGCCTTCCCGCAAACCCGCATCCTGGCCTATGCCGAGTATTACTGGCGCGGCACCGGCGCCGATGTGGGCTTTGCCGACAGTGTGGCGACCGACCTTGATGCGCAATGTGCGCTCCGCATGCGTAACGCCCCATTGCTGGTGTCGCTGGAGGCCGCCGACCGGCTGCTTGCCCCGACGCGCTGGCAGCGCGACCTGCACCCCGACTGGCTCCGCCCGCATATCGAGGTGATCCACGACGGCATCGACGTTGCTCGCGCGCGGCCCGATCCGGGGGCGGCCTTCACCACGCCATCGGGCCTGCGTTTGACCCAGGCCGATGAGGTCGTCACCTACGTTGCGCGCGGCCTGGAGCCGCAGCGCGGCTTTCCGCAACTGATGCGGGCGCTGCCGGCGCTGCTGCGCCGGCGCGCTGACGCGCAGGTGGTGATCTGCGGCGCCGACACCCCTGCCTATGGTAACGCACCTGAAGGCGGGTCCACCTGGCGCGACCGGCTGGAGCACGAGGTGGGGCCCCTGCCGCCCCGTGTGCATTTCGTGGGCAGGCTGGCCTACGCCGACTATCTCGCCCTGCTCCAGGTCTCGGCGCTCCACCTCTATCTCAGCGTGCCGTTCGTGCTGTCCTGGTCGGCCACCGAGGCCATGGCCGCCGGCTGCCTGGTGCTGGGCAGCGACACGGCGCCGGTGCGCGAGTTCATCACCGACGGGCTGAACGGCTTCCTGGTGGACATGCGCGACCCTGACGCCATCGCCCATCGCGCCGCCGCCCTGCTGGCGCAGCGTGCGGTGCTGGATCCCGTGCGCGCGGCCGCGCGCGAGACGATCCTGCAACGTTGCGCGCTGAACGACTGCCTGGCCGCTCAGGACGCGCTGATCGAGGCCATGCTGGCGACCGGCTGAAGCAGCAACCCCGGCGCGTCGTCGTGCCACGGCAGCGCGTGGCGCCAGTCGGGGGCGGCGAGGCCATACGCGGCGCGGATGCGCGCGCAATCCAGCACCGCAAAGGCCGGGCGGCGCGCGCGCGAAACATGGTCGCGCGTGCCGATCGGCAGCACGCGTGGGCGCGCGCCCACGGGCAGCCCCATCTCCACGATCGCGCTGGCAAAGCCGTGCCAGGTGGTGGCGGGCTGCCCGGCATAGTGGAACGTGCCCCAGGAATTTTGGCCGTCGGCGATGCGCCGCGCGATCGTGCCGATGGCCTGCGCCAGTGCCGCGGCCGGCGTCGGGCAGCCATGCTGGTCGGCGACGATGCGCAAGGGTTCGCCCGCTTCGGCCAGGCGCAGCACGGTGCGGCAGAAATTGCGGCCATGCGGGCCGAACAGCCAGGCGGTGCGCAGGATCACATGCCGGGGTGCCAGCGTGCGCACCAGCACCTCGCCCTCGGCCTTCGACAGCCCGTACACGTTGACCGGCGCGATCGGATCGTCTTCGCGATACGCTTCCGCGCACGCGCCATCGAAGACGTGATCGGTGGAAATGTGGATCACCGGCACGCCAACGCCGGCGCATTCCTGCGCCACGATGCCGGCGCCATCGCGGTTCACGCTGAGGCACGCGGCCTCATCGGTCTCGGCGTGATCGACATGGGTGTAGGCGGCGGCGTTCACCACCACGTCGGGCCGCCAGGCCGCGATCACCTCGGCCACGCGCGCGACATCGGTGATGTCGGCGGCGTCGCGGTCCAGCGTGCGCACGGCCAGCCGGCCCGGCCGGTCGCACAGCGCCAGCGCCTGGCCCAGCTGGCCGCCGCCGCCGAACACCATGAGGCGCACCTCACGGCGCATGCATCGCCTCCGGCACGCGCTCGGGCTGCGGCAAGGCAGGCGGCCACGGTGCGATCGCGTGCAGCAGCGGGGCCGCGCGGTCGCGGGCCGACAGCAGGGCAGCGTCGGCGCAGTCGGGCCAGTCGATCGCCAGGTCCGGATCATCCCAGCGCAGCGCGCGATCATGGCTGGGTTCATAATAGGCGCTGACCTTGTAGGCGATCTCGGTCTCCGGTTCGAGCGTGCAGAAGCCGTGCGCAAAGCCTTCCGGGATGAACAGCTGCGCGCCCGAGGCCGCATCCAGCACCATCGCCACGTGCCGCCCGAAGCTGGGCCGGCCGCTGCGCAGATCCACCGCCACGTCCAGCACCGCGCCCCGCACCACGCGCACCAGCTTCGCCTGGGCATGCGGCGGCGCCTGGAAATGCAGGCCCCGCACCGTGCCGCGCGCCCGCGACAGCGAGTGGTTGTCCTGCACCCAGTCGCGATCGATGCCGGCCTGGGCCAGGGCGCGGCGGCTGAAGGTTTCGCTGAAGAAGCCGCGATGATCGGCGTGGCGCGAAGGCCGCACCAGCTTCACCTCCGGGATCAGCGTTTCGATCACCTGCATCCGCGCCGCTCCATCCGCTGCTGCACCGTCCCAGGAAATGGAAAAACGCCTTACGCATGGTTAATCCCGCGCGCGCCTCTGCACGCTGCGTTTCGCAGCATGCGGCGCAGCACGCGGCGACCGTGCGGTGGCGCGTGCGTCGTCTCGCGCCGGCAACGTGCTGCGATCGCGCGATTGGTGCGGCGCATCACACCATGGCGCGCTGCGCGGGATGTTTTTGCAGAATCATGCGCGCGTCTCGCGCCACGCAGCAGGCATTAACCGCCGTTTAGCAATGCTGCGACAGCGTCATCCCGCTCGGCCACAGGTGCCTCGGGTGCTGACCGGCGCGGCAGAAGGGCGAATGCCCAGCCATGAGACGCAACACAGATCGGAGTGATGGATGTCAACGATACCTGGCGGAACCTACGACGATTTCCTGATCGGCACGCGGCGCGAGGATGCGCTGGACGGCGGCCAGGGCGACGACATGATCTTCGGCCTGAAGGGCGACGACGAGCTGCTGGGCGGCGACGGCGATGACTGGATCGATGGCGGCAAGGGCGACGACTACATCGACGGCGGCGACGGCACCGATTTCCTGTTCGGCGGCGACGGCCACGACGAGATTTTTGGCGGCGACGGCCTGGACGTGATCGACGGCGGCAAGGGCAACGACACGATCGATGCCGGCGCGGGCAACGACATCGTCGCCGGCGGCGATGGCAACGACACGATCTTCGGCAATGCCGGCAACGACACGATCGACGCCGGGCGCGGCAACGACCTGGTGAATGGCGGGTCGGGCAACGACGTGGTGAATGGCGGCGCCGGCAACGACACCATCTTCGGCGCCAGCGGCAACGACACGCTGATCGGCGGCAGTGGCAACGACACGCTGGTCGGCGGCACCGGCACCGACACCTTCGTGTTCGGCAGCGGCGGCGGCAAGGACATCGTGATGGACTTCAGCGATGGCGACATCCTGCACATCCAGAAGAACATCAACGGCATGCACGTGGCCAACCCGGCCGACCTGGTGGCCAACGTGAAAAGCGTGAACGGCAATGCCGTGATCGACCTGGGCAACGGCGACAGCGTGACCCTGATGGGCATCAAGGCCGAGGACGTACGGGCCAACCCGTCCGGCTACATCGTCATCACCTGAGCCGCCTGATCCTGGATGGCGGGCCGCTCCCCCGGGCGGCCCGCCATCCGCTTCCCGCATCACGGACACACCATGCTGACGCTTTCCGATACGGCTGCACCGCCGACCCCGCTGGGTGCCCGCCTGGCGAATGGCGTGACCCTGCTGGCCTGGCAGGATTCGTCGCCCGGCGCCGCGTTCCGCCCGCGCCTGGGCGCTGCCGCGCTGGCCCGCCCCTACGCCGCCGTGACGCTGGACGACGTCTCGCTGCGGCGTGCCGCGTTGGTGCGGCTGCCGGACAATGCCGCCCCCGACGCGCTGCTGGCGATCGACGCCGCGCGCAGGCAGGCGCCCGCCCTGGCGCTCGATGCCATCACCACGCTGCCCGCGCTGACCGCCGCCCTGGATGCGCCGAGCCAGGCGCGCCTGCTGGGCTTCCTGCTGGATGTCGGCGGCGGCCTGTTCGGCCTGGCGCCGCACCGCGACTTCGCTGCCGCCTGCCTGCATATTGCGCGCACACTGCATGATCCCGCGCGCATCGCGCGACCCGTGGCCGCGCTGCCTGGCGGTCGCGTGCTGGTCGAGCTGCCGGATCCGGTCGGCGATGGTGCATGGCACGTGCTGCATGCTTGCGGCGTGAAGCGCGCCGTGGCGATCACGACCGAGCGGGGCGCGCTTCTGGTGCTGGGCGGCGTGCCGGCGGGCGCGCTGCTGCACCAGGCGGGCAGCGCGAGCGGACCCTGGCAGATCGGGCCCGCCTCACCCGCGCTGCCGCACGCGTTGGCCTGGCTGGAATCGCGGCCGGAGCTCGCACCATCCGTCGCCCGCCTGCTGCACGCCACGCCGGCCCTGGCACCCCTGCTGCACGAACTGGCGCTGCTGGCGCCGCGCCCGGCGCGCCGGCACGACGGCCCGAACCTGGCCGTCGCCGCGGCACTGGAACTGGCCCTGCCGGACGGCCATGGCGGGCTGTTCCTGCGCGGCTGGCTGCGCGATCCGCGCGGCCTGGTGGCCGGCATGACGCTGGTCGGCCCGCATGGCGAAGCAGCCATCGCGCCCGACCGCGTGTTCCGCACGCCGCGGCCGGACCTGGCGCGCCGTTTTTCTCGCGCGGCGCATGCGGGCGATCCGCCCGAAGGCTTCGTGCTGCATCTGCCGGACGTCGGCGCCGACCTGCCGCAGCCGGAACTGCAACTGCGCCTGGCCAGCGGCGCGCCGGTGGTGCTGGTGCCGCCACTGCGCACGCTCGCTCCCGCCGCCGCGCGCGATGCCGTGCTGGGCAGCGTGCCGCCCGAAGCGGTGACACCCGCCATGATGGCGCACTGCCTGGCACCGGCCGCTGCCCGCCTGCACGCGGCAGCACTTGTCGTGCCACGCGTCACCGAGATCGTGCGTTTCGGCACACCACCCGCGCGCCCAAGATTCTCCGTGCTGATCCCGCTCTACCGGAACCTGTCCTTCCTGCGCGCCCAGTTCGCCGCCTTCGCCTGCGATCCCGGCTGGCGCGAGGCCGAAACCATCCTGGTGCTGGACAGTCCCGAGCAGCGCGCCGAGGTCGAGCATTTTCTGCGCGGCATCCACCTGATGCATGGCGTGCCGGCCACGCTGGTGGTGATGCCGCGCAACCTTGGCTACGCCGCTGCCAACAATGCGGGTGCCGCGGTGGCGCGCGGAAGATTCCTGCTGCTGCTGAATTCCGATGTGGTGCCCGATGCGCCCGGCTGGCTCGCGCGCCTCGCCGCCCCCCTGGTGGCCGACCGCAAGCTGGGGGCGACGGGGCCAAAGCTGTTGTTCGAAGATTCGTCCATCCAGCATGCAGGCCTGCTGTTCGCGCGGGACGACACCGGCACCTGGTTCAACCGGCACTACTTCAAAGGCTTCCCGCGTCACTTTGCGCCCGCCTGCCGCGCGCGCGCCGTGCCGGGCGTGACCGGCGCGGCCTTGCTGGTGCGCAAGAAACTGTTCGAGACGGTGGGCGGCCTGACCGAGCACTACATCATCGGCGACTACGAGGATTCCGATTTCTGCCTGAAGCTGCGTGATGCAGGCGCCGGCATCGCCTATGTGCCCGAAGCCGAGCTGTGGCATTTCGAGCGCCGGTCGATCCGGCTGCACACGGGCTACGCGCGCACGCTGGCGTCCAACTACAACAGGCAACTGCACCATGCGCGCTGGGATGGCGCGATCGGTGCGCTGATGCGGGCGTTTTCGGCATGAGCGCGCTGCCGCTCGATATGCTGGCCGCGCACCTGGCCGCCAACCGCTTCATGCCGGTGCCGCCGCACGAGCTGATCTTCTGCGGCGATGGCGACTATCGCGCGATCGGCGCGGAGTTCCTGGGCCACTTCGTGCGGCTGGGCGGCTTGCAGCCCGGGCATCGCATGCTGGATCTGGGCAGCGGCGTGGGCCGCATGGCGGTGCCGCTGACGCAGTATCTGTCGGACACCGGGCAGTATGTCGGCGTGGACGTGGCGGCGGCCGGCATCGCCTGGTGCGATGCCACCATCACGCCCGCCTATCCGAACTTCCGCTTCACGCAGGTGGATGTCGCGCACCCGCTGTACAACCCTGCGGGCGCGCTGGCGGCCGAAAGCCTGCGCCTGCCCTTCGATGACGGCAGCTTCGACTTCATCGCCATGGTGTCGGTGCTGACGCATCTCGATCCGCCGGCGGTCGCGCACTATGCGCGGGAGGTTTCGCGGCTGCTGGCGCCGGGCGGCGTGTGCTTCGCCACCGCCTTCCTGCTGAACGCGCCGTCGCGCGCCGGCATCGAAGCCGGCAGCGCGCGGCCGGCCTTCCCGCAGGCGCCCGGCACCTTGCTGTACGCCGATCCGGCGGCACCCCTGGCCGCGGTGGCGTACGACGAGGACACGCTGCTGGCCGCCTTCCTGGCAGCCGGCCTGCGCCGCCGGCCAGGTGCCGCCTATGGCCACTGGAGCGGGCGCACCGGCACCTCGTTCCAGGACATTTCCGTGTTCGAGCGAGGCTGACACGCATGCGCATCCTGTTCCTGTGCCATGGCCATCCGGAGCTTCAGGCCGGCGGCACCGAGATTGCCGCGCTGGATCTGTTCCGCACACTGCGCGCGCGGCCCGGCATCGAGGGCGCCTTCGTGGCCGGCGCCTCCGCGCTGCACCGTCCGGCCAGCCCCGGCACCGCGATCCAGGCGATCGGGGCGGCGAACGACGAGATGCTGCTGTGGACCGCGGGCTTCGACCGCTTCCACCTGTCGCAGACCGACCTGCACGGCATCGCGCCCGCGCTGGAGGAGGTGCTGGAAACCGTGGCACCCGATGTGGTGCACCTGCATCATCTGCTGCTGCTGGGCGCGGAAACCCTGCAGCTGATCCGAAGGCTTCGCCCGCAGGCGAAGATCGTGCTGACGCTGCACGACTACTACGCGATCTGCGCGCATGAGGGCACCATGCTGACCACCGGTGGTGCGCTGTGCCGCGCGGCCTCGCCCGATGCCTGCGCGCGCTGCCTGCCGGATCGCAGTGCCACCGAATTCCGCCTGCGCGAGATCACGCTGCGGCACCTGCTGGGCCAGGTGGATGCGTTCGTTTCCCCCAGCGACTTCCTGAAGCAGCGCTTCGTCGAATGGGGCCTTGAAGCCGCACGGATCACGGTGATCCCGAACGGGCTGGCCGCCGTCACGCCGGCGCCGCATCGCGAAGCCGCGCGGCGCGACCGCTTCGCCTTCTTCGGCCACGTCAACCGCTTCAAGGGCGCGAAGCTGGCGCTCGATGCCTCGGCGCGGCTGACCGCCGATGGTGTTGCGCATCGGCTCGACCTGCACGGTGGGGCGGCGTTCCAGACGCCGGAGTTCATGGCGGATTTCGCGCAGCGGCTGGCAGCGGCACCCATGGCCACGCATCACGGCGGCTACGACCGCGAAAGCCTGGGGGCGCGCATGCGCGACGCCGATTGGGTGGTGGTGCCGTCGCTGTGGTGGGAGAACGCGCCACTGGTCATCCAGGAAGCCTTCGCGCATCGCCGCCCCGTGATCACCGCCGATATCGGCGGCATGGCGGAGATGGTGCGCCATGGCACGAATGGCTTGCTGTTCCGCGCCGGTGACGCGCGCGCCCTGGCCGAGGCGATGGCCCGGGCGGCGGGTGACCCTGACCTGTGGCAGCTTCTGGTGGATGGCATCGCGCTGCCGGTCACGCTGGACCAGGCGGCGGACGCGCAGTTGCGCCTCTACGCATCGCTGGGTGCGGCGCCAGCGCGGCCGAAGCGGCGGGCGGCATGAGCGCGCTGGTCACCGCCCTGCCGGCGCGCGAGCTGCCGGCCGAAGGCGAGGTGCTGCTGGCCTGTCCGCTGGGGCGCGGCGGGCTGCTGCTGTTCGGCTGGCACACTGCCCGGCTGCCGCGCGTGGGCCTGGCCTCGGTCGGCGACGCGCGCGGAAAATTCCGCCTGCACGCCTGGGCGCATGCGCGGCCTGGTGCTGCGTGGTTCATCGCCGTGGTGCAGTTGCCGGCGGCACCGCCCACCGATGCGGCGCTGGTGCTGCACGCCGCGGGGCGGCCTGATCGTGCCATCGCAGCACTTCCGCCACGCCCATCGTCGCCCGAGCAGCTGGCCGCGGCGATCGCGAGCCATGGCGCGGCGCAGCCCGGCCCGATCGCAGAATTCCTGGCGGAACTCTGCATCGCGGCACCCCGCGCCGGGGCGCTTCGGGCGATCCTGTCCGCCTTCCTGCACAAGGCGGCCGAGGATGACGGCGTGGTCGAGATCGTCGGCCAGGCGGATGGCACGCTGATGCTGCAGGGCTGGGGCCGGATCGACCCGGACACCCCAGCCGAGGCGCTGCTGTGCGAAGCGCAGGTCAGCCGCCATGACGTGCGCCTGGCGGCCTTCCCGCGCACCGACATCGCAGGCCCGGCCACCGGCGTGGTGGCGCTGCTGGCGGAATCGGCCTCGATCGCGCCGGCATCGGTGCACGCGCTCTATCTGGTCGCAGGGGCCGCGTTGCACCGGCGCGCGGTGCTGCCGGCGCGCCAGGTGCTGGCCGCCGCCGACACCGGCAACCATCTGCGCGACCTGCTGCCGCGGCTGGACTGCGATGCGGACACGGCCGCCCTGGCGCGCCGCATGATGCGGCCGCGCTTCACTGGCGCCGATACGCTGGCCACGCTGGATCGCCCGGTGCGCGCGGCGATCGACCTGGCGGCGGTGTTCCCTGGCGCCGGCATCTATCTGGCGGGTTGGCTGATCGACCCGGAAGCGCAGCTGCGGGCGCTGGCGCTGTGCGGCGCCAACGGCCTCAGCCTGCGCCTTGACGGGCACGCCACGCGCCTGCCGCGGCCCGACGTGGCCCAGGCGTTCACCGCCGACCCGCGCTTCGCAGGCGCCGATGCGCCGCATGGCCTGGCGGTGTTCGCCGCCACCACGGCCGAGGCGGAGGGGCTGTACCTCGATATCGACCTGGGCGATGCCGTGGCCTTCGTGCCGCTACGGCCGTCGCCCGGATCGGTGCGCGTAAAACTGCGCCGCGTGCTGCAAAGCATCGACCTGCACCGGCCTGGCGCGCACGCCGCCATCGCGCGGCAGGTGGGACCGCTGCTGGCAAGCGTGCTGGCCCAGGGCCTGGCCCTGCCGCAGGCCGAGACGCTGCGGCGCGCCGCTTCGCGCCGGCACGCACTGCTGCTGCCCATGCCGCCGGCCGGCACGCCGCCGCAGACCGCGCTGTCGTTCCTGCTGGCCGATCCCCTGCGGCCAGACGAATCCCTGGTGCTGGCCTGCCCGCCCTGCTGGGGCGACCACGATGTCGCGCGGCTGGAAGCGGCGCTCAGGCTCTATGCGCTGGAGGCCACGGTGCTGCGGGCCACCGAGACGCTGGAATGGACCGAGGCGCTGGAACTGTGCGCGCGGGCCACCGACGCGGCCGTGCTGGTGTGCCTGGGCGAAGGCGTGCTGGGTGCGGCAGCGGGCTGGCGCGCGCGGCTGCAGGACGTGCAGGCCGCGGTGGCGTTCCCCACCGCGTTGTACGAGGACCACGCGGTGCGCAGCATCGGCGTCGCGACGATCGAGCCATTGCCGGGCGCGCCCTGGTCGCGCGCGGTACGGCCTGGCGCGGGGCGCCACATGGCAACGCCCATGGCCGCTTCCGGCGGCGGGTCGCTGGCTGGTGCGCATGTGTCGCGCGCGGCGTGGCTGGCGGCCGGCGGCTTCGCCGGCGGCGCGCTGCTGGCCGAAGCGCAGGAGATCGCCTTCTTCCAGCGCCTGGCCGCAAAGGGCATCGCGCCGCGCCACGTGCCGCAAGCCCAGGTCTTCGCGCTGGATGATGCGGCCGACCGCGCGCCGGAACACTGGCGCCAGGTGGCGCGGCTGGCCGATGGCTGGCTGCTGGCCAATGCACCGAACAGGGATCCCCAGTGATGCGCGTGCTGATCGTCTCCCACGGCCATCCGGCCTTCTCGATCGGCGGCGCCGAGGTTGCCTCGCACGCGCTGTTCCGCGGGCTGAACGCGGCTTCCGACACCGAGGCGCACTACCTGGCCCGTGCCGCGCATCCGCTGCGCCCGCACCGCGACACGAAGCTGTCCAGCCTGCGCCAGGGCCCGCGCGAGACCTTCCTGCACGCCGATGAATACGACCATTGGTGGCTGTCCAACCGCGCCATCGACGACCTGGACGGCGCCTTCGCCGGCTACCTGCGCGAGCTGCGGCCCGATGTGGTGCACTTCCACCACATCATCGGCCTGGGCATCGAGGCGATCGCGCTGGTCCGCCGCGTGCTGCCGCAGGCGGCGATCGTGTTCACCTTCCACGAATATCTGTCGATCTGCGCGCATCACGGCCAGATGGTGAAGACCCGCGCCGGCCGCCTGTGCCGCAGGGCCACGCCGGCCGACTGCAATGCCTGCTTCCCGGAAACCGATCCGGCGCAATTCTTCCGGCGCGAGCGCTTCCTGAAGGATCATTTCGCGCTGGTCGATGGCTTCGTGTCGCCCAGCCGCTTCCTGGTGGACCGCTATGTCGCCTGGGGCCTGCCGGAAGCCCGCTTCAGCGTGATCGAGAACGGCCTGGACGTCGCCGCCCGCACGCCGCCGCGGCAGGTCGCCAAGGCGGCCAGGCGGGCGCGCTTCGGCTTCTTCGGCCAGGTCACGCAGTTCAAGGGCGTGCACGTGCTGCTGGATGCGATCACGCGGATCCCGGATGAAGCATGGGGCAAGGATGCGTCGCTCAGCATTTTCGGCGGCAATCTGGAAACCCAGCCGGAGCATTTCCGGTCCCTGCTGGGGTCGCTCCTCGAAAAGGCCGGGCGTCGCGCCCGCCTGCACGGCGCCTACCAGTCCGACGAGCTGCCGCACCTGATGCGCGGCATCGACTGGGTGGTGATGCCATCGGTGTGGTGGGAAAACGCGCCCGTGGTGATCCAGGAAGCCTTCCACCACCGCCGCCCGCTGATCGTCAGCGACATCGGCGGCATGGCCGAGAAGGTGCGCCACGAGGTCGATGGCCTGCATTTCCGCATGGGCGCCGCCGAGGACCTGGCCGAGACCCTGACCCGCGCCATGACCGAAAGGCCGCTCTGGGCCCGCCTGTCCGCGGCCGCACCCAAGGTGCTGGACATCGACGGGGCGGCGGCCGCGCATCGCGCGCTGTATGCGCAGCTGCTGGCGCGGCGCGGCAGTTATCCGGCTGTTAACCCGAAGCGCCAAGCATCGCGCGCGGTTCCGGTGGGAGCGTGAGGCGATGAAGAAGATCCTGGTCATCAGCCCCTCGGGCGAGGTCTACGACCACGACTGCGTGCGCTGGTACGACCACACCAACATCCAGGCCAGCATCGACCACTACCACAATATCGGCGATGCCTTCGTGTTCGACAGCTCGCTGAAGCTGCTGAACTTCGACGTGCTGGAGCCGCTGAAGATCCGCACGCCCACCGATGCCGACATCGACCGCTACAACGCGGAATACGACTACGCATTCCTGCGCGGGTCGAACTACATCCATCCCACCATGGACTGGGAACAGGCGCCGCGCGTGCTGGCGAAGCTGAAGATCCCGGTGATCGCCTTCGGCGTGGGCGCCCAGGCGCCGAAGAAGGGCAGGCTGGAACTCAGCGAGGCCACCAAGCGCGTGCTGCACCTGATCGCCGACCGGTCGGTCAGCATGGGCGTGCGCGGCAGCTACACGGCGGATGTGCTGTGGAGCCTGGGCATCCGCAACGCCCGCATCGTCGGCTGCCCCACCGTGTTCCGCCGCAATGATCCGCAACTGCGCATCGACCTGCCGCCGCTGGAGCGCATCAGATCCGCCGTGTTCACGCTGCGCCGCGAGGTGGGTGGGGATTATGCACAGGACCTGGCGCGCTACCTCGATCTCATGCGCGATACCATCCTTGACCTGGCGCAGAAATTCGACCTGTCGGTGATGGCGCAGGGCGAAATCGAGGAAAAGAAGATTCTGTGGGGCACGCCCGAACAGAAAGCCACGGCCATCGCCACGCTGCGCCACGAGAACTGGCTGCGCGGCGAAGCCGATCCGATGGAAAAACTCTACGACGGGCGCCTCTTTTACTCCGACGTGGTGGCCGAGATCGAACGCCATGTCTCGTCGCGCGACCTGGTGCTGGGCTACCGGCTGCACGGCAACCTGATGGCGCTGGCGAACAGGGTGCCGTCGGTCTACTTCACCTATGACAGCCGCACGGTGGAATTCGCCGAAACCTTCGCGATCCCGTCCTTCGACGTGTTCGGCCAGAAACCCTTCCGGCTGGAGGACTACTGGGACCAGGCGCTGTTCGAAAAATTCAACCGCGCCTATTTCCAGCGCTATCGCGACATGCGGCTGTTCCTGACCGAGAACGGCCTTGACCACAAGATGACCGACGAGACGCGTGCGGCGCAGGCGGCCCGCCAGGCCGCATGACCGCGCTGGCCGTGCCGCTTCCCCCCGCCATCCGCGGTTTCGTGGAGGCAATGGGGCCCGAGCGCGTGGTGGGCTGGGCGTGGCACCCCGCGCAGCCCGGGGCGCGCGTGCAGGTGGAATTGCGCGATGGCGATACCGTGCTGGCCGCCATGCCCGCCGACCAGCCGCGCGCCGACCTGGCGCGGAACGGCGTGGGCGACGGCGCGCACGCCTTCGCCTTCACGCTGGACGATCCCGCGCACGATGCCGCCAGGCTCAGCGTGGTGGCGATCGACGCGGATGGCACCGCGGTGCCGCTCGGCGCCCCGCCGCCGGCGCCCGACGACGGGCGGCGCGCGCTGGACAGCCTGGTGTCGTCGCAGCGCGTGCTGCACCGCAACCTGCAGGCCGTGCTGCTGGCGGTGAAGGCGCGCGAACCGGTCGAGGCCGCGCTGGACAGGATCGGCGAAACCCAGGCGGGCCTGGCCGCGCGCATCAGCGAGCTGGAAGGGTTCGTGCTGCGGCTCGATACGCAGCTTGCGCACCTTGCCCCGCAGCAGCAGCAGCCCTCGCGCGCCGGGCGGGGCAGCCTGCTGGTGCTGTGCGCCGCCATTGCCGTGGCGGCCGGCGGTTTCGCCGCAATGGCCGTCCGCCTGGTCGGCTAGGCACGCGCCATGGCGCCCCACGCCGCGATGCGAGAGGCGCAGAGCCGCGCCGCCGCCGTGCTGCCGCTGCTGGCGGCGCTGGGCGTGCTGCTCGCGCTCGCGACCCTGGCCTTGCCCCTGTTCTTCATGCAGGTGCTGGACCGCGTGCTGACCACCGGCAGCGAGTCCACGCTGGCCTGGCTGCTCGCGGGCCTGGCCGTGGCGCTGGTGATCCAGGCCGTGTTCGAGTGGCTCCGCGCGCGCGCCATGGCGCTGGCCGGTGCGCGCCTGGCCGACGCCCTGGCGCTGCCCGCCTTCGATGCCGTCGCCACGGCCGGCCCGCAGCCGCTGCATGATCTCGCGCAGCTGCGCGCCTTCGCCGCCAGCCCCGCCGCGGCCGCCATGCTGGAGCTGGCCTGGATCCCGCCGCTGCTGCTGGTGCTGGCGCTGCTGCATCCGGTCTATGCGCTGGTCGCGGCCGGCTGTGCTGTGTTGCTGCTGCTGCTGGGCCTGGCGGCCGAGGGCGGCACGCGGCGCACGCTGATGGCGGCGAACGATGCCGCGGCGCACAGCATCGCCGAGATGGCGGTGGCGTTGCGCGGCGCCGAGGCGGTGGTGGCCATGGGCATGCTGCCGGCATTGCAGGCGCGCTGGCAGGGCGGGCAGGTTGCCATGCTGGCGCGCGCCAACGCGGCGGGCCGCCGCGCCAAGGCGATTGCCACCGCGATCCGCGCCGCCCGGCTGCTGATGACCGGTGCCATGGTCGCCACCGGCGTGCTGCTGGTGCTGGCCGATGCCGCCACCCCCGGCAGCATGATCGCCGCCAACCTGCTGCTGGCGCGGCTGCTGCTGCCCTTCGAGCAGCTTGGCGCCACTTTGCGGCAAAGCACCGACGCGCTGGCCGCCTGGCGCCGGTTGCGCATCGCGCTGGACCAGCCCGAGGCACCGCGCGAGAAAATCGCCATGCCGTGCCGCGTCGGGCGGCTTGAGGTGCAGCGGCTGGTCTTCCTGCCGCCGGGCGCACCGCGGCCCGTGCTGCGTGGCCTTTCCTTCGCCGTGGAACCGGGCCAGGTGCTGGCCATCATCGGTGCCTCGGGTGCCGGCAAGTCCACCCTGCTGCGGCTGCTGCTGGGCATGGCGGCACCCACAGCGGGCAGCGTGCAGCTGGACGGTTATGCGACGCATCTGTGGGATCGCGAGGATTTCGCCCGCCATGTCGGCTATCTGCCGCAGAATTTCCCGCTGACCGATGCCAGCATCGGCGAAACCATCGCCCGCCTTGGCAAGCCCGACCCCGCCATGCTGATCGACGCGGCACGCCAGGCCGGCCTGCACGGCCTGATCGGCCGCCTGCCGCAAGGCTATGCCACGAAGCTGGCCGAGGCGGGCTTCCTGCTGTCGGAAGGCCAGCGCCAGCGCCTGGCGCTGGCGCGCGCCCTGTATGGCGCACCGAAGCTGCTGGTGCTGGACGAGCCGAACGCGCATCTCGATGCCGAGGGGGAAGCCGCACTGATCGCCGCGATCGGCGCCGTGCGGCGCCGGGGCGGCGCGGTGGTGCTGGTGGCGCATCGCCGTGCCCTGGTGCAGGCCGCGGATACGCTGCTGGTGCTGCGCGATGGACTGATCGACCGCTATGGTGAGCGCGGGCTGGTGCTGGACGAGATGGCGGGCGGGCCCGTGCGCCTGGCGCGGGCGGCCGCGACATGAGCCGCCAGGTCCTGATCGAGGCGCGCACGGCGCTGCTGCTGGTGGCCCTGGTCAGCGTGTTCGTGCATCTGGGCACGCTGGTCGTGCCGATCTACGACATGCACCTGTTCGATACGGTGCTGCAAAGCCGCAGCATGGATTCGCTGGTGGCGCTCAGCCTGGCGTGCCTGGCCGGCGTCGGCCTCTATGCGGTGCTGGGCTATCTGCGCGGCGTGCTGCTGCTGCTGGTGGGCGAACGCGTGGCCGCACGGCTGCAGGACCCCGTGCTGCGTGCCGGGCTGCGCCACAGCCTGGCAGGCGATGCGCGGGCCGGCGCCGCGGCGCTGACCGACCTGCACGAGCTGCGCCTGTTCCTGGCAAGCCCCGCCGCGACCACGCCGTTCGACCTGCTGTGGGCGCCGGTGCTGCTGGCGCTGCTGTTCCTGCTGCATCCCGCCATGGGCCTGCTGGGCCTGGCCGGCGGCGCCACCCTGCTGGCCTTCAGCATCGCCACCGACCGGATGGCCCTGCCGGCGCTGGGTGCGGCGACCACCGACATGGGCCGTGCCGTGCACCAGGCCGGCCTGCAGCTGCGCGAACCGGCGCTGACCGCGGGCTTGGGCATGCTGCCCGCCATGCGGGCGCGGTTCGGCACACGCCGTGCCCAGGCCCAGGCGATGCACGACGCGGCGCAGGCGCGCGCCGAAAGTCTGGGTGCTGTCGCGCGGTTTATGCGCCAGGGCCTGCAGGGCGGGCTGATCGCGCTGGGCGCGCTTCTGGTGCTGCGGCACGAAGCCTCGCCCGGCGTGCTGATCGGCGCCAACCTGATCTTCGCCATGCTGCTGGCACCGCTTGACCAGGCGGTGTCGTCCTGGCGGCAGCTGGCCGGTGCGCGCCTGGCGTGGCGCCGCCTGGCCGCGCTGCTGGACGACGGGCCGGCGCCCCCCCGCGCCGCCAACGACGATGCGGCACCGGCCGGCCTGGTGCTGCGCGGCGCTGGTTGCCGCGTCGATGGCCAGGTGCTGCTGCACGACATTTCGGTCGCCGTGGCGCCCGGCACCATGCTGCTGGTCACCGGCCCCAGTGGTGCCGGCAAGTCCACGCTGGCGCGGCTGCTGGTCGGCGTGCTGGCGCCCAGCGCGGGTGCGGTGCTGCTGGATGGCGTGCCGATCGCGCACACCGATCGCGCGGCGAAGATCGGCTACCTGCCGGGCCGAGTACACTTGCTGGATGGCAGCGTGTTCGACACCATCGCGCGCTTCGGCGCGGCCAGCCCCGATGCGGTGGTGCGGGCGGCCGAGCTGGCCGGCATCCACAGCGCGATCGGCCGCCTGCCGCAGGGCTACGGCACGCCGGTCGGTCCGCTCTCGGCCCTGCTGTCCGGCG
>JAESGU010000161.1_pt1 | contig 20602 bp, 19 predicted proteins | sample 9266271 | NCBI WGS metagenome assembly JAESGU01 (sample SAMN15740544, study PRJNA653495) | algae metagenome | isolation source: Scytonematopsis contorta HA4267-MV1 and co-occurring heterotrophs from mud... | place: USA: Palolo Valley Trail, Honolulu, Hawaii | collected 2009-07-25
ATTGATTTTTCGCCCTCAATCTAGGCTTTATTATTTACTACGCCCGATAAGTAGTGTATACTAGCTTTCAAACTATAGAATTTTCAAGGTTCGACTCCATCAAGGTGTCGCGCTTGTTTCGCGCTCTCTCTCTTTGGCACTTTTTTATAGTACCGGGTGAATATAGTTCTGTCAACTCTTTTTTCAATTTTTTTTGTTATTTTCTCTATATGTCGCCAAAGTGCTTACCATACAAGGTTTTTCATGGATAAAGAATTAAAAATAAAGCAACATATATCAACATAATATATATAGATATATAGATGAAACAGATGAAACCCTCTAGCCTTTATCTTGTATGGACTGTTTTCGCAAACTGTTCACCACAGAAACAAAGTTTTCAGCTACTATGTTAATTTCTTCCACAGTATTAAAGCGACCAATACCAAACCTTACAGAAGCATAAGCAAGATTTTCAGAATTTCCCAAAGCCGTCAGCACGTGACTGGGTTTAGTACTCCTAGAAGAACAAGCAGAACCAGAAGAAACAGCCATCACTCTTTGTAAACCCAAATGTAACGCTGAGCCATTAACCCCTTCAACGCTAACATTTAAATTTCCAGTAAGTCGTTGTGTTGGGTGCCCATTCTGGTGAATACCATCCATCTGAGAAATCTTCTCCCATAATTTTTGCCGTAACCCTAATTGACGATTACCTTCAGTAACCTGTTCTTGCAAAGCAATTTCCACAGCTTTCCCAAACCCAACAATTTGTGGAGTATACAAAGTGCCTGAACGCATACCCCGTTCATGTCCACCCCCATGCTGCTGAGGAGAAAGTTGGACTCTGGGGTTGCGACGACGCACATATAAAGCACCAATTCCTTTGGGACCATATATTTTATGTGCAGTTAGTGACATCAAATCAATTTTCATAGCCTGCACATCCAGAGAAATCTTCCCGATAGCTTGTGCTGCGTCGCTATGAAAATAAACTTCTCTCTCTCGACAGATAGTACCGATTTCTCCTAATGGCTGTAAAACACCGATTTCATTATTAGCAGCCATTACTGAGACTAAAATGGTGTCAGAGCGCAAAGATTTTTCTAATTTATTCAAATCAAGCAACCCATCCTTTTGAACAGGAAGCATAGTAACCTCAAAGCCCAAACCTTCGAGATATTTACAAGGGTCAATCACCGCGTTATGCTCGCTAACAACAGTAACAATATGTTGTCCTTTTTGACAATATGCTTCCGCAACACCTTTTATAGCTAAATTATTCGCTTCAGTCGCACCACTAGTAAAGACAATTTCTTCCGGTGCCGCATTGATAGCATCTGCTAAAATTTCTCGTGCTTTTCTCACAGCAGCTTCTGCTTCCCAGCCATATTGGTGCTGAATGCTGGATGGGTTACCAAAATTTTGAGTAAAATAGGGAATCATCATAGCCAAAACCCTTTCATCCACAGGGGTCGTAGCGTGACAATCGAGATAGATGGGACGAATTGACATAATCACAAAGTGATAATATTACCCAGTTTCTTGAGTATAGCTAAAACAGTGTATAACTTAGATAGACGTAAATATATAATATAATTGCTTATTTGTATTATTAGTACAATTAATTTTGTTTTTTGTTACTTCACCTTAAAATCTAAAATCTAAATTTTTATGACCCAAGATATGCAACGCGAGTTTACTAACCGTGAAGAGTTGATAAACTACCTAAAAGAACAATTTCCTAAAGTAACAGAACGCGACGATAACATCAGTGAAACTGTTGGTGGACGCAAAGCGGCGGAAAAAGTACTACAAAAAGTAGACCCAGTAAAGTATGCAAAATCACGTAACTTTTTTACTGGGGCAATTACACGTCTTTCGCCTTATATTCGCTACGGAGTTCTCAGTTTAAAGGAAGTAAGGAATTACGCTTTAAGTAAAGTGCAAAACCAAGACCAAGCAACAAAATTAGTTAACGAATTAGGCTGGCGCGACTATTGGCAAAGACTTTATATTAAATTGGGCGAAGGGATTTGGAAAGACCAAGAACCATATAAAACGGGTTTCAGCGTATCGCAATACGCACCTGAGTTACCACAAGATATTAAAGAAGGGACAACCGGAAACGTTTGCATAGACAATTTTAGCAAAGAACTGCGAGAAAAAGGCTATTTACATAACCACGCACGCATGTGGATGGCAGCTTATATTATCCATTGGCGACGCATTCGTTGGCAAGCTGGTGCAAAATGGTTTCTTGAACACCTTTTAGATGGCGACCCAGCGAGTAATAATATGTCATGGCAATGGGTAGCAAGCACTTTTAGCCACAAGCCATATTTTTTTAATCGTGAAAATTTAGAGCGCTACACCGAAGGAGTTTACTGTAAACAATGTCCGCTTTACGGCAAATGTGACTTTGAAGGAAGCTATGAAGAACTAGAAGTTAAATTATTCCCAAAAGGAGAGTTCAGCAGACCACAAAATAGTCAAAGCTGGCAAAAAGGTAAGCGAAGATGAAATTTAGTCTCCCCAAATCCTAGTAAACCAATTAACAACAAATGACAAAATCGATTATCTGGATACATGGTGACTGTTTGAGTCCCAAAAACCCTGCGCTTGAAGAACACCCAAACACACCCGCAATTTGGGTATGGGATGATGCGTTATTGGAAGAATGGCAAATAAGCTTAAAGCGCATCACCTTTATTTATGAATGTTTATTGGAATTACCAGTGGTTATACGGCGTGGGAATGTAGCAAAAGAAGTAATTGCTTTTGCCAAAGAACATAACGCAACTCAAGTAGTTACCGTAGATAGTCCCAGTCCCCGGTTTGATAAAATCTGTGATGAAATCGAACGGTCATTGAAGTTAGAAGTATTTGAGGTCGAACCATTTTTTGATTATGACGGATTTATTGACCTCAAACGCTTCTCTAGATATTGGAAGGTCGCTGAGCAATACGTATTTGATTAATTACTGAATCTATGGGATTTGAATTTTTGCCCAAACAAAAAACTCAGCTCAAATAAAATTAATCCCAGCACAGTTCCTCATTCATAAACGTTACCCATTACCAAAATGAACCTTGAAATTTAACCACACTTTGATACATTGGGCTTATTAGAATTGGTATAACTTATGCTAGAAGATAAGCCTATATCTCTGAGTAGAGAAGAAGAAGTATTAAAAATGTACCCGCGTCCACCAATTCTCACAAGCCTTCAAACAAGTTGGCAAGGTTTTTCATTGGGCTATATGTGCCAACCTGCTTGTGAAATTCCTGAGGTTTCTACTCCCCGGTGGCACTCTCTTGGTATTTTTACGCATGGAACACGAGTAATTAATGCTGATAGAAAAATCGATGGACGTAAACACCATGATGCAGTTGTTGGCGGGGATATAGTTATTATACCCGCCAATATAGGAAGTCAGGTGGCTTGGGATGCAGAAGGGGATTTTATTATGTTGGGAATCGAGCCACAATTTTTTGCTCGTGCGATTGATGAAGCTGGAGAAGCAGAAGAAATAGAATTAATATCTCACTTTTCTACACCCGACCCCTTAGTTTATCAAATTGCTATTGCTCTTAAAAATTCCTTAGAAAATAACCCAAATGGTAGCCGCTTGTATGCAGAAACAATGGTAAATGCTTTATCAGTACATCTAATGCAACATTATTCAGCCACAAAACCTAAGTTACAAGAATATATAAATGGTTTACCAAAGCGTAAACGACAGCAGGTAATTGATTATATAAATACTTATTTGGAAAAAGATTTAGGTTTAGTAGAGTTAGCTACTTTGGTACAAATGAGTCCTCATTATTTTTGCCAGCTATTTAAACAATCTATCGGAGTAACTCCTCATCAATATATAATTAAATGTCGAGTAAAACGCGCAAAAGAACTAATTTTAAAGCAAGAAATGACTATCGCAGAAATTGCCCAAACTGTCGGTTTCGCGAATCAAAGCCATTTAAATTTACACTTTAAGCGATTACTGGGTGTTACTCCCAAACAAATTTTGCGATAAGCTATTCCACATTTAAGTTGTATATTCGGACGGGTGAGGATGGTCACCGAATGGCACTAAGAAAAACCCTCAAATACCCCCTCACTGAGCGTGAAGGGGCTTCTTAGTGCCATTCGGATGCCCAATAAAGCCGTATTTGTCTAAAATATCACAATAAAGCTTTATCTAGTATTGCGTCTGAAAGTAAACTAGGAGAAGTCAGAACAAAAACGTCTCTCGCACCCTGTCCATCAGCTAATGACTTAATCGGAGTTGTGAAATGGAAAAAATCATGGTCATTAACCAAAAGCAACTCCCCTGGATTCAAAATCTTATTGAAAACAGGTTTTTCTTTTTTCGCTGTATATAGATGTGTCTCTCCCCCTTGAATATTTTCTCGGTTGACAGCAAAAATCCCGATAAAATCAGTCCCATCCTGATGGATACCTTCTGGTGCCGGGTTACCAAAACTATCAGATGAACAAGTGGTTCTAATTTGATGAATTCCAATTTCTGCCTCTGGGTGCAGTTTACAAGAATCACAAAAGGCTAGAACCATATGTTGGAAAATATCCAATCCGATGAGTCCGTCCTCTAACTCCGCAAACTCTCGTTTTACCCCACCCACAACCGAATTGTACTCTTTACTTTGGTATAAATACCCATGAGGTAGCTTGATTAACTTGTCTTCTGCAACTATAAACCTGGATAGTCTTCTATAACGATAGCTGCCTTTAATATAGGGGTCTGCGGGAAGATTGTTAAAAAATGGTTTAAAGCCTTCTAAATTAATGGAGTTCACCTTCTTGAAGGTAAACTGAAAGGCATACTCTAATTCCGTTGTCTGTAATATTTTTTGCATATGTTCCTCCCTTATAAATTACAACTAAGTTAATTTTTCTCCTGGGAGCTTTATATCTATAGGATAAACTATTTGTTAGATTAAACTGTAAATTTTACAACATTTTTTAACCTTTTAAGATACGTAATTTTTCTGAAAAAGAGACATAATACCCTTACTTGGGTTTACCACACTACGTTACTATTAGCCAATTAGTTCTTAGCAATTAGCCAAAAACAATGATAATCCTCGTCATGGGTGTAGCGGGTTCCGGGAAAACCACTATCGGGCAAATGTTAGCGAAATCTTTAAACTGGCATTTTGCAGATGCAGACTCTTTTCATTCTCAAGAAAATATCGCAAAAATGATGCATGGTGTTCCTTTAACAGATGCAGATAGGATACCCTGGTTGCAAGCTATGCAAACAGCTATTCAACAATGGCTACAAAATTATCAAAACGCAGTGTTAGCTTGTTCTGCACTTAAAGCAGAATACCGTCAGTTTCTTTTATTTGATGAAAAACATATTAAATTAGTTTATCTTAAAGGGTCGTTTCAAACTATTCAAAAACGCCTACAACAACGGCAAAATCATTTTATGAACGAAAAACTTCTGCAAAGCCAGTTTGACACCCTTGAAGAACCGAAAAATTCAATTGTTATAGATGTTTCACAATCACCTGAAGCCATTGTGCAACATATTATAAAAAGTTTAGATATATTTCCTAATCTTTAGCTTGACGATTTCCAATTATCCAAGCAATGACAGAACGGGACTCGCAATGGCAGAGTTATTAAATATTTTTTGAGGTCGGTGATATTGGTGGGTTGTTTTTATTTGTCGGTTGTGTATTTCGTCCAATAAATAATAATACTAATGCAATTAGTCCACCAATTCCAAGTACTATGACCGAACTCTTTATTAACCCACTCCAACTTCTGAAGTTGCTATCTGGATTATCAACTTGGGGTGGTAAGGTCTTCATTTGAGACATAATAATAGAAAGTTTAGATGACGGAAATATTGGATTTTCTTTCACACAATTCTTAATATCATCAAGACGTTGCAAAATTATTTGAGTATTTTGAGGACGCTCATTGGGTGAATCCTTTATTAAGTCATTAATTAAGTCAATTAGTGGTTGAGAAATAGGATGTCTAATTTGTGTCTCCCATTCTGAAATGGGTTCTATATAAACTGGATGTTTACCTGTAAGTAAATATACAAAAGTTCTACCAAGTGAGTAAAAATCTGATTGTGGAACTGCTTTTCTCGCATCTTGCTCCGGTGCTACGTATCCAAATGTTCCAACTTGTGTTGTCATCATTTCTCCATTTGCATTGGAGATATTTCCGTTTATTTCTTTTACTGCACCAAAGTCTATAAGTACTAATTTATAATCCAATTTTCTCCACATGATATTTGATGGCTTGATATCGCGATGAAAAAAATCATTTTCATGAACAGAATCAAGAATTTTAACAATTTGCTCTAGCCATTTTAAAGCTCGTTTTTCTTTTATTGCTCCATTCTCATGTAGCCATTGCTCAAGATTTACTCCTACAATTTTTTCCATTACTAAGCAATGTATTTTTTTTCTGTTCTTTAGAGAATATGAAAAAACATCATATCCTCTTGGTATGCCTTCGTTTTCATTAAAATATAAAAATCTTTGTTCTCTTTGGAATAATCTCGTTAAAAGTGTAAAGATTTTTTCGCCATTATAGGTAATCTCGTTATCGTGAATTGCTTTTAAAATTTTGATTTTTTCGCTGTTACCTGCTTCTAAGTCTTCTACTTCAAATATTTCAGTACAAGCACTCGGATTATATTTCAGGCGTTTTATTATACGGTAGCTGCGGTCGTTTGTAATATTATAGTTAGGACGTTCGTTATTACTAATCAGTAATAAATTAGTACATTTTTTACATTCTATTGCCTCGTCTGTATTTAAACGCTCACGGCAGTCAGGATTAATACAATATCTCATACTTTGGATAGATGTCAAATTTTAAAAAGGGATATTCACTATTACAGTTTTTTCACCTCGGAGGTATTTCTAGTTTGGAGAAAGTAAAATTGAATTATGCATGATGGGAAATGATTAATAAATAAAAAATAGCCAAAATGCTTATAGAAAGATGACTTCAGTCTTTAATTAAATTTTAAAATTAAATTTCAAAAAACTTTCTCACGCACTTCCTGATGACAGGTTGGAGACTATACAAAATTTCACTTCCTTGAGAACTTCTTTCAATTAATGAACGCATAAAAAGTGACGATAAAGCTGTTTGTAAAGCTGAGTTAGAGACTTTTGGTTCATTTTTTATTTGTAATTTCAGTTTTTCATAATCAATTGGTGCAGATTCTGTTGCTATTATTTGTAAAATTTCAGCATCTAATCCATACAAAGATTTACAGTGTTCGTTAATTGCTGTTTCCACTTGTAATGGATAAATAATCGTATGTGCTATTTGGAACTGCGTTAGCTGTCCAGCAAATACTGTTTGAATATGTCCACAAATGTGGAGTAACTGTAATGGGTTACCGCAATAGTCCTCATTAATTAGCTTTCTTGCTTGTTCTTGTGTAAACTTTAACTCTTTTAATTTCAAAATCTCTAATCCTGCTTTAAAGTCCAGACCGGATAATCGAGTTAAATTTGCAGCTTGACTTGCAGCGAGTAAAGATAATTCAGGTGATTCTTCATCTGTGGTAATTACGACACAGCTTTGATGCTTTCTTTCTCCTAATAGTCTTAATAATTCTCCATATTTCTCATAATCTGTTTGTCTAACTATTGTACTTTCGTCGTACCGTAATACGTTCTCCCAAGCGTCAAGTACTAGCAAAACTCTATGTTCCGAGAAAATTTTGAGCAGTTCCGCAATCAAACTATCAACGTTGCCACTTAAAACTGGATTTTCCTCGTAGGATAGGAACTTTATCAGACTTGACAGCACTTCTGGCAGACTTGGTGCTGGTGAATAATTTAGCGATCGCCAAGTGAAATACTCAAAATCAGATTTCACTTTTTCTGTTAACTTGGCAGCTAAGGCAGTTTTGCCGATTCCTTTTGCACCACTTAAGGCCACCACACGATATCGATTTTGCAAAATTGATTGTTCAAGGTTTGCGAGTTCTTGTTCTCGTCCGTAAAAAATATTTACATCGGGCATATCATCGCAATCTTCCTTAAGACATATTTTCTTATTTTCTTGATAGTCTACAACTTCTTCCCAATTAACTCCTACTGCATTGCAAATACTCTTGAAAAAATCAGGATTAATAGACTTACGCATCCAAAACCTCTTTAATGCCGCTTCGGAAACAAGTGCTTGTTGTGCCCATCCGGAAGATTGACGATTCCAGCCTTTTCGTTCCCGTGCTGTGTCGATAATTTTTTTTCCCGACTCCGATAGGATAAATCCCATATTTTCTTTAGCAGCTATTTTTCTTTATTTTGGATCAATTTTGGCTCATTTGCGCTTGAGGGTTGCCGAACTGAAGTTGGACTATCAACACGGTGTATATCCAGCAAAATATGGAGTATGAGAAATTGATAAGGGTAATACCACCCAGAAACGCGATATTTAGACGCGATATATCGCGTCTCTACAAAAGATATTAGTGTATTTTATAGAGCCAACAGCTATGTTTAACTCTTCCTATTTAGACAGCATCCCAACCCTACCAAAACGTGAAAAAAATATCGATAAGTATGCTACCTATCTTACGGTGAATACCCAAAATGGTCATTTAGTGCTACAGTGGAAATATCAAACTTCTTTGAAACGAAATATTGAATTATACGGGAAAATGAACCAAGGGTTTTCCAATTTATGCGGTCGGGGAGATAAAGGAAAAAGTATAGTTCATTTTTGGCGAGATATAGCTCTGAGAGAGCAACAGAAGACAGCAGAATGGGAACCATGTGATAGCCGTAAGCTCGCATGGGAACACTTGGCAAGCTATTTTGAAGAAAGATGCTATTGGGCTGCCAAAGATTTATACTCTACCAATAATGATAAATCTTGGGAAGAATATTTATTTCTTGCTAGATTAATAATTCATAACCCGAGCAAATTAGGAGAAATATTAGCTAAATATGATTCACGAAAAGCCGATATAGAAACTTATGTAAAAGAAGCTTTACTAAATAATATTAAATACGAAGCCGCTATTAATAGATTTTCGCGATGGCGATTGTTATGTAAAAAGAGCAATAAAGAATTAAAAGAAGCGCTACAAGTATCGGGGTTTTGTGAGCCAGAAATTTCACAGATTATCTTCGCTCACAAATATTTTAAACAAGTTTACCTTATCAACAAAGTTCAAAACCCCAATAGACAAACAGGTAAAAAATGGCCTGACCCAGATGGAGATGATTTTGAAAAATCCGCTCAGTGCTATAATAAGGAAAAACTATTGCCAATTGCACCCCACGAAGTATCGGCTAGCTCAACCAACGTTAATGCGAAGAAAATGTTAACTTGGATGGAGACTTGTATAGAATCATTACAAAATTATCCAAAATCAATTGTACCTCAAGCTTCTCTTGAAGCCCTTCAATCTGTTGGTCATGAAGCCGAATATGAAAATAAAAATCAGAATTTAGAACTAGAATGGCAAGATAATTTTTTCTCCGAAGAACTAGAAGAAGAATTATTAGCGAATAAAATTAGTTCAGCTTTATCTTCTTCATTAGAAGCAATAAAGCCTGAGTGTAAAAAAGTTCTGTTACTCTATTACGGTTTGGGACTAAATCAAAAACAAATAGCAGCTAAATTACAAATTAATCAAAGTACAATTTCTCGTTGCTTAGCAAAATCCATAGTTATACTTTTAGATGCCGTAGTTTGCATTTCTCATCCCCAGCAGTGGGTGCAACCCTATGTAAAAAGCTGGTTAGAGCGAGAATACCGTACTCCCCAGCACTCAGATTTAATTCAAGCAGGTCTAGTATCAGCCATAAAAAAACTAACAACCGAAGAAAAAGAAATTTTGCAACTTTGTTACGGACAGAAAATGAGTGAAAAGCAAATTGCCGACCGCTTAGGTCTTAGCCAACTGGAAATAACAGTGGAACTTTCTCAGGCTAAAAATAAATTACAAAGTAACTTAATCGAAACGATAAATACTTGGACTAAAGAATATTTAGAAAAGTGGTTATCAAAGCACTATAAATCTCTAGTTGACTCAATTTGTCAAAACATATCTAAATCAAATATTTTTCAATTAGAGCAAGAAGAAAAAATTAACGCAGTATTCCGTCATTGCGCTCCGGAATAACGAAAGCAAGCAAAAGTTAAAATGTAGAGACGTAACATTTTACGTCTCTACAGTTGTGAACTTGTTGTATTTGACAAAAAATAATTACTTTGTCAAAAATGCTTCCACTTCTGCTGCTTTAGGTTGAGCAGCAATTGCTCCTGGCTTTGTAGTAGTCAAAGCACCAACAGCACTAGCATAGGTAACCATTTGTCTCATTTTACTAGAGTCGCTAATTGCATCGAAACCGCAGGTCAGCAACTGTTGGATAAAGCCTGCGACAAAACTATCTCCAGCACCTGTAGTATCTACGACGGGGACGCTAAATGCTTGAATTCTGGCTTCATTTCCACCAAAACTGTAAGCACAACCGCTACCACCATCAGTGATAATTACTCCTGCTAAATTAACGTCATTATTTTTCAATTGACGTATAATAGCTCCAGGCTCAGCAGTGTTGAATAACCACATTGCTTCTTCTCTGGCAAGTTTGATAATATCCACTTGCCTAAATAGCTGTTTGATAATACCAGACGCTAAATGTGGATATTTCCAAAATACAGGACGCCAGTTAACATCAAGCAAAACTTTGACCCCATGTTTTTGAGCCAAATCTAGTGCGCGGTAAACAGCCTTACCTGTTTCTGGATAAGCTAATCCTAAAGTACCCAATACTAAAAAATCTGCTCCCACAAATAAATCTTCAGGTAATTTATCTGCTTGCAAATGAGTATCGGCAAACTCACTTGTGTCATAATCGCCAAATCCAGCAAAAGTTCGGTCACCCGACATAGAGCGCACAACATAAACAGCCCTACTAGGAGCAGTGGGATGGCGTTGTACTCCTGTAATATCAACTTCAGACGTATGTAAGATATTAACAAGCACATCACCGGATTTGTCTTTACCAATGCAACCGATAAATCCAGATGGTACTCCCAATTTGACTAAAGCAGTCGCAACATTCGCTGGTGCCCCTCCTGGGTAGGGAGTCCAAGATTGAACTTGTTCCAGCGGTAGCCCTAATTGGTCGGCTAAGCAATCAAATAAAATTTCACCCAGGCACAGAACGCGGGGATTGTCCATTTCTTAATTCCGATTCTCCGACAAAAAATTATAAAAAGCACATCCACTTCAAGAATACCGATGATACCTGCCTGACCCAAATGCATTGTATACAGGTATTGGCAGCTTTACATCAAACGTGCTTAATTAAGAATTCCTGGGATAAAATCTACAACAATTTTAGCGCCTTTGTCCGCAGCAGTTCATACAATTAAAGAAGGAAGAGCTTACTTCATCTCAATAGCACAGTTTGCTTAAAAAATGTGAATAAAATTACAATTTAGTCAAAAATAAATTAAAATTGCTCGAAAACTAAAGAAATTAAATATTATCGTATTACTGCTAACACTTGGAACGCCTACAGCCATAAGAATCCTCTAAAATTGAAAAAGAGGAACTGAGTACATATACCAAGGGAGGATGAAATTGCTCATGGCTAATGGCGCGTCTCAGACCCCAGTTAGTCTGTCAGACAGAGAACTGCAGATTATTGATTTAGTGGCCGCTGGCTTAACGAATCAAGAAATTGCAGGCAAGCTGGAAATCAGTAAAAGAACTGTGGATAATCATATTAGCAATATTTTGACCAAAACGACGACAGAAAACCGAGTGGCACTTGTCCGATGGGCTTTGCAGTGGGGTAAAGTTTGCTTGCAAGATGTCAATTGCTGCTCTTTGCCCAACCGTCAGGACAATCCCATCGCTGAGGCATAGCTTACTCTCTTTTTCTAATGGGTTGCCGATTGTTCATCCCTTCACGTCTAGCTTGGGAAATTGGGCATTGAGCATTAAGCAATTAAGTAAGTTTTTCATACTTTTTTGTTAGATGCTCGTGAAGCCTAATTAGATTTCCTGTTCGCACCCAAACGAAGTTCAGCAGCAGATGGCAGTTAGGGTTTCCTGTCTTCTGTTCTGAGCTGGTGTTTTTCTTAACTCTCAACAAAAATTATCAATAATCTGACGATATACACGCTACATTGGAGAAAATCCATTTCGCTCGATGAGCTTGGAAGCAGTGTTGCGATGTATACAAGAGCTTCAACCCAAGTTGGTTTCCCTGCCTTAGATTTATTTGGCACAGATTTAACAGCACCTCAACCTACGTTAGATGCGGAGTTAGTCCGGCAACTATCATTTATTCCTGGGTTGAAGGAAATTATCATGTTGCGGCAAGTTCATGCTTTAGAACACGCCACAGTTTGGGTTTTAAGTGAATCTAAAGAGAAGAATGCTTCCAGTTTATTAGACAACGAACTGTTAGGCGGTTTATCAACCGAACATGGATTTTATCTATATGGAGAAGTCAATATTAGCAATTTACGACGTGCCGTAAGCCTCGCACTACATCGCCTCACTAGTGGAGAATGGGATTTAGCGGTACATCCTCGTTGTGGTACAAATTTATCTGTTGCAATGGTTTTGACAGCCGGAATGGCAATTGGAATGCATCTGTTGTTACCGCGAGGTCCGATAGAACAACTGATAGGGTTTGGTGTCGCAGCAACCACAGCAGCAGAAATTGCACCAGATGTTGGAGCTTTAGCACAGCGTTACTTAACCACTGCTATACCCTTTAACTTGGAGATTGATAATATTACTTACACTCGCGACTCCTGGGGAAGGCAGGCTCATTTTGTCAAAACCTGCTGGAACAATTCGTAATTGCACTCAGTTAAGAAAATTTGTAAGTTTAAAAACCTCCAAATTAAAAAAGTCCTAATTACTCTTGTGGGATGGGCTTCGGTGCCCGTCCATAATATTCTAATAACTTCTTGTGGGGTGGGAAATAGTCCATCTACAAAACAAGGGCGGGCAAGGATGCCCACCCCACAAGAGAGGAATTACCAATTACCAATTACCAATTACCAATTACTAATTACTAATTACCAATTACCAATTACCAATTACCAATTACCAATTAACTGGTGTACCTAGCCAAGCTGCTAAATTCTCCCTTTGTGTGGAAGAAGGATTAACAACAGGTTTTATTAAGTACTTTGTATAACGGGGACTACCCAAAATTACGGGATAAGTATACAGTACGTCTTGATGAAAAACTGTTATTTGAAGGGTGTCGCCCCCTTGGTAATCTTTAAGTCTGTCACTTAAACTATTACTTGTAGTTTTAATCCCATTAATTGCTAATATTTCATCTCCGGTGTCAATTCCTACAATTTGTGCTGGAGAATCTGATTCAACAAATTTAACTATTTCTCTTCCATTTTCGGTACTAATTTTAATACCAAGAAATGGCTCTTCTGTGCCTTCACTAACCAAATGTAAACCAAATGGTTCTAGGTATTCATTGAACGGCAATTTCTCTGTAGTACTAAGATAGCGTTGCAGAAAATTAGATAAATCTGTTTGAGCAACAGACTCTATCACTTGTTGTAATTGTTCTGGTGTATAACCAATTTCTTGTTTGCCGAATTGCTCCCACATTTGAAGCATGACATCATCCAAGGAACGCTGGTTATTATGACGCTTTCTAATGAGTAAGTCTAGTAACAAGGATACCATTTCGCCTTTTAGATAATAGGACATTTGGCAGTTCCCACTATTGGCATCTTGGCGATATAGTTTAATCCAAGCATCAAAACTTGATTCAGCAAGAGGTTGTACGTTACGTCCTGGTGTTGTCAAATACCTAGTTATTTCTTTAGACCAATTGTTGAGAAAAGTTTTGGCATCATAAATCCCCGCTCTTAAAGGAATTAAGAGGTCGTAATAGCTAGTAGTTCCTTCGCAAAACCATAGAGAAGGCGTGTAATTTTCATTATCATAATCAAAAACTTCTAGGGCTTTGGGACGGATACGTTTAACATTCCATAAATGGAAAAATTCATGCGCTACTAACTGAAGATAATTCTCATATTTTTCGCGATCACGAAAGCCAAAGCGTTGATAAATTAGGGAAGTACTATCTTTATGCTCCAGTCCTCCATAACCTTGGGTCAATACATGGAGCAAAAATAAATATTTATCATAGGGTAAACCCCCAAACATCTTAGCTTCAACTTCGACTATTTTTTGAATATCAGCAATCATCTGCTGAACTTGGTAATTACCTTCCCCCCAAATTGCTAATTCATGAGGTTTACCCAAAACCTCAAAGTTATATAACTGATGTGTACCAATTTCAAAGGGAGAATCTACTAAAGTATCAAAATCCGCTGCAATAAAAGTGTTTTCAGCTTGTGGAACTGATGGTAGTGCTGTGGTTACCCGCCATTTGGAATTTGGAGGTACAATAGTTACATGAATTGGCAATTTATCAAACCCAGGTAGTCTGAAAAACAATGCCGCTCCATTAAAATAACCGTGGGTTGTGTCGAGATGATTAGTTCTTACTGTAAGTTCATTAGCAAAAATACGGTATTTTATAGTTATTTCAGAAGCCGCGTTTGTTTCTACCTGCCAATGATTTTTACTAACTTTACGACAAGACAAAACTTCTGAGATTGTAGTCGCAGAAAAATTTTGTAAATGCCTTGAATACTCCCTTATCATATAAGAGCCAGGAGTCCAAACAGGGAATTTTAAATCAAGAATAGGGAAGGGGTAATTTACAACTCGCAAAGTCACTTCAAAAAGATGTGTTTGCGGTTGTGGCATTGCCACAGAATAAGAAATCGTAGGTTGAATTTCTTTTGGTCGGTAGTTGATGCGAACTGCTGTTGCTTCTGTCATATTCAGACGGGAAATTCTGAGTGGGGAGTCCTGAATTTCAAGTTTAGCCCACTAGTTGGGGGAGTGGGGAGTGTCGTCTAAACTCTGTCCGCTAAATTGACTAGCTGTTTGAAGTTGACCATTATAAGCACATGATTTGCACTGTCTATACTAATCCAGCCTTTTTCACTAAGCTTTTCTAGAATTTTATTGGTTTCCTCAACGCCAATTTCTGTTACGTCCGCTAAATCTTTTACGGGTATGTTAAGAATTTCTTTCCCTATAGAAGAATCTTTGCCGTAACTTTCCCCTAAATTAACTAAGGTATGAGCAAGTTTTACTGCTGGGGGACTTGTCCGCATTTGTAACCGTACATTTGCTTGACGTAACCGTTTTACCATCATTTGCAACATACGATGGTGTAACTGTGGGTCTTTAAAGAGTATTTGAATAAATTTATCTCTAGATATACTCAGTAATTTCACGGGTGAAAGTGCAATTACATCTGTTGAACGTGGTGATTCGTCTAAAATCGCCATTTCACCAAAAAAATCACCTCGACCTAAAATTGCCAAGGCTACAGAGTCTTCTCCAACTGTACGTCGAACTTTTACCCAACCAGACACAACGAAGTAAACTGCATTACCCCAAGCGTCTTCCATCAAAACGGCTCTTCCTGTGGGATATTCGTGTTCTGTCGCAACGTTAAACAGCCATTCTAAAGTCTGGGGGCTGGCTGTACTCATCAAAGGAAAAGTATATTGAGCTACCTCTACATGCATAATAATTAAGTAATATTAACCTGTATAATTGTCTTCTAGTATAATTTCTTAACCATAATCTTACTAGGACTACAGTATTAAACATAGCTTTACACTCTGAGATTTCTTATTAGAACACAACCAGAATTGAATCGAAATCAGAGGTTTTACCTAAAAATAGTAAAATTATTCAGGATTGTCAGTGATAATTTTACTGATTTGTTGGTCTAAGTTTTCTAGCATTTGATTGAGAGCAAGCAACGCTTCTGACTGTCCAGAGTTTAAGTTGGAATTAACAACTAAGCGTTGTCGCAATTCGCGTAGTTTAAAGTTGAGTTGCTGGGAAATTCCTAAAGCATCACGGCTAATACGGGTTAGCTGTTGTTGCTGATAGAATTTTAACGCTGCTCCTCGAAGTACTTGTAATGTTGCTTCTTCACCGTACATCCCTGGCATTACTCGCACCCGTAGTAATAAACGGTCGTTTTTATACAGACATTCTCGTTCTACTTGTTTTGGGTCGGATATTGTCACAAGGGGTAAGCTAGCGAACCGTTTTAATTCGTTTAACACTCCTTGAAAACCTGAAAGTGCGACTTTATCCAAGACTGACTGCAAAACGCCGTTTTCGCTCCACAATATTCTTCCTTCGTAGGGTTGTCTTTCTAGATACAAGCGACCGATTCCCCCTCCGAGAACTCTTGCTAGTAATTGTTCCAGGATTTTTTTAGGAGTGAGAGTGAGTAATTCGTCAAAGGAACAGAGTTTTTCTGGGGGAGGAACTTGTAAAACTGTTAAGTTACCCTTAATCACTGCGGTCAAGACGTTTCCTTCTGTTCCGGAGTCTGAGGAAACAGTGCTGGAATAAGAATCGGAAACGTGCTGAGCTATGATAAATGTTCCTCGCTCGGTTGCTTCTGGGTAAATATTTTTATCTGGAGTCTTTTTGTGAAATTCGTTGTTTATATTGGATTTTTTTTGCTCTAGATTTTCCCCATTTCCAGATTGCTTATTTTTGATTGGAGTCGGACTTGTATTTTTATGATTAAGGTAGGCACTCAGTATCTGACGGTGTTCCTCTGCCGTCATTGCTTGTGTGCTTATAGTGCAGCTCATGGCAGACAAAATACGTGTACTGTATTCAAGTGCCGCTTTGTCTTCAAGAGTTACCATTCCTAATAATAGTTTGTTGTCTTTTAATTTAAAGGGCAAAATTTGGTGATATAAGCAAGCCTCAAAAGATAAGATGCTTTCAATCAGCCAAAATGTTTGCTCACGGTCTAATTTTTCGTGCCACTCTGTTTGTGTTGTGGATACCCCTTGCTTATTTATTGCCCTGGTATCGGATGGTTTGCCCTCTGAAGACAACATAAGTTATATCGCAATTCGTTTCCTTCTATACTATTCTGCCCAGAATTTAGTTGGTAGTAATCAAAGTATTTTCTTTTTTATAAATGATATTGCACAATGACTGGCATTCCTACTAACTATGCCATCTGTGTTTTGTTAAATTTAAAACAAGTGTATATAAATAATAATTAATATTTTTATTTAAGTGATATTACTTAAGAATTATTTAGCTAAAATATTTCCGGAATTTTTGATTTTAAAGTTGATTTATATATTATTCCGAGATTACTTGGGGATTGTGGATTGATGAGCTAATCAGCTTGACCTTGTATTGGAAGTGATTTCCTAGTACAAGGGGTGAATTTTCGGCTGACTGCTCCCATACGCCACATAACCAGTTTAAAATCTCCAAGTTTAAAATTTCTGAGTCCAAATCATAAACGCGACCCTATTAACCATTTATTAGTAACTATTAAGCTACTACTAAGCCTTATTTCTCATTTCTTGAGCTAAGGTATAGATTTTTGTCCATTCCCCAAGCACTTGATGGGGTTTCATTTTCAATTGCACAGCAATTTCTTCAAATTTCTGACCCGACGAGTAGGAGTCCATAATCTGACGTTGCTTAGGAGTCAATTTTTGATTCAGCCCCTGTAGCTGATTTTGGGTTAACCCCATATTATGTTCTTCCAAGGAAATTCCCAACCAATTTTGCACCATCTCTGGTTGTTCTTTGATGGAAAATACATTTACTGCATGGTAGCTGATTTTTTCCCGCAGTCTATATACTATCGCTGAAGATAGGTTTAATTTTTTAGCAATTTCATTTTGAGATTTGCCTTGTAGGTAAAGTCGCAGCCAATTTACTGTATCTTCCCCCAATTTTTCTTGTAAGTATGCTTCAAATTTTTCCTGTGTCATCTGACGCAAAGCTTGTTGTTCTTCTTGCTCTTGCGCTTCTTGATATTCTTCAACCACCTGAGTATCCAACAAGCTGACACGATTATCGCTGTCGTCTGTGAGTATCTCTTCTGACACAAGACGAACCATATCACTACCTGGTACTTGGGTTAAGCCGCCACGTTGAGTCCGTTTGAGGTAATTAATACAACGATACACTAGCAGTGGTTGATTGCGTACCGGACGCAAGCAATATTCCTCTGCGCTAGCAAATAACAGCGCGTTATTTAATCTACCGTCTTTTGTCAAAGTGGCTATATAAGCCATTTGCTGTTGCATGTAATTATCGCTTTGCAATAATTCTTGCAGCACTTCTGATAGTACATCTAATACAGCTCGTTGACGGTCTCGACTGAGAGAAATCCAAGTTTGGATTTTAGAGCGCAGTATTGCTAAACTACCCAAACGGGTGATTAAGTTACGGTAAGCTTTTTCTCTGGATACGCCTAGATAACGTTGACGTAAAATTTTCCAGCGATATTCCATTGCTTGCTTGGCAATTTGCAAATCTTTAGGAGCCAAATTTTCAAATCGCTCGGTGTCACTACCTAAAAGCCAGTCAACAATAGCGATTGCGCTAGCATGGCTCAGTTCAGGAGACTCGCTTGCCAATCTATCAAGCCAATTTTTTTTCAGTTCGTCTCCTACAGTCATGGAACTACATCCTTCGGAACCCTGTTGTATTACTTGCATCACGATTACAACCCCCATTTATCACATTTGTGTTTTTACTGGCAGCTGCCCCTAAATAACCTTTAGTCCGTTTAGAACTCGTTAGTCATCTCACTCTATACTTACGTCCAGACTGATGGGATTTATGCAAAATTGATAAGATGATTTGTACTTAACTGTATTCAGTCTGCCCCTAAAATAGGATAAATTAACTACTTTAAGATATTTTTCTTTTATCTAAACAATGTAAACTTTTTTGTGGAGCAAAATTCTCAGTTCTGAGCTATCGAAACGGCAAAAGGGGGTGAGGATGCGGCATTTTGCACCTGAAATAATAAATGAATATGGTTTTCACTATTGTTAGACGATATTTAAGCCACATAAGTTTCTAGTAATCCGTAGGTTGGGTTGACGATGAAAGGAAACCCAACATAGACGGTATGAAGTTTAGGGTATGAAGTTGGGTTTAGGGTATGAAGTTTTGGGTTTACGATATGAAGTTGGGTTTCGTGGAACGAGCCAACCTACGAGTTTTAAGTAAAAAGCGAGCAAGATGCTCGCACTACGACAATATGTAAAATCGCTTTCCCGTTCGCGAATTAGCGAGGATTGCTCCTGGAAACAATGGGGTTTTCCACCGATTGACGATACTGCTCGACTTCTGCTGTATAAGCGATTGGTAAAACTGCTTCAACGTTTTCATGAGGACGAGGAATAATCACCCAAGATTCCAGGGTTCCACCATGACAACTTTGTGCAGCTTCTATCCCAGCAGCCATTGCGGATTTTACTTCTTGAACATCTCCACGAATATTAATTGTAAAGCGAGCGCTACCTACCCGGATGTAACCTACGAGGGTAACTCGACCCGCTTTCACCATCGCATCTGCTGCTGCTAGTACAGCAGGAAATCCTTTTGTCTCTAATGCTCCAACTGCCTGTAGTGGCATTGGTTATCTCCTGTGTCAATTTAAAGTTGTGTGGTGTACAAATAATTGTACGAAGCTTCGTTCTTATTTTGATAAATATACTTAATGAAGTTTACTTGTTACTATAAAAAGTATTAGCAAACACCCAGTATATACGGTTGACAAAAATGTCATAAAATGTATCAGAAAATGCGGAATGGTTCAGATTTACTTGTAAAGTGAATAGGCAAAACCGTTTCTATATTCTCCGGAGGATTAGGAACAATGTAGTAGGTGATAACCTCCCCACCAAAGGTGTTGTTACCAGCTTCGATACCCGCTTCCATTGCCCTGTTGACTTCTGCTACCTGTCCTCGTATTGCGATTAACAAACGACCGCTTTCCGCTATACCGTAGTACACTAGGGTGACTTCGGAAGCCTTTAACATTGCGTCTGCAGATGCTAACACAGCAGGAAAGCCTAAAGTTTCGATTACTCCAACTGCCTGTGGCATGAATTTTTTCTCAACAAGTCAAAGCGTAAGTGATATTTATTTTACGACGTTGTTTGCTTTTACGATAAAGAAGATGGGGAATGGGGAGTGGGGAGTGGGTAGTGGGGAAAAGTTAGTGCTTATGTTTGGTTAGAATTTATATAGGAGTTGTTGGAGTAAGTTGTATGTCCCTGCTGGTTGAAGACTTGGAAAAAATGCAGCAGCAGTACCCCGACTATAAAATGGAGTTGGTTAAAGGTAAAGTTATCGTTATGAGTCCCTCTGGTTACGAGTCAGATGAAATCGCTGCAGAAATGATAGCTCAGTTACGCAATTGGGTTCGACCACGTAAAATGGGACGAATAACTGCTTCAAGCGCAGGATTTAGGTTGCCAAACTCAGATTTACGAACACCTGATGCTTCTTTTGTTTTAGCCGAACGCTTGCGGATAAGTCCTAGGTCTTATGCTCAGTTAGCACCTGATTTAAGTAAGTCGGCGCGAAAAAACCAAACTATGTAAAGATAAATAAATACGTAGAATGTATCTGCCGAGGTGACTGAAATATGGGCGCTCGTTTAAGGGTATTTCTCACTCCTGAGCAAGACAAAA
>JAESGU010000162.1_pt1 | contig 19755 bp, 15 predicted proteins | sample 9266271 | NCBI WGS metagenome assembly JAESGU01 (sample SAMN15740544, study PRJNA653495) | algae metagenome | isolation source: Scytonematopsis contorta HA4267-MV1 and co-occurring heterotrophs from mud... | place: USA: Palolo Valley Trail, Honolulu, Hawaii | collected 2009-07-25
TCCGGGCCCGCCGATGTCCGGGCCCGCCGATGTCCGGGCCCGCCGATGTCCGGGCCCGCCGATGTCCGGGCCCGCCGATGTCCGGGCCCGCCGATGTCCGGGCCCGCCGATGTCCGGGCCCGCCGATGTCCGGGCCCATTGCGCCGAAACGCGATTCATCGGGTGAACCGACGGTTCGTTTGCCGCAATCCCTCGGCGTGGGATTAGGAACGAAAACCTTACTTGATCTTGGCTTCGCGGAACGTGACGTGCTTGCGCGCGACCTTGTCGTATTTCTTGAGCTCAAGCTTGCCGGTGGCGCTGCGCGCATTCTTCTTGGTCACGTAGTACACGCCGGTGTCGGCGGTGCTGACCAGCTTGATGAGGACGGTGTTGCTTTTGGCCATGATCTAGGTTCCGGAACTGAGCGGCGGCGAATAGGCCAGGTGCGGCGAAAAATCAATTGCCGCCGGCCAGGCTCTCGATGCGCTGGCGCATCGGCGCGGGCGGGCGGCCCAGCGCCACGGCCAGCGCCGCCGGGTCGGCCAGCAGCGCCTGGGCGGCGTCCAGTTCGGCGCCGCCGCCGCCCAGGTCGGCAGGCGGGCAGGCATCGCGCAGCCGGGCCAGTTCGTACCGGCCGGGCAATGCCCTGATCGCCCGCAGCGTGGCCTGCGGCTCGGCCAGCGGCGGGGCCGCCTGGCGCAACTGGCCGAACTGCTGCGCCAGCACGTCCGGCCCGCGCGACGTGCACAGGGTGGGCAGCACGCCCAGCTCCTGCAGCGGGCGGCCGGGCGGCACCAGCACGCGGCTCCAGCTCATCACCAGCTCGCCGTCGTCGGGCAGGCGCAGCACGGTCTGCACCAGGCCCTTGCCTTGGGTCACGCTGCCCAGCACCACGGCGCGGCCACGCTCCTGCAGCGCGGCGGCGACGATCTCGGCGGCTGACGCCGTGCGGCCATCGACCAGCACCACCAGCGGCAGGCCGGCCGCCAGGTCGCTGCCGCCGGCGACATAGACCCGCGCCGCATCGGGGTGGCGGCCGCGCGTGGCGACCACCTCGCCCTCGGCCAGGAACACGTCGGTCACGCCCACCGCCTGGCGCAGCAGCCCGCCACGGTTGCCCCGCAGATCCAGCACCAGGCCGGTGATCGCGGTGTCCTGCGCCGCCGCCAGCACCTGGCGCGACAGCCGCTGGTCGGTCAGCTCGTTGAAGCCGGAGAGCCGGATGATCAGCACGCTGCCGCGGCGCTGCGTCGATATCGTCTCCGGCACGATCAGCGCGCGGATCAGGGTCAGGGTGCGCGGCGCGCCGCGGCTGCGCACGGCCAGCGTCAGGCGCGTATCCTCCTCGCCGGCCAGGCGGGCAGCGATCTGCGCCTCGTTCAGGCCGCGCGTGCGCACGCCGTCGATCGCATAGACCCGGTCGCCCTCGACCAGGCCGGCCTGGGCCGCCGGGCTGTCGGGCGCCACCTCGATGACTGCGGCGCCGCCCTCGGCCGGCACCACGCGGATGCCGATGCCGCCCTCGCCCTGCCGCCGGCCCCGCGCCTCCCGCGCCTCGGGCGGCGGCACGTAGCGGGTGAACGGATCAAGCCGGCTGCCGATTTCGTCGAACATGGCGCGCAGCAGGCGCTCCTGCCCGGCGCGGCGCACGCCGGGGGCGGCCTGGGCCGCGCCGGCAAGTGCCGCGGCCAGCTGCGCCCATTGCGCGGCGTCGGTGTCGGCCGGCGCCCGCCAGGCGGCGACGGCGCGATCGTCGATGGCAAGCCGCACCTGCTCGCCGCGCCGATCGACGGCCACGCTGCCATCGAGCGACGCAAGCGACCGCAGCGCCGCCAGGGTCAGGTCGGCCAGCCGCACCGGTTCCAGGTAGCGGTCGCGCAGCGCCATGTAGGCGTCGCGCAGCACGGCCTCGGTCAGGGCCTGGTTGTATGGCGGCGCCAGGTCGGCGCGGGCAGGGGCAGGGGCGGCGGCCAGCACGAACAGCAGCAGCAGGATCGCGCGGGTCATGCGGATTGCTAACGCCGCGGGCGGCGCCCGGGTTGAGGCCGCTGCTTCGCTGCCGGCAGGTCGAGCCGGAAGACCAGGCCGCCGGTCAGCGCATTGGCCTCGGTCAGCACCGCATCGACGGCCTGGCCGAGCGCGAAAACGGTGCCGCTGTGCCGCCCTGTCAGGGAGTGGCGTGCTTCGTCGTGCATCCAGAAATCGTCCGGCAAGCTGCGCATCGGGACCAGTCCACTCGCGCCGCTGGTTTTCAGTGTGACGAAAATGCCGAATCGCGTCACGCCGGAAATGCGGGCCTGGAACACATCTCCGACATGTTCGGCCATGAAGGCGGCCAGGTAGCGGTCCATCGCGTCGCGCTCGGCCTGCTGGGCGCGGCGTTCGGTCATGGTGATGTGCGCGGCCACCTCGGCCAGGCGCGGCGGCGCCTTCTCGCCGTCGTCGCCCAGGCCGTATGCCGCGATCAGGCTGCGATGCACCAGCAGGTCGGCGTAGCGCCTGATGGGCGAGGTGAAGTGGGCATAGCGCGCCAGCGCCAGGCCGAAATGGCCGAGATTGTCGGTGGCGTAGGCCGCCTGCGCCTGGCTGCGCAGCACCATCTCGTTCACCGGGGCTTCCAGGTCGGTGCCGCGCACGCGCTCAAGGATCTGCGCGAAATGCCGCGGCATCAGGTCCTTGGGGCGCGCCAGTGGAATGTCCAAAGCGCCGAGATAGGCGCTGAGGCCCTCGATCTTCTCCTGGCCGGGCCGGTCGTGCACGCGATAGACGCACGCTGCCGCCTTGGCCTCCAGCGCCTCGGCGGCGGCGACATTGGCCAGCACCATGAACTCCTCGATCAGCCGATGGCTGTCGAGCCGCTCGCGCGGCACGATCCCCGCCACGCGGCCATCGGCATCCAGCACAGCCTTGCGTTCCGGCAGGTCGAGATCGAGCGTGCCACGCGCGTCGCGCGCCTGCTTCAGCGCGCGGTAGGCGGCGAACAATGGGGCGAGCCGGTCCGCCGCCATGTCCTGCGCCTGCTCATAGGTCAGCCGCGCGTGGCTTCGCATCAGGCCGCGCACCAGGCGGTGCGCGGTCTTGCGGCCCTGCGCGTCGATGGTCATGGCCATGGCCAGGGTGGCGCGGTCCTCGTTTGGCTTCAGGCTGCAGAAACCGTTGGACAGCGCCTCGGGCAGCATGGGCACGACGCGGTCGGGAAAATAGACGCTGTTGCCGCGCCTCTCCGCCTCGTGGTCCAGCGCGCTGCCGGGCGCGACATAGGCCGATACGTCCGCGATGGCGACCAGCAGGTCGTGCCCACCATCCGGGCGGGGTGCGGCCCAGACGGCGTCGTCGAAGTCGCGTGCATCGGCGCCGTCGATCGTGACCAGCGGGATGTGGCGCAGGTCCTCGCGGGCACCCAGCACCGGGGGGCCGGCGGCGGCCGCTTCGGCCAGGGCGGCCGGCGGGAAGGTTTCGGGGATGCCGTGGGCGTGGATGGCGACCAGGCTGGCGCTGCGTGGATCGCCGGCCTGGCCCAGGCGTTCGATGATCCTTGCCGGGCGCAGGCCCAGGCGGGAATGCGGCAGAGGTTCCGCCAGCACCAGCTCGCCCGGCTCGGCGGCCAGGGTCTCGCCGGCGGGCACCAGCCATTCGGTCTTTTCCCGCCGATTGGCGGGTTCGATGCGGCCGGGGCCGTTCGGCGCGCTGCGATACACACCCAGCACCCGGCCTGGCGCCTGCGACAGCCGCTTCAGCGTGCGGCCTTCGAATTTTTCCGGGCCGAGCTGGCGCAGGCGCGCCAGCACCTTCTCGCCGGGTGCCAGCGCGGGCTGGCCGCGCCGTTCGGGTGCCATGACGATCAGCGGCGGCTTGCCGCGTCCGGCCCAGGGCGTGGGGCGGGCCAGCGGCTCCCCGTCCAGGTCGGTGCCGAAGATTTCGACGATGGTGGTCTCGGGCAAAGTCACGGCCTCGGCGCGCCGATGGGTCGGGCGGCCGAATTTTTGTCGTTTCAAGGCATTCTCAGCCGCTCTTGCGGCGTGGTTTGGGTTTCTTCGCGGTCTTCGGGGCAGGTGCGGCTTCGGCGGCCACCGTTTCCTTGGCGCGCGCGGGCTTCTTCGGGGCGGCCTTCTTCTTCGTGGCGCCGCGCCCGGCCAGCACCTTGCCCTTCTCGGTCAGCAGCGCCACCGCCTCATCGAGCGTCATCGCATCGAAGGCCACCGCCTTGGGCAGGTTGGCCACCGTCTTGCCGTGCTGGGCATAGGGGCCGAACTTGCCGCGCTTGATCGTGACCGGCTCGGCGTCCTTCGGGTGGGGGCCGAGCTGGCGGATGCCGGCCAGCTTCTTGGCCAGCAAATCCATGGCGCGGTTGAGCCCGATCACCAGCACGTCGTCGTCGCGATCGAGGCTCGCGAACACGGTGCCGACCTGCACATAGGGGCCGAAGCGGCCAACGTTCGCGCGGATTTCCTCGCGCAGTTCTGGATGGATGCCGACCACGCGGGGCAGGCTCAGCAGGCCCAGCGCCTGCTCCAGCGTCAGCGTGTCGGCCTGCATGCCCCGGGTCAGGCTGGCGCGGCGGGGCTTCACCTTCGACTGCGGATCGGCCTCGCCCTGCTGCACGTAGGGGCCATAGGGGCCGCGGCGCAGCGTGATCGCCTCGCCGGTGTCGGGGTGGTGGCCCAGCGGCTTCACGCCCTCCAGCACGGTCGCCTCGCCATTGGCCTCGGTGCCGGAAACTTCCAGGCGGCGGGTGAACTGGCATGTCGGGTAGTTCGAGCAGCCGATGAAGGCGCCGAATTTTCCAAGCCGCAGGCCTAGCCGGCCATTGCCGCAGGCCGGGCAGCCGCGCGCATCGGCGCCGTCCTCGCGCGCCGGGAAGAAATGGGGGCCCAGGTCGCGGTCCAGCGCGTCGATCACGTCGGAAATCTTCAGGTCCCTTGTCTGCTCCACGGCGCTGCTGAAGGCTTCCCAGAAGCGGCGCATCACCGCCTTCCAGTCCTCGTCCCCGGCCGAGACCTGGTCGAGTTCTTCTTCCAGCGCGGCGGTAAAACCGTAATCGACCCAGCGCGGGAAGAAGCTTTCCAGGAAGGCGGTGACGAGCCTGCCCCGGTCCTCGGGCTTGAAGCGGCGGTTGTCGATGGTGACGTATTGCCGGTCCTGCAGCACCTGGATGATCGAGGCATAGGTGCTGGGCCGGCCGATGCCCAGCTCCTCTAGCTTCTTCACCAGGGTCGCCTCGCTGTAGCGGGGCGGCGGCTGGGTGAAGTGCTGTTCGGGGCGGATTTCGCCGCGGTCGGGGGTTTCGCCCCTGTTGATGGGCGGCAGCACCCTGGCGTCGTCGTCGCTGCCGACCGCATCATCAAGGTCTTCGCGGTAGAGTTTCAGGAAGCCGTCGAACACCACCACGGTGCCGGTGGCGCGCATGGTGGCGCGGCCGTTTTCCAGATCGACGCCGGTCTGGTCGAGCTCGGCACTGGCCATCTGGCTGGCCACGGCCCGCTTCCAGACCAGCGCGTACAGCGCCTGCTGGTCGCCATCCAGGAAGCGCGCCACGCTTTCGGGGGTGCGGGTCACGTCGGTCGGGCGGATCGCCTCGTGCGCTTCCTGGGCGTTCTTGGCCTTGGTGGTGTATTCGCGCGGCTGCGGCGGCTGGTACTGGCGGCCGAAGGCCTGGCCCACGTGGTCGCGGATCGACAACATGGCTTCGCGCGCCATCTGCACGCCGTCGGTGCGCATATAGGTAATAAGACCAACGGTTTCGCCGCCGATATCCACACCTTCATACAGCTTCTGCGCCAATTGCATGGTGCGCTTGGCGCCGAAGCGGAGCTTGCGGCTCGCCTCCATCTGCAACGTCGAGGTCATGAAGGGTGCGGGCGGGTTGCGCCGGGTGCGCCTGGTTTCGACCGACGCCACGGTGAAGGGTGCCGCCTGGACCGCCGCCACCGCCCGATCGGCATCGGTCTTGGTGGCCAGGTCGAACTGGTCGAGCTTCCTGCCGTCAAGCTGGGAAAGTTTTGCGGTGAAGGGCTTGCGGTCGGGCGTGAGGAAATCCGCCTCGACCGTCCAGTATTCGCGGGGGCGGAAAACCTCGATCTCGGCTTCGCGGTCGCAGATCAGCCGCAGCGCCACCGACTGCACGCGCCCGGCCGATTTCGATCCCGGCAGCTTGCGCCACAGCACGGGGGAAAGCGTGTAGCCGAACAGGTAGTCCAGTGCGCGCCGCGCCAGGTAGGCGTGCACCAGCGGCCCATCGATGCCGCGCGGGTGGGCCACGGCGTGCTTCACCGCGGCCTTGGTGATCTCGTTGAAGGTGATGCGATGGACCTGCTTGCCCTGCAGCGCCTTCCTGTCCTCCAGCGCGCCCTGCACGTGCCAGGAAATCGCCTCGCCCTCGCGGTCGGGGTCGGTGGCGAGATAGAGCGTGTCGGCCCGCTTCACGGCGGCGGCGATCTCGTTGATTGCCTTCTGGCCACGCCCGTCGCTTTCCCAGGTCATGGCGAAATCCTGGTCGGGCAGGACCGAGCCGTCCTTCTCGCGCAGGTCGCGCACATGGCCGAAGCTCGCCAGCACGGTGTAGTCGCGACCAAGGTATTTCTCGATCGTCTTGGCCTTGGCGGGAGATTCGACGACGACGACTTTGCTCATCCGGCTTCCTGCTGCCGCGCGGTGGTCCCCGCAATGCCTGCCGGGTCAGTTCAGCAGGGAGACCCGGTTTCCGGGCAGTCTTTCCAGCCGTCCGGCCAGGTCCAGTTCCAGCAGCACCTCGGCCAGTGCGGCGGCGGAGACGTGGCATTGGCGCAGCAGGTCGTCAACCGCAACGGGTGAAGGGCCAAGCAGATCAAGCACTTGTGCGCGGGCGCTGCCAGCCTCCTCGGCGCCCGGCGCCGAGTCCTGCTCCTCGCGCAGCACGGCGGGGGCGGGGGCGGGGCCGCGGGCGAAGATGGGCAGGCGCGACAGGCCCTCGCGGCGCGGGCTATCTGGCAGGTGGGCCAGCACATCGTCGGCGGTTTCGGTCAGGTGCGCACCCTGGCGGATCAGGTCGTTGGTGCCACGCGCGCGGGGATCAAGCGGGCTGCCCGGGCAGGCGAACAGCTCGCGCCCCGCCTCCAGCGCCAGCCGCGCGGTGATCAGGCTGCCGGATTTCGGCGCCGCCTCGACCACCACCACGCCCAGGGAAAGCCCGGCGATGATGCGGTTGCGGCGCGGGAAGTGGCGCGATTGCGGCGCGGTGCCCAGCGGCGCCTCGGCCACCACGGCGCCCTGGTCGGCCACCCGCGCCTGCAACTTCGCGTGCTCCGGCGGATAGGGCATGTCGATGCCCCCGGCCACCGCCGCCACCGTCACGGCGCCGGCATCCAGTGCCGCTTCGTGCGCGGCCGCGTCGATGCCGCGGGCCAGGCCCGAGACCACGGCGATGCCGGCGCGACCCAGCCCCGCGGCCAGGTCGGCTGCCACCCGCTTGCCGTTGATCGAGGCGTTGCGCGCCCCCACCAGCGCCACGGCGCGGGCGGCCAGGTGGCGCGGGTCGCCCAGCACGGCGATAGCGCCCGGCGCATCGGGCAGGTCGGCCAGCAGCTCGGGGTAGCCAGCGTCGCCGAACACCAGCAGCCGCCCGCCCAGGCGTTCGACGCGGGCGATCTCGTCCTCGGCGCTGGCGGCGCCGGGCACCGCGGGGGCGGCGCGGCCACCGCCGGCGCGGGCCAGGCCAGGCAGCGCCGCGATCGCCTCGGTGGCGCTGGAAAACCGCGCCAGCAGGCGGCGCAGCGCCACCGGGCCGATGCCCTCGGTGCGCGACAGCCGAAGCCGGTCGCGCTTCTCGGCCGCGATCACTTGGTGGCGCCGATCCTGGGTTCGGTGCCGGCGACCAGGCGGCGGATGTTGCCGGCGTGCTTCATCAGCACCAGGAGCGTGATGACGATCGCCATGTCGCGGCGGATCGGGTCGGCGAACACATGCGCCAGCGCCGGTGCGGCCACGAAGGCGGCCAGCGCGCCGGCCGAGGAAATGCGGGTGACGAAGGCCACCACCAGCCAGACCGCGCAGCAGATCAGCCCCACGGGCCACATCGATGCCAGCAGCACGCCCAGCCCCGTGGCCACGCCCTTGCCGCCGCGGAAACTCAGCCAGGCGGTGAACATGTGGCCCACCACCGCGCCCAGGCCGGCGGCCGGTGCCAGCAGCGGCGACATGAACCAGTAGGCCAGCAGCACCGCGGCCGCGCCCTTGGCGCCATCCAGCAGCAGCGTGCCGGCGGCCAGCGCCTTCTGCCCGGTGCGCAGCACGTTGGTGGCACCGATATTGCCGCTGCCGACGCGGCGGATATCGATGCCGCGGGCCTGCGTCAGCAGCAGGCCGAACGGGATCGCGCCCAGCACGTAGCCGATGGCGAACGCGAAGATCAGGCCGGCCCAGAATGGCATGGCTAGAGCGTTTTCAAGTCAGGCGGAACCGCCTGACGGCTCGGAAAACGCGACCAGGCAAAGCCTGGCAGAGCATGGTCGCTTCCGCTTGAAGTGATCATGCTCTAGCCGAAGACCCGGCGACCGGCCTTGTAGGTGGCGTTCACTCGTCCCTCCACGGCGCGATTGTCGAACGGCGTGTTCTGCGCCTTTCCTGGCAGCTTTCCTGCCTCAATTCGCCACGCCCGATCAAGGTCGAACAGCACCAGGTCGGCCGGCGCCCCCTTGGCCAGCCGCCCGGCCTGGCTGCCCAGCAGGCGTGCAGGCCGCGCGGTGACCAGGTCGAGCGCCACCAGCAGCGGCAGCGATCCGTTGTGCACCTGCGCCAGCACCAGCGCCAGCAAGGTGGCCAGCCCGGAGCCGCCGGCCGCCGCCTGGGCGAAGGGCAGGCGCTTGTCATCGGCGTCGCGCGGTGCGTGGTCGCTGGCGATCGCGTCGATCGTGCCGTCGGCCAGGGCGGCCACCACGGCCAGGCGGTCATCCTCGTGGCGGAGCGGCGGCGAAAGCTTCGCGTAGGTGCGGTAGTCGCCGATCGCGGTTTCGTTCAGGTCGAAATAGGGGGGCGCGGTGTCGCAGGTCACCGCGATGCCGTCGTGCCTGGCGCGCCGGATCAGCGCCAGCGCGGCGCCGGTCGAGACATGCGCGACATGCAGGTGCCCGCCGGTCAGCGCGGCCAGCCGGATATCGCGCGCCACCAGGATTTCCTCGGCCGCCGCGGGAATGCCGGGCAGGCCCAGGCGGGTCGCGAGTTCGCCCTCGGTCGCGGCGCCGCCCGCGGCCAGCGAGGGTTCTTCCGGGTGCTGCACGATCATGCGGCCGAAGGCGCGGGCGTAGGCGAGAGCGAGGCGCATCAGGCGCGCCTCGGCGATGGCATGCGCGCCGTCGCTGAAGGCCACGGCCCCGGCTTCGGCCAGCAGGCCCAGTTCGGAAAGGTCGGTGCCGCGGCAGCCTTTGGTGATGGCGCCATAGGGCAGGATGTCCAGGCTGCCGGTCTCGGCGCCGCGCGCGGAGAACAGGCGCACCAGGGCAGGGTCGTCGGTGGCGGGCGTGCCATCGGGCAGCGCGGCCACGGTGGTGATGCCGCCGGCGGCGGCGGCCAGGGCGGCCGAGGCGATGGTTTCGCGGTGCTCGGCGCCCGGCTCGCCCAGCGATGCCCGCATGTCAATCAGGCCAGGCGCCAGGCACTGGCCGGCGCAGTCGATGATCGCGGCGCCGTCGGGATGGCCGAGGTTGGTGCCGTGATCGACGATCAGCCCGTCCCGCACCAGCAGGCTGCCGGGCATGTCGGTGCCGCCTGCAGGATCCAGCAGGCGGGCGTTCCGGAACAGCAGGTCAGGCACCGTCATGCCTCAGGCATTGCTGCGCTGGTTCTGGGAAAGCTGGTCCAGCACCGCCATGCGCACCGCCACGCCCATTTCCACCTGTTCCTTGATGACGCTGCGCGCGGGATCGTCGGCGATGGCGCTGTCGATCTCGACGCCGCGGTTCATGGGGCCCGGGTGCATCACCATGGCGTCGGGGCGGGCATGGGCGAGTTTCTCGGCATCCAGGCCATAGAAGCGGAAGAACTCCCGCACGCTGGGCACCAGGCCGCGGGTCATGCGTTCCTTCTGCAGCCGCAGCATCATCACCACGTCGGCATCCCGAAGGCCCGATACCATGTCGGTGTGCGGCTCCACGCCCAGCCGGGCGATTGCGGCCGGCAGCAGGGTGGGGGGGCCGATCACGCGCACGCGCGCGCCCATGGCGGACAGCAGGTGGATGTTGCTGCGCGCCACGCGGCTATGCGCCACGTCGCCGCAGATCGCCACCACCAGGTTCTCCAGCCTGCCCTTGCGGCGGCGGATGGTGAGTGCATCCAGCAGCGCCTGGGTGGGGTGTTCATGCGTGCCGTCGCCGGCGTTGATCACGGCGGCCTCGACTTTCTGGGCCAGCAGCGATGGGGCGCCCGATTCGGCGTGGCGCACCACCAGCAGGTCGCAATGCATGGCGTTCAGCGTCCAGGCGGTGTCCAGCAGGGTCTCGCCCTTGTTCACGGCGCTGGTGGCGACGTTCATGTTGATCACATCGGCGCCCAGGCGCTTGCCGGCGATCTCGAAGCTGGTGCGGGTGCGGGTAGAATCCTCGAAGAACAGGTTGATCAGCGTCTTGCCGCGCAGCAGGTCACGCTGGGTGCGGCCGCCGCGGTTGAGCAGCACGTAGGATTCCGCGCGGTCCAGCAGGGCGCCGATCTCGTGCGGGTGCAGGCCTTCGATCGCCAGAAGGTGCTTCTGGCGATAGGTTTGCGACGTTCCGTTCATGCAAGGCGCGACCTTACGGTGTGGGGCGGCTCGCGTCCAAGGCCGCCTGCAGCATGTAGGCGGCGGCCATGCTGTCCACCAGGCGGGCCTGGCGCTTGCGCGTGGCATCGGCTTCCTGGATCAGCGCGCGGTTCACGGCGGCGGAACTCAGGCGCTCGTCGAACATCGCCCAGGGCAGGTCCAGTGCCTTGGCAAGGTCGCGCGCCAGGTCACGGGCGGCCTGGGCGGCGGGGCCGAAGCTGCCGTCCATGGCAAGCGGCAGGCCGACCACCAGGCCGCCCGCGCCTTCCTTCTGCGCCAGGTGCCGCAGCGCCGCCACCAGGCCCGCGAAGCTGCCGCGATGCAGGGTGGCGGCTGGCGTGGCGATGGTCAGCCGCACGTCGGACAGCGCCACGCCCACGCGCTTGGCCCCCGGATCGAGCCCGATCAACCGCTGGGCTGGCGCCAGGCTGGCCCGCAGATTGCCCATGTCCGGGTGCTTTGCTACCACCCTTGCGTCCTTGCCAATCACGGGATTGCCCTAGCGCATGTCGCTTGACGCCGCCACGGTTCGCCGCATTGCCACGCTTGCCCGCATTCGCGTGCCCGAGGAGCAGCTGGAAGGCTTTGGCCAGGAACTGTCCGGCATCCTGGCCTGGATCGAGCAGCTGAACGAGGTGGACACGGCGGGCGTGGCACCGATGACCGGCGTGGCGAAATTCCCGCTGCCGATGCGCGACGATGTGGTGAGCGATGGCGGCGATGCGGCCCGCGTGCTGTCCAACGCGCCGGAGCGCGCCGGCGATTTCTACGCGGTGCCGAAGGTGGTGGAGTGAGCGCGCCGCTTGACCTGGGCATCGCCGCGGCGCGCGATGCGTTGCGGGCGAAGCGGATCAGCGCCACCGAGCTTGCGCGGGCGCATGTCGAGGCGATCGAGCAGCACCGCGACCTCAATGCCTTCATCACGACCACGCCGGAGGCGGCGCTGGCCGATGCGGCCAAGGCCGATGCCGCGCTGGCCAGCGGCGATGCCAGGCCGCTGACCGGCGTGCCGCTGGCCATCAAGGACCTGTTCTGCACGGACGGCGTGCGCACCACGGCAGGGTCGAGGATCCTGGAGAACTTCGTGCCGCCCTATGAAAGCACCGTCACCGCCAATCTGCGGCGCGACGGCGCGGTGTTCCTGGGCAAGACCAACCTCGATGAGTTCGCCATGGGCTCGTCCAACACCACCAGCGCCTATGGCCCGGTGCGCAACCCCTGGACCCGGCGCGGCGACAATGCGGCCATCCTGGTGCCGGGTGGTTCGTCGGGCGGGTCGGCCAGCGCGGTGGCGGCGCATCTGGCCGCCGGGGCCACGGCCACCGACACCGGCGGGTCGATCCGCCAGCCGGCGGGGTTCTGCGGCATTGTCGGCATCAAGCCGACCTACGGCCGCTGCTCGCGCTGGGGGATCGTGGCCTTCGCGTCGTCGCTCGACCAGGCCGGGCCGATGGCCCGTAGCGTGGAGGACGCAGCGATTTTGCTGACGTCGATGGCCGGGCATGATCCGAAGGATTCCACCAGCGCGCCGATCGAAACCCCCGATTTTTCCACCGGGCTGGAAGGCTCGCTGAAGGGCCTGCGCGTCGGCATTCCGGACGAATACCGGCTGGACGGCATCAGCCCCGAGATCAACGCGCTGTGGGATCAGGGCATCGCCTGGCTCAAGGATGCCGGCGCCGAGATCGTGCGCATAAAACTGCCGCACACGAAATATGCGCTGCCCGCCTACTACATCGTGGCGCCGGCCGAGGCATCGTCGAACCTGGCGCGCTACGACGGCGTGCGCTTCGGCCTTCGCGTGCCCGGCGAGGACCTGGACGACCTTTATGCCCGCACCCGCGCCGAGGGGTTCGGCGCCGAGGTGCGGCGCAGAATCCTGATCGGCACCTATGTGCTGAGTGCCGGCTACTACGACGCCTACTACATCAAGGCGCAGCGGGTGCGCGCCCTGATCGCGCGCGATTTCGAGCTGGCCTTCCAGGACGTGGACGTCGTGCTGAGCCCGACCGCGCCCAGTGCCGCTTTCGCCGTCGGCGAAAAGTCGGACGATCCGATCGCGATGTACCTGAACGACGTGTTCACCGTCACCGCCAACCTGGCCGGGCTGCCCGGCGTTTCGGTGCCCGCGGGCCTGGATGCGCAGGGCCTGCCGCTGGGATTGCAACTCATCGGCAAGCCGTTCGACGAGGTCACCATGCTGCGCGCCGCGCGCGCGCTGGAACGCGCGGCCGATTTCAGGGCGCAGCCGGCATTGCGGGCCTACGCATGAGCTACGTGATCGAAGGCCGCACCGGCCCCTGGGAAGTGGTGGTGGGCCTGGAAGTGCATGCCCAGGTGGTGAGCCAGGCAAAGCTGTTCTCGGGCGCCGCCACCGCGTTCGGCGCCGCGCCCAACAGCCAGGTGTCGCTGGTCGATGCGGCCTTTCCCGGCATGCTGCCGGTGATCAATCGCGAATGCGTGGCCCAGGCGGTGCGTACCGGGCTGGGGCTGAACGCCACGATCAACCAGTTCAGCCGCTTCGACCGGAAGAACTATTTCTACGCCGACCTGCCGGCCGGGTACCAGATCTCGCAGTTCGCCCACCCCATCGTCGGCACCGGACAGGTCATCGTTGACATGCCGGATGGCAGCTTCACCACGGTGGGCATCACGCGACTGCACCTGGAACAGGACGCCGGCAAGTCGCTGCACGACCAGCACCCTTCGCAATCCTACATCGACCTCAACCGCGCCGGCGTGGCGCTGATGGAGATCGTGAGCGAACCCGACATCCGCAGCCCCGAGGAGGCAGGCGCCTATCTGCGCAAGCTGCGGAGCATCCTGCGCTACCTGGGCACCTGCGACGGCAACATGGAGGAAGGCTCGCTCCGCGCCGATGTGAACGTTTCGGTGCGCAAGGCGGGCGAGGCCTATCGCACGCGCTGCGAGATCAAGAACGTGAACTCCATCCGCTTCGTGATGCACGCGGTGGAAGCGGAAGCCACGCGCCAGGTGGCGCTGTGGGAAGACGGCGGCGAGGTGCAGCAGGAAACCCGCCTGTACGATCCGCAGAAGGGCCAGACGCGGCCGATGCGCAGCAAGGAGCACGCGCACGACTACCGCTATTTCCCCGACCCCGACCTGCTGCCGCTGGAACTGGATGCCGGCTGGGTCGAGCGCCTGAAGGCCGCCCTGCCCGAACTGCCGGACGCCAAGAAGGCGCGCTTCGTGGCCGAATACGGCATCCCGGCCTACGACGCCGGCGTGCTGGTGGTGGAGCGCGCGACCGGCGACTTCTACGAGGCGGTCGCGAAGGGCCGCGACGGCAAGCAGGCGGCGAACTGGGTGATGGGCGACCTGTTCGGCGCGCTGAACCGCACCGGCACCACGCTGGAAACCACCAGGGTCACCGCGGCAAATCTGGGCGCGCTGCTGGACCTGATGCAGGACGGCACGATCAACGGCAGGATCGCCAAGGACGTGTTCGAGGCGATGGTGGAAACCGGCGACGCGCCCGCCGCCATCGTCGCCGCGAAGGGCCTGCACCAGGTCACCGACACGGCGGCCATCGACGCCGCGATCGATGCGATCCTGGCCGCCAATGCCGGCAAGCTGGCCGAGTACCGCGCCGGCTCGGAAAAGCTGTTCGGCTGGTTCGTGGGCCAGGTGATGCGCGCGATGAAGGGCAAGGGCAACCCGGCGCTGGTGAACGAGGCGCTGAAGCGGAAGCTGTCGTAGCCCAGGCCCGCGCTACTTCTTCTCCACGCCCCAGAACACCGGAATGGTCGTGGGCCGCAGCCCTTCCACGTTCGTGCGGTGCGCGGCCAGCGTGCGGAACTGGCCGGCATTGATGTAGGGCAGCACCTGGTAGGCGCGGGCATGCACGCGCTCCAGCATGTCCTTGCGTTTGGCCGCGTCGCTTTCCTCCCACCAGGCGCGGCGCAGCGCCTCCAGCTCGTTGTCGCAGGGCCAGCCGGTCAGCCCGCCCTCGCAGGGTGAGGCAAGGTACAGGTTGGTCAGCGGGTTCTGCCCGTCCAGCACATTGGCCACGGTCACGAACAGGCTCCAGCCGCCGGCCTCGAGCGGCTCGCGCCGGTTGCGCCGCTGCGTCACGGTGGCCCAGTCCATCGCCGGCACGTCCATGTTCAGCCCGGCCCGCTTGAACGCCTCGGCCATGGTCAGCGTGGCGGCGTTGTTGATGGGGCTGTCGGCGGCGTTCATGAACACCACGCGGCCATTGCTGTAGCCCGCTTCGCGCAGCAGCGCCTGCGCGCGCGGCAGGTCGGCCGCGCGCAGCCCCTCGGCGCCGGCCGAACTTTCCAGCGCCGAGCCGCACAGGAAATACGCGGGACAGTACGGCACCTGCTCGCTGGGCCGCACGCCGATGGCGTTCAGCACGTCCTGCTGGTTCACCAGGTGCAGCAGGGCCCGCCGCGCGGCGAACTGGTTGAAAGGCGGCTGCGTGTGGTTGATGCGCAGCCACACCATGAAGCCCACCGGATTGAGCGCGAAGGTGCGGATCGACCGGTTGCGCTCCAGCGTGGGGATCAGGTCGGCGCTGGGCTGTTCGATGAAGTCGATCTCACCGGTCTGCAGCGCTGCCGCGGCGGTGGCGGCGTCGGGCATGGCGAGCCACTCCACGCGCTCGAGCTTCACCACCTTGCCGCCAGCCAGGCCGTCGGGCGCCTCGGCGCGCGGGCGGTAGGCGGCGTTGCGCGTGTACACGGTGCGCTGGCCGGCGCGCCACTCATTGGCCTGGAACACGAACGGCCCGCTGCCGATCGCGCTGGTGATCGCGGTGCTGCTGGGCGTGCGCGCAATCGACTCCGGCATCACGAACAGCGCGCTGGCGGTCGGCCTGGCCAGCGCTTCCGTGACCAGTGCGAAGGGGCGGCCCAGCACGATCTCGAAGGTTTGCGCGTCAACCACGGTCATCGACTGCGTGGCCGACGCCAGCGCCTTGCCCGCCACGTCACGTTCGCTCCAGCGGCTGATGCTTTGCACCGCGTCGGCCGCGGTCACGGGTGCGCCATCGTGGAACACGAGGCCTTCGCGCAGCGTGAAGCGGTGCGTCATGCCGTCGGCCGAGACGCTGTGCGCGCCGACCATCTGCGGCTGCGCCGCGCCCTTCGAGTCGAGCGCGAACAGCTGGTCGTACACGAAGAACCCGTGGTTGCGCACGAAGGCGGCGGTGGAAACCACCGGGTCCAGGCTGGCCAGGTCGTTGACCAGCACGATGCGCAAGGTGGCTTGCGGCGCGGGCTGCGCCATGGCGGCGCCGCAGGCGAGGCTGGCAGCCGCCAGCGCCAATCCGAAACGCATCATCGCCACCGCTCCCCTGTTCCGGGATCAACCGTTGCCCAACCGGCATGCGGGCGCAAGCGATGCGCGCATTGGCCGGGCGCACGCCGCGCAGGGGGCGTGATCCGCTCACATCGGCGTCAGAACGCGTGACCTTCCGGCGCCTCGCGCGTTCTGTGCCCGCATGGTTCCGATCCTTCCCCCGCCGCGCGACGTGGCGTTGCGCGGCGCGTTGCTGCTTGATTTCGACGGCACACTGGTTGATCTCGCGCCGCACCCGGATGCGGTCCTGGTGCCGGGCGAGCTGGCGCCGCTGCTCGCGCGCCTGCACGAACGGCTTGATGGCGCTGTCGGCGTGATATCGGGCCGCGCGCTGCCGGTGCTTGATCGCTTCCTGGCGCCGCTGGTGCTGCCGGCCGCGGGCGAGCACGGCATCATCCTTCGCCCCGACCCAAGGCTTCCGGCCAGGCGGCATGACGTGCCGGCCATGCCCGCGTCGTGGCACGCGGTCGCCGCGCGGATCGTGGAGGACACGCCGGGCGCGCATGTCGAACACAAGCCATCCGGCTTCGTGGTGCATTATCGCGCAGCGCCGCGCGCGGGCGCCATGCTGCACGCGCAGTTGCAGTCGCTGGTCGAGACCGATGCGCGCTTCATGCTGCAGACAGCGCACATGGCGGTCGAGCTACGCCCGCGCGGTCCGACCAAGGGCAGCGCGCTGTGCACCCTGATGGAGGCACCCGCCTTCCAGCACCGCGTGCCGCTGTTCATCGGCGACGACGCGACCGACGAGCACGCCATCCGCGCCGCGATCGCGCTGGGCGGGCAGGGGCTTCGCATGCACGAAAGCTTTGGCACGCCCGCAGGCCTGCGCGGTTGGCTTGGCCGGATCCTGGAGCACGACGATGCCGCAGCCGCTTGATCTGGCGGTTGCCGGCAACGGCGGCGCCGCGGCGCTGATCGATCCGCGCGCGCGCGTCAGCTGGATGTGCTGGCCCGGGCTGGATGGCGATCCGGTGTTCTGCGCGCTGCTGGATGGCGGCGACCCGCAGGGCGGCTATTTCGACATCGCGCTGGAGGGCCTGGCAGCGACCGCGCAATGCTACCGCCGCAACACCGCGGTCGTTGAAACCACGCTGACCGACGATGCCGGCAACCGGGTGCTGGTGATCGACCACATGCCGCGCTTCGCGCGCTTCGGCCGCAATTTCCGCCCGCCCATGCTGCTGCGCCGCGTGGTTCCGCTCAACGGTCGCCCGCGCATAAAAATACGCGTGCGGCCGCGCTTCGGCTGGGGTGCGGCGGCACCGGCGGCGCGGCTGGGCTCGAACCACCTGCGCTGGATCGGGCAGGACGATTCGCTGCGCGTCACCACCGATGCGCCGGTGGGCTTCGTGGCCAACGAAACCCCGTTCGTGCTCGATCGCCCGGTGGCACTGGTGCTGACCGCCGACGAGCCGCTGGCCGAGGCGCCCGGCGCGCTGGCCAAGAATTTCGAGGACGAGACCACCGCCTACTGGCACGAATGGGTGCGCCTGCTGAACGTGCCGTTCGAATGGCAGGAAGCGGTGATCCGCGCGGCCATCACGCTGAAGCTGTGCGCGCATGACGACACCGGCGGCATTGTCGCGGCACTGACCACCAGCATTCCCGAAGCGCCGAACACGATGCGCAACTGGGACTACCGGTTCTGCTGGCTGCGCGATGCGTTCTTCACCGTGGTGGCGCTGAACCGGCTGGGCGCCACGCGCACCATGGAGAACTTCTCGCGCTACCTGACCGGGGCGGTGATGGCGGCCGACGGCACGGCGCTGAAGCCCGTGTATCCGCTGGTGCCGAACGGCCCGATCGCCGAAGGCACGGCACCGCACCTGGCCGGGTTCCTGGGCTTCGGCCCGGTGCGCGTGGGCAATGCGGCGGCGCTGCAGATCCAGAACGATGCGCCCGGCAGCGTGGTGATGGCCGCCGCCATGCTGTTCTTCGACCGCCGCCTGCCGCAGCCCGGCGACGAGGCGCTGTTCCGGCAGCTGGAACCCCTGGGCGAAGCGGCGCTTGCTGCCGCACTCACGCCCGATGCCGGCATCTGGGAATATCGCGGGCGCGCCCGCGTGCACACGTTTTCGGCCGCGATGTGCTGGGCGGCGGCCGATCGGCTGGCCCGCATCGCCGACGTGCTGGGCCTGGGCCCCGAGGCGGCGCGCTGGCGCGAGCGGGCCACGCCGCTGCGCGCCGAGATCCTGCGCCGCGCCTGGACCGGTGCCCATATCGGCGAAAGCCTGGATGCCGACGGGCTGGATGCATCGCTGCTGCTGCTGCCGGAGATCGGCCTGCTGCCGCCCAGCGATGCGCGCTTCGTGGCGACCGTGGGCGCGATCCAGCGCGACCTGGCGCGCGACAACCTGATCCTGCGCTATGCCGAGGCCGACGATTTCGGCGCCCCCGACACGGCCTTCACCGTGTGCAGCTTCTGGCTGGTCGATGCGCTGCACGCGATCGGCCAAACCGCGGAAGCGCGCGCCCTGTTCGAGCGCCTGCTGGCCTTGCGCAACCACGTGGGGCTGCTCAGCGAGGACGTCGATGCGCGCACCGGCACGCTGTGGGGCAATTTCCCGCAAAGCTATTCGCAGGTGGGGCTGATCCTGTCCGCGATGCGGTTGAGCCGCAGCTGGGAGGAGGGGTTTTGGCGCGCCTGGTGATCATCTCCAACCGCGTGCCGGTGCCGCGCGCGCGCGGCGGCGTGCCCGCCGGTGGGCTGGCCGTGGCGCTGAAGGAGGCGCTCGCGGCACGCGATGCGCTGTGGTTCGGCTGGTCGGGCCAGGTGGTGAAGCAGGCATCGGATACGCCCTCGATCGCCCAGGCGGGGCGCACGCGCTATGCCACGATCGACCTTTCGGAAGCCGAGCATCGCACCTATTACGCCGGCTTCGCCAACGGCACGCTGTGGCCGCTGCTGCACTGGCGCATGGGCCTGACCGAGTTCGACCGCGCGCAGTTCCAGGGTTTTCGCGCGGTCAACGCCCGCTTCGCGCGCGTGCTGGCCCCGTTGCTGCGCGCGGATGACACGCTGTGGGTGCACGACTTCCACCTGATTCCGCTGGCCGCAGCACTGCGCGAAGCCGGCGCCATGCAGCGCATCGGCTTCTTCCTGCATGTGCCGTTCCCGCCGCCGGCGCTGTTCGCGGCACTGCCGGAGTCCGAAACCTTGCTGCGCGACCTGGCGGCATACGACCTGATCGGCGTGCAGACGGCGATGGATCGCGACTTCCTGCGCGCGGCCATGGCCGCCCAGGGCTTCGATGCGCGGGTTGAACACTTCCCGATCGGCATTGATGCCGAGGCGTTCGCGCGTGACGCGGCGCGCGCCGCCAGCGGCCCCGATGGCCAGCGACTGGCCGAAAGCCTGGGCGACCGCGCGCTGATCCTGGGCGTCGATCGGCTGGACTACTCGAAAGGCCTGCCGCACCGGCTGCGCGGCTTCGCCCGCCTGCTGGCGCGGTTTCCGGAGCATCGCCGGCGCGTGACCTTCCTGCAGGTCTCGCCCGTCAGCCGTGGCGAGGTCGCGCAGTATCGCGCGCTGAAGCGCGAGCTGGACGAACTGGCCGGCCAGATCAACGGCGCGCATGGCGAGGTGGACTGGATTCCGCTGCGCTGGATCACGCGCGCCGTGCCGCGCGCCACCTTGGCGGGCTTCCATCGGCTGGCGCGCGTCGGGCTGGTCACGCCGC
>JAESGU010000164.1_pt1 | contig 19292 bp, 19 predicted proteins | sample 9266271 | NCBI WGS metagenome assembly JAESGU01 (sample SAMN15740544, study PRJNA653495) | algae metagenome | isolation source: Scytonematopsis contorta HA4267-MV1 and co-occurring heterotrophs from mud... | place: USA: Palolo Valley Trail, Honolulu, Hawaii | collected 2009-07-25
GCGCGCGAAAAGCTGCGCGAGGACATCGCCAGGGAGCGCGCCGCCGACCTGCTGTATCGCCGCACCGGCCGGATCGAGGATTTCCTGGCGGGCGGCGGCTCGCTGGCCGACGCGGCCCAGCAATTCGGCATGGCGCTGTCGAACGCGCCGCTGGTGGATCGCGCGGGGCTTGATCCGGCGGGCACGCCGGTCGATCTGGGCCGCGCCGCCGCCGCCGCACTGGAAACCGCCTTCGGCCAGGCGCCCGGCCGGCCCGGGCGGCTGACGGAAACGCCAGGTGGCGATTTCATCGCGGTGCAGGTGAACGCCATCACGCCCGCGGCGCTGCGCCCGTTTGCCGATGTGCGCGCGGCCGTGCTGGCGGCCTGGACGGCCGACCAGAAATCGCGCGCCGCCGAAGCCGCCGCCACCGCGCTGATGACCGCGGCCAAGGCACCGGGCGCGGCGCTGGTCACCGCCGCCGCGGCGCAAGGCCTGCTGGTGCGCCGCACCGACCCGGCGCCGCGGCCCGATGCGCGCACCCCCGCGCCCGGCCTGCCGCGCGAGGTCGCCACGCTGCTGTTCAGCGTGGCGGAGCGCGAGACCTCCATGGCGCGCACCGCGCAGGGTTTCGCGGTGTTCCAGCTGGTCGAGATCGTCGGCAGCACGCCCGATGCCGCCGCCATCGCCGCCTTCCGCACGCGCACGGCCGAGGCGATCGGCGCCGACCTGGAATCGAGCTTCGTGGAGGCGCTGCGCGTGCGCGCCGGCGCCACCATCAACCCGCGGGCACTCGACATGCTGGCGCGGCGGTGAGCCTGGCCACGCTCACGCCCGCGGCGGGTTTTGCCGCGTTCCGCGACACCTACGCGGCCGGCCGCCCGCAACTGGTCTGGGCGCAGAGCGTGAGTGACCTGGAAACCCCGGTCTCGGCCTATCTGAAGCTCGCGCAAAGCCGGCCCAACACTTTTTTGCTGGAAAGCGTCGAGGGCGGCGCGACGCGGGCGCGCTATTCCATCATCGGCATGGCCCCCGACCTGGTGTTCCGCGCGCGCCACGACCTGGCCGAGCTGAAGCTGGGCGACGGTCCGTTCCAGCGCATGGACGAGAAGCCGCTGGCGGCGCTGCGCCGGATCGAGCGCGAGAGCCGGCTTGATATCCCTGCGCACCTGCCGCCGATGGCCGCCGGGCTGGTGGGCTACCTGGCCTACGACATGGTGCGCCAGATCGAGCGCATCCCGCGCACCAAGCCCGACACGCTGGGCCTGCCCAGCGCGCTGCTGCTGCGCCCCACCCTGATGGCGATCTTCGACAATATTTCCGACACGCTGACGCTGGTGACGCCCGTGCGGCCGGCGCCAGGCGTGGGCGCCGAGGAAGCCTGGCACGCGGCGCAGGCGCGGCTGGAAGCGGCGCTGGATGCGCTGGCACGCCCGCTGCCGCCGCTGCCGCCGGCTGCCTCGGCCAGCGAGCTCGCCCCGGCCGAGAGCAATTTCACGCCGGAGGATTTCCGCGCGGCCGTGATGAAGGCCAAGGCGTACATCGCCGCGGGCGATGCGTTCCAGGTGGTACCCAGCCAGCGCTTCCGCGTGCCCTTCACCCTGCCCGCCTTCAGCCTGTATCGCGCGCTGCGCCGGCTGAACCCTTCGCCGTTCCTGTTCCACCTCGATTTCGGCGGCTTCGCGGTGGTGGGGTCCTCGCCCGAAATTCTCGTGCGCGTACGTGCCGGAACCGTGACGATACGCCCGCTCGCCGGCACGCGCCGCCGCGGCGCTTCGTACGAGGAGGACCAGGCGCTGGAGCACGACCTGCTGTCCGACCCGAAGGAGCGCGCCGAGCACCTGATGCTGCTGGACCTTGGGCGGAACGATGTCGGCCGGGTTTGCGACGTCGGCAGCGTCCGCGTGACGGAAAAATTCGTGATCGAGCGGTTCAGCCACGTCATGCACATCAGCAGCAACGTGGAAGGCAGGCTGCGGGCCGATCGCGACGCGATCGACGCGCTGATGGCGGGCTTCCCGGCCGGCACGCTGTCCGGTGCGCCAAAGGTGCGCGCCATGGAGATCATCGAGGAGCTGGAGCCCGAGCAGCGCGGCGTGTATGCCGGCTGCATCGGCTATTTCGCGGCCAATGGCGAGATGGACACCTGCATCGGCCTGCGCACGGCGGTGGTGAAGGACGGCGTGATGTATGTGCAGGCCGGCGGCGGCGTGGTCGCCGACAGCGACCCCGAGGCCGAGTTCCAGGAAACCGTGATGAAGGCGCGGGCGCTGATGCGCGCGGCCGAGGAAGCGGTGAAGTTCGCGAGCAATCGGGGGTAGCGGAGGGCGGCGCTCAGCCTGCCAGGTCGTCCGCGATCACCTCGGGCTTCGTGGGCGCGAACAGCAGCATGCGCAGGCAGGCCGGCGTGCCCTTGCCCAGGCGCAGCAGCTGCGTGTCGGTGCCGGCATAGAACGCCTCGTCCGGCGTGATCATCAGGATCGCGTAGTCGTCGAAGGCATAGCCCACCGGGAACAGCACGAGGCCATGGTCGGCCTGCCAGCCGGCGATGCGGTCGTGCTCGCCGACCGCGGCGCGCACCGGATCAAGCAGCGTGCGCCCCGGGTTGAAGGCGCGATCAGGGCGCGGGCGGGCGTCCAGCACCAGGCCGCCGAAACGCTCCAGGAAGTCGCGCGCCAACGGAAAGGCGCGATTGCCGTCACGCTCCAGCGCCGCGATCCAGAGCGTCGCGGTCACGCGACGCGCTTCGGTCCAGCCCGAACGCTCCAGCGCGTGCAGCACGTCGTCGGCGAAGTGCGTATCGACCTGCTCACGGGACATACTCGACCCCCAGCTCCTTCAGCACCTGGGAACAGGTGCTGCAGGGCGCGTGCGGCTTGCCGTGGTCGGGGCCGTTGGGGCCGCGCACCTTGGCGGTCTGGATCGCGGCGCCGTTCACGTCCTTGCCGTCCTTCAGCGCCTTGTTCAGCGTGTTGATCTCGGCGCAGCGCCCATGCGTGGGCGAACGGCTGCCCTCCGGTACCTTGTCCAGCGCCTGCTGCAGCTTCGGGTGCATCTGGGTGTCGGCGAACTTCGACCTTCCGGCCACCTCCGCGCCGTCCTTGGTTACCATGCGCGCCACGTCACCGGGGCGTGCACCTTCGATATGGGATGCCTGCTTGGGCAAGCCGCGTGCTCCGTCCGCCAGTTTCTCGACCGGGCTGCGCGCCAGCCGCGGCAGCAGCTTCGGCGGCGGTGGGCCTTCCGGCAACTGTTTCGGCGGCCCGGGCGGCGGCGTATCGGGCGGCGGCTTGCCGCTGCCCTTGCCCTTGGCGCCCACCTTGCCCGCCATCCACAACAGCAGCGCCAGCAGCGCCTGCACGCCGATGATGGCGATGACTTCGGCGAACAGCAGCCCGGCCTTGCGCAGATCGTCGCGGTTCTGCGCGTTGGCGATCAGGTCCAGCGCCTTGATCGTCTTTTCGGCCACGTCGATCGCGGCCATGCCCAGCATCACCAGGCCCGCGATCAGCAGGATCGCATCCACCACCTCGGACACGCCGAAGGCATGGCCACCGGCCCAGATCGCCAGCAGGGCGGCCATGATGCCCAGGTTCTTCGGCGTCAGCAGCGCATCGATCTGGTCCGCGAAGGCCGCGCCGAGTTGCTGCTTGGTGACCTCCAGCGCGGCCTTGAAGCGGTCCTCCATGGACATGCGCAGCACGGCCTGGTCCACCAACTTGCCCGGCGCCTGGCGGGACGCGGGCGCGAGACCGATGGTGAGGCCGTTGTATGGGGACACGAATACCCGCGTCGTCGCCAGCATCCGAACCGCGATCAGGCTTTCCGGCGGCGACATGGCGCGGTCGAACGCCGCCATCATGAAGTCGTCGCTGACCGGGCCGACCAGCATGCCGCCCGACAGCTCGTTGGCGAGTGCCCGCAGCCTGGGGCCGTCCATCGGGTCCCACAGGCGCGAGCGGATCAGGCTGAGTGCCATGTGCTTCTTCATGGGCTGCGCCGGCAGGTCGCCCTTCAGCCCGCGCACCTGGACCAGTGCGACAGTATCCAGCCCGGCCTGGATGATCAGAAGGTCAGACAAACACTCGGCCCCATTGCGGCGGACCCACGTGCGCCACGCTATGGGTGGCTACGTTTCAGCCATGTGTGCTGGCGCACGGATTGGCCCGCGGCACGTGCTGATTTTCGCGTGATGACAGGCGGTGGTTGAGCAGCCGGCGGCCGCATCGCGCGAGGGGCGCGCGCTGGATTGCCGGCGGCGGAGTCGGTGCGGCACCAAGCGCGCATGGACTGGCCCGCCCGCATCGCCAACTACGACCGCGTCACCGGCTTTCCGCGCAGCCTGTTCGTGGCCGGCGACGGGCGCGTTGTCGGCACCTGGATCATGGGCAACGACTACCGCGTGAAGTCGGCCTATTACGGCGGCTATCCGGCCGGCTACCTGCGCCGCGTCGCCGCGCTGTTCCCCGATCGCCGCCGCGTGCTGCACGTGTTCAGCGGCAGGGTCGATCTGTCCGCCATGCCCGGCGACACGGTGGACCTCAACGCCGACCTTGCCCCCACCTGGGTGGCCGACGCGCATGACCTGTCATCGGTGCCGCTTGCAGACTATGACCTGGTGCTCGCCGATCCGCCCTACAGCATCGAGGACGCCCAGCGCTACCAGACCACCATGGTGAAGCGGAACGTGGTGATCCGCTCGCTCGCCGCCGGGTTGCGCGCCGGTGCCCGCGTGGTGTGGCTCGACCAGGTGCTGCCGATGTACCGCAAGGACCAGTGGGCGATCGAAGCGGTGATCGGCATGGTGAAATCCACCAACCACCGCTTCCGCGTCACCACCGTGTTCCGCCGGCTGGGGCGGACCTGAGCCGGCCGTGCCGTGCCAAGGCAGCCTGTCGGCATTCTTTACGTTTCGAGAAGCCAACGTTCGTGAGAACACTTAAGCGCCTGCACCCGCTCCTGTTTTTCAATTGGCACGTTAGTTGCCTGGCGATCGTTGCCTAGCCGGATCGTCGGCTGGCCAACCCATCGAAGGGAACCACGATGCGAAGACTTGCAATGGCCGCAACGGCGGCCGCGCTGACCGCCATGGCCGGGGCGGCCCACGCCACCTTGTTCACGCGCACCGCGCCAGCCGGCGCGCTGCCGGGCGCGGTGACCGAAATCGGCGGCCTGGTGCTCGACCTCACCGGCACGAATGGCGTGCGCGTGGTCTCGCAGCTGGCGGCCAGCACGCTCTATGTCGGCTTCGCCGGCAGCAACCCGCAGCTGATCGGCACGCAGACCGGCTTCTCGCCCGCGGTGCTGGGCGCGCTGGGCGGCGGGCTGTCGGCCGCGTCCGTGCGCGTCACGCTGTTCGACGGCGACAGCGCGCCCGGCAACTTCGATGCCGGCGCCGACAACACCCTGCTGGTCAATGGCGTGAACTTCGGCCTGTTCTCGGCAGTCGCGACGCAGCGCACGACCGCGGATGGCCTGACCTTGCTGGGCAGCGGCTTCGGCTTTGGCGACGACATCCTCAGCACCGGCTTCTTCTCGGCCGCTGCGGTGGATCTGGCGGCGCTGTTCGCCTCGCTCGGCGGTGGCAGCGCGGTCTTCGCGGTGAACGACATCGACCCCGGCGACAACTTCTATGACTTCACCCGTGGCGTCGATGGCGGGCTGATCAACGTGGGTACCGGCCCCGTGGTGCAGCCGCCCACCGGCGTGCCCGAGCCCGCCGCGCTGGCGCTGTTCGGTGCCGGCCTGCTGGGCCTCGGCACGGTGCGCCGCCGCCGCGGCTGATGCGAAGGTGGCGCCCCCCTTGCGGCGACGCAGGCAGGGGCGCTGCCGGGGCCGCGCCCCTGCCATCGGGCGCAGGATAGACCTTGCCTCCACCCCGCCGGGCAGCGAATGTCCGCGCATGACGCTGCTGCTCATCGACAACTACGACAGCTTCACCTTCAACCTCTACCACTACCTGGGCGAGGTGATGCAGGCCGCCGGCACCTGGCGCGACGACGCGATCCAGGTGCGGCGCAACGATGCGCTCAGCGTCGAGCAGGCCCTGGCGATGGACCCGCGCGGCATCATCCTGTCGCCCGGCCCCTGCGACCCCGACCGCGCCGGCATCTGCCTGCCTTTGATCGAAGCGGCTTCGGGCCGCGTGCCGATCTTCGGCGTGTGCCTGGGCCACCAGGCGATCGGCCAGGCGTTCGGCGGCACCGTGGTGCGGGCGCCCGTGCCGATGCACGGCAAGGTGGGCGTGATGCATCATCGTGGCACCGATATCTTTGCCAATGTCCCCAGCCCGCTGCACGCCACGCGCTACCATTCCCTGGTGGTCGATCGCGCCAGCCTGCCCAGCAGCCTGGAGGTGACCGCCTGGAACGACGAAGGCCTGGTCATGGGCATGCGCCATCGCGTGCACCCGATCTGGGGCGTGCAGTTCCACCCGGAAAGCATCGCCAGCGAGCACGGCAAGGCGATGCTGGGCAACTTCCTGGCGCTGGCACGCGGCGCCAATTCCGTGGGGGCCAACCGCGTTCCGGCATGAGCTTCACCTTGCGTGATGTGCTGCGCCGCCTGGCCGAGGGCGAGAAGCTTTCGGAAGCCGACGCCGAGGCCGCGTTCGGCCTGCTGATGGAAGGCGAAGCCACGCCCGCGCAGATCGCCGGCCTGCTGATGGCCATGCGGCTGCGGGGCGAAACCGTGCCCGAGATCACCGGGGCCGCGCGCGCCATGCGGGCCCGCATGCTGACGGTCGAGGCGCCCACCGGTGCGATCGACACCTGCGGCACCGGCGGCGACGCGGCCGGCACCTACAACATCTCCACCGCCGCGTCCGTCGTGATCGCGGCGGCCGGCGTGCCGGTGGCCAAGCACGGCAACCGCGCGGCCAGCTCGAAATCCGGCGCGGCCGACGTGCTGGCGGCGCTGGGCGTGGCGCTGGACGCGCCGATGGAGCGGATCCAGGCCGCGCTCGACCAGGCAGGCATCGCCTTCCTGTGGGCGCCGCGACACCACGCGGCCATGCGCCACGTGGCGGGGCCGCGCACGGAACTGGGCCACCGCACCATCTTCAACCTGCTGGGGCCGCTGGCGAACCCCGGCCGGGTGAAGCGCCAGGTGGTCGGCGTGTTCGCCGCGCAATGGGTGCGCCCGCTGGCCGAAACCCTCGGCCGGCTGGGCACCGAGCGCGCCTGGGTGGTGCACGGCACCGATGGGCTGGACGAGCTTTCCACCACCGGCGAGACGCTGGTGGCGGAATGGGCCAATGGCAGTGTGCGCGAGTTCCGGGTGCGGCCGGAGGAAGCGGGGCTGAAGCGCACCAACCCCGCCCTGCTGAAGGGCGGCGAGGCCAGCGAGAATGCCGCGGCACTGACCGCGCTGCTGGATGGCGACGAGGGCGCCTATCGCGACATCGTGCTGCTGAACGCCGCCGCCGCCTTCGTGGTCGCCGACAAGGTTCCCGACCTGAAGGCCGGCGCCCTGCTGGCCGCGCGCACCATCGACAGCGGGGCGGCGCGCGCGAAGCTCGCGCAGCTGGTCGCGATCACCCAAGGGTCGGCGGCATGAGCAACCGCATGCCCGACGTGCTGGAGCGCATCTCAGCCACCACGCGCGCCGAGGTGGCGCGGCGCAAGGTTCTCGCGCCGCTTGCCGAGATCCAGGCGCGCGCCGCCGCCGCGGCCCCGCCACGCGGCTTTGCCCGCGCGCTGGCGGCGAAGGCGGCCACCGGCCATGCGCTGATCGCGGAGATCAAGAAGGCCTCGCCCTCGGGCGGGCTGATCCGCGATCCCTTCGACCCCGCCGCGGCCGCGCGCGCCTATGAAGCGGGCGGGGCCGCCTGCCTTTCCGTGCTGACCGATGGCCCCTACTTCCAGGGCGCGCTGGGCGACATGGTTGCCGCGCGCGCGGCCTGCGCGCTGCCGGTGCTGCGCAAGGATTTCATGCTGGACCCCTGGCAGGTGTTCGAGGCGCGCGCGCACGGCGCCGACGCGATCCTGGTGATCATGGCAGTACTTTCCGACGACGCGGCGGCCGAACTGGAAGCGCTGGCAATGGCGCTGGGCATGGACGTGCTGCTGGAAGCCCACGACGCGGAGGAGCTTGCGCGGGCCTTGCGGCTGCGCTCCACGCTGGTCGGCATCAACAACCGCAACCTGCGCACGCTGAAGACCGACCTGGCCACCACCGAGGCGCTGGCCGCACGGGTGCCCGCCGGGCGCGACCTGGTGGCGGAAAGCGGGCTTGCATCGCCGGCCGACCTCGCGCGCATGGCCAAGGTGGGCGCCAGGCGCTTCCTGATCGGCGAAAGCCTGCTGCGCCAGCCGGACCTCACGGCGGCAACACGGGCCATCCTGGCATGACGGGGCTCACGCATTTCGACGACCAGGGCCGCGCCGTGATGGTCGATGTGTCCGCCAAGGAGTCTACGCAGCGTACCGCCACTGCCCGCGGCAGCGTGGTGATGGCAGCGAGCACGCTGGCCGCGATCACCGGCGGCAACGTCGCCAAGGGCGACGTGCTGGCGGTGGCGCGCCTGGCCGGCATCATGGCCGCCAAGCGCACCAGTGACCTGATCCCGCTGTGCCACCCGCTGGCGATCGCCGCCGTCAGCGTGGACCTGGTGCCCGACCCTGCCCTGCCCGGCATTGCGATCGCGGCCACGGTGAAGCTGAACGGGCGCACCGGCGTGGAGATGGAGGCACTGACCGCCGTGAGCGTCGCAGCCCTCACCGTGTACGACATGTGCAAGGCGATCGACCGCGCCATGCGGATCGAGGCGGTGCGCGTGGTGCACAAGGCCGGCGGCAAGAGCGGCACGTTCGAGCAGGCCTGAATGCTGTCCGTCGAGACTGCCCGCGAAAAAATCCTCGCCGGCCTCCGGCCGCTGCCGCCGGAAGTAGTGGCGCTGTCCGCCGCGTGGAACCGTGTGCTGGCTGGGGATGTGGCGGCGCGCGTGGCCGTGCCGCCATCGGATGTGTCGGCGATGGACGGCTACGCGCTGAAGGCCGCCGACATCATCGACGTGCCGGCCACACTGAGCGTGGTTGGCAGCGCGCCCGCGGGCCACCCCTATATCGGCCATGTGGGCCAGGGCCAAGCGGTGCGCCTGTTCACCGGCAGCGTCGTGCCGCACGGCACCGACGTGGTAATCGCGCAGGAGGATACCGCGCGCAGCGGCGACCAGGTCACGATCACCTTCAGCGCCAAGGCGGGCCGGCACATCCGCCGCATGGGCGGCGACTTCGCGGTGGGCGACGTGCTGCTGCGCGCGCCCAGAAAACTCACCGCGCGCGACGTGGGCCTGGCCGCCGCCGCCAACCACCCGTGGCTGGCGGTGCGCCGCCGCCCCCGCATCGGCATCCTGGCGACCGGCGACGAGATTTCGCTGCCCGGCGAGGAGGTCGCACCCGGCGGCCTCGTATCCTCGAACAGCCACGCGCTGTCGGCGCTGGTGCGGGCAGCCGGGGCCGACCCGGTGCTGCTGCCGATCGCCGCCGACAATGCCGCAGCACTGGCCGAAGCCGCCGCCGCCGCGCGGGGGCTTGACCTGCTGGTCACCACCGGCGGCGCCTCGGTCGGCGAGCACGACCTGATCAGGTCCGTTCTCGGCGATCGCGGCCTGGAGCTGAAATTCTGGCAGATCGCGATGCGGCCGGGAAAGCCGCTGATGTTCGGCGACTTCAACGGCGTGCCGCTGCTGGGCCTGCCCGGCAATCCGGTGAGCGCCATGGTGTGCGGCATCATCTTCCTGCGCCCGGCGATCGACGTGCTGCTGGGCCTGCCCGCCGGCGCGCCGCCCACCGCGCAGGTGATTGCCGGCGAGCCGCTTGCCGCCAACGACCACCGCGCCGACCATCTGCGGGCCACGCTGGCGCGCGACGACGCGGGCCGGATGGTGGCAAAGCCCTTCCCCGTGCAGGATTCCGGCATGCTGGCCCGGCTGGCCTGGGCGGATTGCCTGCTGCTGCGCCCCGCCCACGCGCCTGCCGTGTCCAAAGGTGACGCAGTTTCCGCCATCCTGTTGGGCGAATTGGGAATCTAGCGCGCCATTCCTGTGGAAAACATTTGACGCGGTCACGGGAACGCCCGTAGAACATTTTTCGCGGTTGCTTCTTTGTTCCAAACCGCGTCCCCAGGGCGGAAAAAGGCCGGCGGCAGAATCATGCTCACGCGCAAGCAGCACGAGTTGCTGATCTTCATCGACCGCCACCTGCGCGAAACCGGCTTCTCCCCCAGCTTCGAGGAGATGAAGGCGGCGCTGACGCTGCGCAGCAAGTCGGGCATCCATCGGCTCATCACCGCGCTGGAGGAGCGCCAGTTCATCGCGCGCAGGCCGCATCGCGCGCGGGCACTGGAGGTGCTGCGCCTGCCCGAAAGCCTGGCGCCGCGACGGGACGCGGCCGAGGCGCCGGCCGCCGGCCTCACGCCGCCCGGCTTCGTGCCGAACGTCATCAAGGGCAATTTCGCGCTGCCCGGCGCGCGGCCCGGCAGCGACGCGCCGGCGGTCAACCTGCCGCTCTATGGCCGCATCGCCGCCGGCCAGCCGATCGAGGCGCTGCGCGACAGCGCCACCATCGAGGTGCCGGCCGCCCTGCTGGGCCAGGGCGAGCATTACGCGTTGGAGGTCGCCGGCGATTCGATGGTGGAGGCCGGCATCCTGGACGGCGATACCGTGCTGGTGCGGCGGGCCGACACCGCCGACAACGGCAGCATCGTGGTGGCGCTGATCGACGAGGCCGAGGTCACCTTGAAGCGGTTGCGCAAGCGCGGCAATTCGGTGGCGCTGGAGCCGGCGAACGCGCGCTACGAAACCCGCATCTTCGGCCCCGACCGGGTGAAGGTTCAGGGGCGCCTGGTGGGGTTGCTGCGCCGCTACAACTGACGGCGCGGTCGGGTCGCGGGAAGCGCCCCTCACCCCTCTGCCCCTCTCCCGAGCGAGAGCAGGGCGATCGCCTATGCCTCCCTGCTTCCCTCTCCCCCCTTGGGGGAGAGGGTTGGGTGAGGGGGTGTTGCCGCACGGAGAACCTCAGCTCAGACGCCCGTTTCGTGGCCCCCCACCCTCACCCCGACCCTCTCCCGCCCCCACGCTTGAAGATCGGGCGGGAGAGGGAGAAGCAAGGAAGGGAGAGGAAGAGGGACAGAGGGGTGAGGGGCGCTTCGCCGCGTCCAGCCACGACCTTCAGCGCGCCAGCGTGGTCATCCCGCCCGTGTAGCGGTGCAGCACTTCGGGGATCAGCACGCTGCCATCCGCCTGCTGGTGGGTTTCCAGCACCGCGATCAGCGCGCGCCCCACCGCCACGCCCGACCCGTTCAGCGTGTGCACGAAGCGGTTGCCCCCCTTCTTTCCATCAGGGCCCTCGTTGGGCTTGAACCGCGCGTTCATGCGGCGGGCCTGGAAGTCGCGGCAGTTCGAGCAGCTGGAAATCTCGCGCCACGCCCCCTGCCCCGGCAGCCACACTTCCAGGTCATAGGTTTTCGCGGCCGCGAAGCCGGTGTCGCCGGCGCACAGCACGACGCGGCGGAAGGTCAGCCCCAGCGCCTTCAGCACCGCCTCGGCGCAGGCGGTCATGCGCTCGTGCTCGGCCTCGGACGCTTCCGGCGTGGTGATGGAAACGAGTTCCACCTTGGAAAACTGGTGCTGGCGCAGCATGCCGCGGGTGTCGCGCCCGGCGCTTCCGGCCTCGCTGCGGAAGCAGGGGGTCAGCGCGGTCAGCCGCAGCGGCAGCAGGGCCTCGGGCGTGATCTCGTCCCGCACAAAATTCGTCAGCGGCACTTCGGCGGTCGGGATCAGCCAGCGGCCATCGGTGGTGGCGAACAGGTCGTCCTTGAATTTCGGCAACTGGCCGGTGCCGTACACCGTGGCGTCGTTCACCAGCAGCGGCGGCGAGCACTCCGTGTAGCCGTGCTGGTCGGTGTGCATGTCCAGCATGAACTGCGCCAGCGCCCGCTCCAGCCGCGCGAGCTTGCCGCGCAGCACCACGAAGCGGGCACCGGCGAGCTTCGAGGCGAGGGCGAAATCCATGCCGCCCAGCGTCTCGCCGAGCTCGAAATGCTGGCGCGCGTCGAAATTCGTGCGGCGGGGTTCGCCGTGCTGGGCCAACACGACGTTGGCGCTTTCGTCGGCGCCGTCGGGAACGGCGGGGTCGAGGATGTTGGGGAGGGTTTCGAGTGCAGCCGTAATGCGCGCATCGCGCTGCGTGGCCTCGGCCTCCAGCGCCGCGATGCGGTCCTTCAAGGCACCACTTTCGGCTTCCAGCGCCGCCGTATCCTCGCCCTTGCCGCGCGCGGGGCCGATGCGCTTGTTCAGCGCGTTGCGCTGCGCCAGCAGGTTCTGCGCTTCGGTCTGCGCGGCGCGGCGCAGCGCATCAAGTTCGGCGATTGCCGCGCCCTGGGCGGGCAACCCACGCCGCGCGAGGGCTGCGTCGAACGCATCCGGATTTTCGCGGATCAGGCGGATGTCGTGCATCGCCTCAGCGCCCGCCGTGGGCGCAGCAACGCTCCCGTCGCATGCTCACCCGCCCCCCGCCTTCGCCGCCGCTTCCTCCTTGGCCGCGCGCCGCTCGTCGCGCGAGCGCATGATCTTGGCCACGATGATCGAGCCTTCGTACAGCAGGATCAGCGGCACCGCCAAACCCACCTGGCTGATCACATCCGGCGGCGTCAGGATGGCCGCGGCCACGAACATGCCCACGATCGCGTAGCGCCGCTTGGCCGCCAGGCCCTCGGGCGTGACGATGCCGGCGCGGCACAGCAGCGTCAGCAGCACCGGCAGCTGGAAGCTGATGCCGAAGGCGAAGATCAGGCTCATCACCAGCGATAGGTACTCGTTGACCTTCGCTTCCAGCTGGATCGGCAGGCCGCCGGCGGCACCCGGGTTCTCGAAGCTGATGAAGAAGCTCCAGGCCATCGGGAACACGAAATAGTAGGCGAACGCGCCGCCGGCGAAGAAGAAGAAGGGCGCGGCCACCAGGAACGGCGCAATCGCGCGCTTCTCGCTTTTGTAGAGCCCCGGCGCGATGAACAGCCAAAGCTGGTTCGCGGCCACCGGGAAGCTGATGAAGGCGGCGGCGAAGAAGGCGACCTTCAGGTAGGTGAAGAAGGCCTCGTACAGCGCCGTGAAGATCATGCGCCGCTCGCCGCCCGACTGGTGCGCCAGGATGTCGGCCAGCGGGCGCGCCAGGAAGCCGTAGATCGCGCCCGAGAAGTAGTAGCAGACCGCAAACGCGATGATGAACGCGCCCAGCGCCCACAAAAGCCTTTGCCGCAGCTCGATCAGGTGATCGATCAGCGGCATCGGCTTGTCGTCGATCTCGTCGTCGTCTGCGCGGGCCATGGATCGCTATATGGAGGTCGGGCGGCGCCGCGTCAGCCGCGGCTGGTGCCCGGGGGCAGGAAGGCGGGCGGGGTTTCCGGGGCGGGGGGCGGCGCGGCGGGTGGCGGTTCCGGCACCGCAGCGGTCGTGGTCTCGGGCGCGGCCGGGGCCGGCGTGCTGCTGCCAAGCGGATCGTTCAGCGTGTTCACCGTGTCGCGCAGCGGGTCGGTGATGCCGCTCATCGTGTCCTTCAGCGGATCGACCACGTCGCGCTTGAACTCCTCGGCGCCGGCGGCCTTGTACACCTCGTTCTGCACGTTGCTGCGGAACGCGTCGATCTCGCGCTTCACGTCGTCCAGCTTGGCCTCGCGCACCATCTCGTCCACATGGCCCTGGAACTCGCCGGCCATGCGGCGCGCCTTGCCCAGCATGCCGGCCACGCCGCGGATCGCGCCGGGCAGGTCCTTTGGCCCGATCACGAGCAACGCGACCACGCCGATCAGGGCGATTTCCGACCAGGCAAGATCGAACATTTTTGACCCACTGGCGCGCGACCCCATGCCGCGGCGGCGAAGCGTTAGCGCGCCCCCCCTGCTTCCGCAAGCAAGGCACGCCCCCCGTTCCGCGTGGCGGGGGGCCCTGGGCCGGCGGGACGAACGCCTGTTGCACCGCCTGGCAAGCCGCCAGCGCCTCGACATGCGCGGCGTGCGCGGCCAGCGCGGGGTGGTTCGCCGGGTCGGCCAGGCCCGGATGCGCCTCGTTCACGAAGCGCAGCGCGCAGGCCACCGCGATATCGGCATGGCCCGGTGCGTCCCCGAACCACCACGGCCCCGGCCGGGCCGCGCGCTCGGCCTCCAGCGGGGCCAGCACGCCCAGCCTCTGCATACCGCAGCGCTCGGCCCAAACGGCGGAAACCTGGCCGCGCAGGCGCTGTTTGTGGCACAGGCTGATCGCCTTCTCGGCCAGGCCCGAGGGGCAAGATGACGCCAAGGGCGAATCTGTCTTGCCATCATCAACCTGGGTGCTGCGGCCCGCAAAACTTCGCAACACTTTGCGGCGACCCGTTTACCCCCGACGTGGCATGATCCCGGCATGAGCGTTGCCCCGTGAGCGTCCAGGGCCACATCGCCACCGCCCGCTTCGGCCTGGGCGCCGTCCCGGGCGAGCTGGAAACCGTCGCGCGCGATCCCCGCGCCTGGCTGCTGGCGCAGCTTGCCCGCGTGCCCGCGCTGCCCGATGGGCTGGACGACGCCATCCCCACCGCCGCCCGCGCGCTGGAAATCACCATCGAGCAGCAGCGCACCCAGCCCGATCCGAACCCGGTGGCGCAAAGCTTCCGCGAGTCGAACGCACGCCTGGTGGAACATTGGCAGGCCACCCAGGCGCCGTTCTTCGAGCGCCTGGCGCTGTTCTGGACCAACCATTTCTGCGTCAGCATCCGCGGCGGCAACACCGGCGCCATGCTGGCCGACTACCACCTGCGCGCGATCCGCCCCCGGATCCTGGGGCCCTTCAAGGACCTGCTGCTGGCCAGCGCGCGCCACCCCGCGATGCTGCGCTACCTGGACAACCATCTGTCGATCGGTCCGAACAGCGAAGCCGCCGAGCGGCAGCGCGCGCGGCGTGAGCAGCACGCGCAAGCCGAGGGCCAAGGCCAGATGGGCCAGGGCATGATGGTGGCCGGCCGCGGCGGGCTGAACGAAAACCTGGCGCGCGAGATCCTGGAACTGCACACCCTGTCGCCGGCCCGCTTCCCCGATGGCGGCGGCTACACCCAGGCCGACGTGACCAGCTTCGCCAAGATCATCACCGGCTGGAGCGCCGGCAATCCCGGCCCCGCGCCCTTCCTGTTCCGTCCGCAGACCCACGAGCCCGGCGAAAAGACCCTGCTGGGCCGCACCTTCCCGGAAGGCGAGGCGGGCGGCCTGGCGGCGCTGGATTTCCTTGGCACCCACCCGGCAACATACAGGTTCATCGCCACCAAGCTGGTGCGCCATTTCGTGGCGGATGATCCGCCGGCCGCGGCCGTCTCCCGCATCGAGGGTGTGCTGAAAAGCTCGGGCGGCGACCTTGGCGCGGCGTCCCGCGCGCTCGTGGCGCTGCCGGAGGCGTGGGCCAGGCCATTGGCGAAGCTCCGCACGCCGGCCGATTTCGTGCTGGCGGCGATGCGCGCCACCCAGGCGCCCGTGCCGCCGCCGGCGCGGGTCGGCGCCTTCTCCACCTTGGGCCAGCCGCTGTTTGCCGCACCCGCGCCCAACGGCTGGCCCGACACCGCCAGCGCCTGGACCGCGCCCGAGGCGCTGCTGCGCCGCATCGAATGGGCCACCCAGGTGGCCGCCCGCATGCCCGCGCCGCCCGACCCGCGCGCGCTGCTGGATGCCACGCTGGGCGAAGCCGCCGACGCGCCGCTGCGCGACGCCGTGCGCGGTGCCCCCTCGGTGCGCGACGGTGTGATGCTTGTGCTGGCCAGTCCGGCGTTCCAGAGGAGATGAGCATGCTGGCACGGCGTTCCCTGTTGCTGGGCCTGGCCGCCTTCGGTGCCGGCGGGTCGCGCCTGGCGCTGGCGCAGGCGCCCGGTGAGAACCGCCTGGTGGTGATCGTGCTGCGCGGCGCGCTGGATGGCCTGGCCGCGGTACAGCCCTATGCCGAGGCGAAGTTCGCCGAGCTGCGCGGCCCGCTTGCTTTGCCCGAGCCCGGGCGGGAAGGCGGCCTGCTGGACCTGGGCGGAAAATTCGGGCTGCACCCGCAGCTGGCCGGGCTGCACGGCCTCTATTCGGCGAACCAGGCGCTGCTGGTGCACGCGGTGGCCGGCCCCTATCGCGGCCGCAGCCATTTCGACGGCCAGGATTTCCTGGAATCCGGTGCAGCGCGCCGGCTGGCCGATGGCTGGCTCAATCGTGCCGTCGCCGCCCTGTGGCCGGCCGAGACCCGCGCCGCCGGGACCGACGGGCGGAAGTCGCTCTCCCTGGGCGCGACCGTGCCGCTGCTGATGAAGGGGGCCGCCCGCCCCGCCACCTATGCGCCGCGCGCGCTCCCGGCGGCCAGCGACGAGACCATGGACCGCCTGGCTGCGCTGTATGCCCGCGACCCGGAGCTTGGCCCCCCGCTGTCCGACGGCCGGCTTTCGCGCGCGCGCAGCGCCGAGGTGCTGGGCGAGCCGCACGGGCCGATGGGCCAGCAGGGCGGCGACCGCGGCGCCTTCGTGGCGCTGAGCGAGGCCGCCGGCAAGCTGCTGGCCGAGCCGCGCGGCCCGCGCGTCGCCGCGCTGGAACTGGGCGGCTTCGACACGCATGCCTTCCAGGCCAATCGGCTGTCCGGCGTGCTGGGCACGCTGGATGCGGGCCTGGCCGCCCTGAAGGCTGGGCTGGGCGACGCCGCCTGGCGCCGCACCGCCGTGCTGGCGATCAGCGAATTCGGCCGCACCGTGCGCGTGAACGGCACCTCCGGCACCGATCACGGCACAGGCGGCATCGCCATCCTGGCCGGCGGCGCGGTGGCCGGCGGGCGCGTGGCGGGCGACTGGCCGGGCCTTTCCGACCTGCACGAGGGCCGCGACCTGATGCCCACCACCGATGCCCGCGCGCTGTGCGCCGGCGTGCTGGTTTCGCACCTGGGCCTGGGCCGAGCCGCGCTGCCCACGGTGTTCCCCGGCGCCGAGGCCCTGGCCCCGACGGCGCGCCTACTGCGGGGTTGAACCACCTTGCCGAACAGCCAGCCGTCGTGCTTGTGCATCTCGGCACTGCTCTGGCTGCCCTGGGCCTCGGTGGTTGGAATCTCCTGGCCGCCAAAGGCACGACGCGGCATCGCTGGGTCGGTCGCGTTTGGGTGGCGCTGATGTTGGTGATTGCGCTGTCCAGCTTCGGCATCACGGGGCTGTCCCGGGCGGCGCTGGGGCCTGCATGGGCTGGCTGGTTCAGCCCGATCCATCTGCTGAGCCTCTTCGTGCTGGTGGCGGTGCCACGCGCCATGTGGGCGGCGATGCGGGGCAACATCGCTGCCCACCGGCGCGGCATGCGCCGGGCTTATTTCCTGGGCCTGATCCTGGCGGGTGCGTTCACGCTGTTGCCCGGTCGGCTGCTGGGATTGATGCTGTTCGGGTAGGTGCCCCAGACCATAGATGCGCCGACCACATATCGTCGCAGCAGGCCCATCAGGCGATCCAACGCCTTCACCCGGACGCGGTCTTCGACGCCTTTACGAAAACGCAGCCGTCGCCGGAACCTGCGCAGCTTGACGATCGACTCGAACAGCTGCGCGCTGCCGTCCACTCTTCAAGCAATGGGTCGGCTCGCGCCTTCGGCGCTTCGGCACCGGCCAAAGTCTCGTGCCATTGGTATCATACCAACGGCCCTATTTGCTGACCGCTGCGCAGGCACGTGTAGCGATGGACGTGATGCGCGCCGGTTCGGCGACGAGCGCGTTCCAGGCGTCGCAGCAGGCGTCGAGGATGTCGTCGCAGGTTTCGTAGACGCGGTTGCCGAGGTGGTTGTGTCGGAGAAACTGCCAGACGTTCTCGACCGGGTTCAGTTCGGGCGAGTAGGGCGGCAGAGGCAACAGGCTGATGTTGTCGGGCACCCGCAGCCTGCCGCCCCGCTGGTGCCAGCCGGCGCCGTCCAGGATCAGCACGGCGTGCGCGTCCGGCGCCACGCAGGCGCTGATCTCGGCAAGATGCAGGCTCATTGCCTCGCTGTCGGCGTGCGGCAGCACCAGGGCGGCGCCGGCATCGCGGGCGGGCCAAACGAGAGGGGCAGACGGCACCGAACAGGTAGGCCCAGGCATAGCGCTGGTCGCGCGGCGCCGGCGGGCGAGAACCCCGCGCTGCCCAACGTCGGGTCAGCGTGCCCTGCTGGCCGACGCGGGCCTCGTCCTGCCACCAGAGTTCGACCGGCTGGCCGCGCGCGTGCTGCGGGATGACGGCGGCGACCAGGCCGGCGAAGTTTTTTTATGCGCCGCCTGGGCTTCGGCATCGTGCCCGGGATGCCGAGGCCGCACCGACAGAGGCCGGAAGCCAAGCCGGCGCAGCAACTTGCCCACCGTGCGCTCGTCGGGGCGGATGCCGAAGCGCTGCTCGATCGCCCGCGCCAGGTCGATCCGCTGCCAGCGCACCACGCCATGTATCGCCTGATCGGGGCCGTTCTGCACCAGTTCGGCCACCATCGCCGCGTGCTCGGCCGAAAGCAGCGGCTTGCGGCCCCGGCTCTCGCGACGGTCCGACAGCCCGGCGATGCCCTCGACGTTGTAGCGGTGCACCCAGTCGCGCAGCGTCTGCCGATCCATGCCACACAGCCGCGCCGCATCCGTCCGCGAGGCGCCCTCCAGCACAAGCGCAAGCGCCAGCATTCGCCGGGCCGCATCGCTGTCGCGGCTGGATGCCGCCAGCCGGCGCAGCGATGCGCTGCCGTGTTCCGTGCGTGTGATCGCTACCGCCATGACCCGAACTCCCTTTGCCAGGAACAGCGAATCACAGCCAACCGCGTCGGGGGAATCCCCCGGAGTCAGGTTGTCAGGGCGGTGGTATTATCCATTCGTCGAGGTCGGCCTGCAGTTCCTCGACGGAGCGGTAGACCTTCTTGCGGAACGCCACGCGGTGGAACTCGTCGAGCAGCGTCTTGTGGAAGCGCTCGCAGATGCCGTTGGGCTGCGGGCTCTTCGTCCGGGTCCGCGTATGGTCGATATCCTCGACCGCCAGGTAGAGCTCGTATTCGTGCCGGTCGTGGGCGCCAGAATACTCCGTGCCGCGGTCGGTCAGCACGCGGTCGATGCGCAGCCCATGCTCGTCGAAGAAGGGGATCACCCGGTCGTTCAGCAATTCGGCCGCGGTCAGTGCGGTCTTGCGGTCGTAGAGCTTGGCGAAGCCGACCTTCGAGTAGGTGTCGATCGCGATCTGCTGGTAGACGCGGCCCATCCCTTTCAGGGTGCCGACGTAGAAGGTGCCCTGCGCGACGCAGTAGCCGGGATGCTTGCTCTCGAACTTGCCATGGGCCTCCTTGTCGGCCTTGGCCTTCGCCAG
>JAESGU010000165.1_pt1 | contig 19178 bp, 20 predicted proteins | sample 9266271 | NCBI WGS metagenome assembly JAESGU01 (sample SAMN15740544, study PRJNA653495) | algae metagenome | isolation source: Scytonematopsis contorta HA4267-MV1 and co-occurring heterotrophs from mud... | place: USA: Palolo Valley Trail, Honolulu, Hawaii | collected 2009-07-25
TATTAAGATGCTACCGAAAAAACCACACAAGGTTTTATTATCTCAAATATTTGATAGAATAGCCTCATTGGGACGTATCCACGCCCCTAAACCTTCTGTCACCACTTCATAATTGGCGAAGGTATTGCTATCGACGGGAGATTTTTAGAGAGGGGTCTTCTCCACAATTATTTAAACTAACGCTACGTAGGATGGGTTAGGCGCAAGATAATCCACGATTTTATGCGATAAATATAATGCGCCGTAACCCATCATTATTTTATTTATTAATTTTTTAATTAAATTTGTAATTATTATGATATCTCCCAATCTCCAAGCAAAGCTTTCCACCCCTTTAAAAATAGGCTCAGTAGAAATCAAAAGTCGAGTTCTCCAGTCACCATTATCAGGAATAACCGACTTAGTATTTCGTCGTCTCGTACGTCGTTATGCACCAGAGTCGATGATGTATACCGAGATGGTTCACGCTTCCGGGTTGCATTATATAAAAGGTCTACCAAAAATAATGGAAATCGACCCCCAAGAGCGTCCAATTAGCATTCAACTTTTTGACTGTCGTCCCGATTTTTTAGCCGAAGCAGCCCAAAAAGCCCAAGCGGAAGGTGCGGATACCATTGATATAAACATGGGCTGTCCTGTAAATAAAATTACTCGCAAGGGTGGTGGTTCTTCGCTATTGCGTCAACCAGAAGTAGCTGAGGCTATTTTACGAGAAGTGATTAAGTCTGTAGATATACCAGTAACAATGAAAACTCGTATTGGCTGGGATGATAACGAAATTACCATCCTTGATTTTGCCAAACGGATGCAAGATGCAGGAGCGCAGATGATTACTGTACATGCACGCACCCGCGCTCAAGGTTATAACGGTAACGCTCGTTGGGAATGGATTGCTAAAGTTAAAGAAGTACTTTCTATACCTGTAATTGCTAACGGGGATATTTTTTCGGTGGAATCAGCAGTCAAATGTTTAGAAGAAACTGGTGCTGACGGGGTAATGTGTTCCCGAGGAACTTTGGGTTATCCGTTTTTGGTCGGAGAAATTGATTATTTCCTGAAAACTGGGGAAAGATTAGCACCACCGACACCTATTGAACTTTTGGAATGTGCGAAGGAACATTTACGCGCTTTGGGAGAATATAAGGGTGATAAAGGTGTGTACCAAGCAAGAAAGCACATGGCTTGGTACGCAAAAGGTTTTGTGGGAGCTTCTGTTTTGCGCGGTCAGTTGAGCCAGGTTGAAACTGTACAGGAAGGTGTGGGGTTGATTGATAAAGCGATTGAGAGTTTAGAGAAGGGCTACGAAGTTGAACTGGAGAGTGGTTTGGCTATGGTTTGACAAAATAAATTAACCATATAACAACCATATAAACTACAGGAAACCTGTAGGATGGGTTAGGCGCTTTGTAACAACTATTTGGAGTAGCTTAAGTTATGTAAACCGCCGTAACTCATCATTTATAGGGACTTAGAATTTACTTTATAAAACACTTCTAAAGCTTGTTTACCCTAATAACTTATAGTTAAAGAAAAATACTATGACTACCTATACTTTGAAACTTGACCCAATTATCAAATTAACAGAAGACCAATTTTACCAGCTTTGTCAGGAAAATCCTGATATGAAATTAGAGCGTAATCATAAAGGGGAACTAGTTATTATGCCACCAACAGGAGGAGGAACGGGGAAACGAAATTTTGAAATTGCTACTGATTTCGGTATTTGGAATCGCCAAAGTCAACTCGGAATTTGCTTTGACTCGTCTACCTGTTTTAAACTCCCTAATGGTGGTGACCGTTCTCCGGATGTGGCTTGGGTAAAAAAAGAGAGATGGGATGCACTCACACCAGAAAAACAAGAAAAATTTCCCCCAATTGCACCTGATTTTGTCTTGGAGTTAATGTCTCCTAGCGATATTTTGAAAGATGTACAGAACAAAATGCAAGAATATATGGATGCTGGAGTAAAACTTGGGTGGTTACTTGATAGAAAAACACATCGTGTCGAAATTTATCGTCAAGGTCGAGGTGTAGAAGTTTTAGAAAATCCCACTCAATTATCAGGGGAAGATGTTTTACCAGGTTTTATTTTAAATTTGCAAGTTGTTTGGGAATAAAGTAGTGCGTATAAATTATAAATTAATTATTCGTCAGGACTAAATAAGTATTTGTTTTGTAAAGTTTTTCAAATTGAGCATTTTTTTTTGTTGATTTTATAGAGTATTTTGCAGTATATTTGAACTGATTTGATTAGGAGCTATGTAATTGACAACGTAGTTTCTACATTGGGTCATCTCTACCTATACCTAGTTGCTTGAGCATTACTTTCACATCCTCCCACTTTGTACCACAATAATAGTATTTATTATCTAAGATATTGGCGATATAGTAGCCTTGTTTGCCACCATTAATGCGAAATAGCTCAATAGCTACTTTTTTCATTGAAGTACCAAAAGCAGCGAATTCCCCTGCATCCGCCATTTTACTAGTCCCCTGATAAGGAGGATTCCCAATAACCAAATCATAAGTGTTTTCTCGAATCAAACGAATAAACCTGATACCAGCCGCTAACTGTTCACCCCGCAACCGCAACCCCAAATCATCCCCAGAAGTGCGACGAGCTAAAAAACGTTCTAATTTATCTAACAGCGATGTTTTTGTTTGCTCAAAATTAAACAGCCCGTAACGTACTCGCAGGAATAAGAAATAAGGCTGTCACCCCGACATTACCAAATAAACCGGAAATTAATTATGCATTCCTCGAAATCCTTGTAGAGACCGTAAATTTACGGTCTCTACATTATTGGACGGAGATATTTATTACATTGACGTGACCCACCCACCTGTGGCATAACGAATAGCATCAGCGTTTATCCTTGTAGCCAGTTCATCAAACTTTGCCTCTAAATCCTTTGGAGTATCTACTATAAATCCGTGCCAGAGCAGTGCATGAACCTCGGTATGTGTTCGGTATGGAATTTGCACCAATTCAGGCTTAAATCCTAGTTCCTTTGCAATATCCATTAACTCGGCAACATCTAAATTAGCAAGATTTACCGATAAAAACCGTTTACCTTTTTCTGGGATACCGTTTAGAGTTTTGATGCCTTCAATTGTCGATTTCAATGTTGCTGTCATCGTTTATTATCTCCGTTCTAAACCAGCAAATAAACTTGTATGTACCGTTTTTGCTGGGGGTTTTTGCCGTTTGAGTCACATTAATGACTTCCGTGAGCGGGAACTGACTAGCAATTAGTTCGCATTTCGATTGTGCTGCGGCTAAAGAAACTGCTCGTATAGTTTCTTCCCATTCCTCATAGGGATTGCCTGGGTCTTGGAGCATTAATTCTTGACCTCAGAAGAAGTCGCCTTACGTCCAGCACCTTTGCGCTTGCCTCCACGATTATCCCCGATAGGCACAGCATCCATTGGAATTTCCCCTTCTTGCTTTGCATAGCTTAAAAGCAAGTTTTCAAGGTATCGATTTACAGAAGCATTACGCTTGTGTGCCAAAGACTCCAAAGCCTTTAGTACTCGCTCATCAAGCTTAAAAGATTTACTCTTTCGTTCAAACATGTCTAATCATTACTATAGACAACATTTTGCTATTTTTAATAAAGTTAGATGGGCTTATGTTAGCATTATCGTTAATCAAAAGCAATGACTTTGATTTTTTATATTCTTTTTAAAAGCATGTTTTGAAAGTGTCAAAATTTACCTGCATAACCCTCTCCAAACCTCTCCTCGACGCGGGGAAAGGCTTTAGAATCCCCCTTCCCTCTTAGGGAAGGGGGTAGGGGGGTTAGGTCTGTTTGTCTAATCTAATACTTTTAAAAAATCCTCTAAGATAGAACGAAAACACCTATTAAATTAGATACTTTTTCAAATATGATTTCTCGAATACAAGCATTTAAATATCGCTGTTTTGACCGACTTGATATCAAAGTTGGTCAATATCATGTTTTAGCTGGTGCAAATGGTACGGGAAAAAGTACTCTGTTGGATATTCCTTTATTATTAGGTGATATTTTATCAAGAGGATTAATTCCAGCTTTTTTAGAGTCTCCTTCTATTGCCGGAAGCCCAAGGGCACAAAGCTTACAAGAATTGGTGTATTGACTACCGTATCCCCGCAAGGTTAACTTTAAAATTTACATAATGTAACTTAACAACGACTCACAAAAACCATCCGTTACATCTGTTTATAATCCTTTACCATAACTACCTTCAACCTCTCTAAACTACTGTCCCCGCAACCAGTAATAAAACCACCCATAGCTTTCACTTGTAGCAAATAATTTAAAGGCATCTCAGTAACAACTTCCCCCGGCATTAAAACAGGAATTCCCGGAGGGTAAGGACAGACAATTTCCGCACAAATGCATCCAACAGTATCTCGTAAAGGTAAAGTCTCTGTCGGAGCAAAAAAAGCATCACGAGGAGAAACAGCCATAGAATTTTCAACCTGACACAAGACCATTCCTTCTACCTTCTTCATAACCAAGTCCGAGGTGGGATAAATCTCAGCCAAAGTCCTAAAAGCTTGCACCAACCGTTCAATATCTTCTTGAGTATTACCAATACTAATAATAAAAGTCACATGTTGCAGCGAAGCAAACTCCGGAGTCACCCCCAACTTTTCATCCAAAATTTCTTCCGCAGCAAACCCAGTTAAACCCAAACCAGAAACAGTAACAGTAAGACGAGTCCTATCCAAATTATATATCGGGGGGGTTAGGTCTCTTACGAACAACACAGACAAACCCGAAATTTGGCTAATTCGATTTCGTGCATCATCTGCAAGTTGCAAAGTACGAGACATTAACTCCTTCCCATACAAAGCCATTTGCTGACGTGCTGCATCCAGAGAAGCCAAAAGGATATAACTAGGACTAGTAGACTGTACCAATTGCAAAGCCTTAATCACCCGGTCAGCATCAACCCTGTCACCTTGAAGATGCAACATGGAAGCTTGGGTCATAGCACCCAGGGTTTTATGTATGGATTGTACAGTTAAATCAGCCCCCGCTTTTAACGCTGTCATAGGAAATTCCGGGTGAAAAGCGAAGTGTGCCCCATGAGCTTCATCAACCAGTAGCGGGATATTATATTCATGGGTCATTTCGGCAATTGCCTCGATATCACCACAGACCCCATAGTATGTTGGGTAAACCATCATCACCGCTTTAGCATCAGGATGTTGTTGCAGCACAGTAGATAAAGCAGAGGGTGTAAAACTGTGGGCAATATCTAAAACTGGGTCGTATTCAGGATTAATAAAAATTGGCATCGCACCCGAAAGAATTAAACCAGCAATTGCGGAAGAATGGACATTGCGGGGCAAAATTATTTTATCGCCTGCACCACAGGTTGCTAATATTGCTGCTTCGATTCCGCAGGTAGAACCATTGACAAGAAACCAAGTTTGTGATGCACCAAACGCATCGGCAGCTAATTGCTGTGCTTGGAGAATAACACCGTTAGGAGCAAAGAGATTATCGAGTTCGGTAAGTTCCGGTAAGTCGTGCTGGAAGAGAACTTTACCAAAAGTGTCAGCTAAGTTGCTGGATATTCCTACACCGCGTTTATGTCCAGGGGTGTAGAAGGGAGCATGGGGATTTTTAGCACAAGCTTTTAAGGTGTCTAGGAGAGGGGTTTGGTTCTGGTCGTGCATAAGCAAGGGATTGGCAACGGATGATAAACGGATGTAACGGATATATGGTATGTGGGGTAGGCTGTTTGGAGGATGTTTTTGGGTGTAGTTGTTATGTAAGTTGGGAGGTAGATATTACAAGGCAATTTAGGATGAATAAATTATGATGACTAATTTTAAAGCGATTTCCATACCAGAACCGCAAATACCAACTCCTGATCCAAATCCTCTACCTCGTCCACAACCACCATCTCCTGAACCAGAACCCAGAACTCCGGAAACTGTTCCACCCGTACCTATTCCCCAACCAGTTCCTGAACCTATTCCTCAAACGGTTCCTGGACCTATCCCCCAAACGGTTCCTTAATATTTACGGATGAGGGAGATAAAGAGGATAAGGGATTTCGGGAAAATGTATTCCCCACACAACCCCAGAATCGGTCTAGAATTAATTTCGTTCGCATCGAAATCTAAAATCTAAAATGCTCAGAGCTGGTATAGTTGGACTCCCCAACGTTGGAAAATCTACTTTGTTTAATGCTTTGGTGGAAAACGCCAAAGCAGAAGCGGCAAACTTCCCTTTTTGTACAAAAAATCCCAATGTCGGCATTGTTTCAGTGCCAGACGAGCGTTTAAACGTTTTATCGGATATTTCTAAGTCAAAACAAATTGTTCCAGCACAGGTAGAATTTGTTGATATCGCTGGTTTAATCGAAGGAGCTAGTAAAGGTGAGGGAATGGGAAACGCCTTCCTTTCCAATATTCGCGAAGTTGATGCCATAGTGCATATGGTGCGTTGTTTTGATAACGATGATATTATTCATGTATCTGGTTCAGTTGACCCAGTAAGGGATATTCAAGTAATTAATTTAGAGCTAGCTTTAGCCGATTTAGGTCAAGTAGAAAAACGCATAGAACGCACAAAGAAACAAGCACGAACTAGTAAAGAAGCACAGTTTGAACTAACAGTATTAGAAAAAATAGCAGCAGAATTAAATGAAGGTAAATCGGTACGTCAAGTCAGTTTAACTGATGAGGAAAAAGAAACAATTAAATTTTTAGGATTGCTAACCTCTAAACCCATTATTTTTGCTGCCAATGTTTCTGAAGACCACTTAGCAACAGGTAATGAATATGTAGAAAAAGTAAGAAAAGTTGCTGCAGAAGAAAACGCTCAAGTAGCAGTAGTATCAGCGCAAGTAGAATCGGAATTAATCGAATTACCACCAGAAGAACGTGCTGATTTTCTTGCATCTTTGGGAGTAGAAGAAGGGGGATTAAAATCTTTAATTCGTGCAACTTATACCCTTTTAGGACTGCGTACCTACTTTACTTCTGGAGAACAAGAAACTCGCGCTTGGACTATTAAAGCAGGTATGTTAGCACCACAAGCAGCAGGTGTAATTCATAGTGACTTTGAACGTGGATTTATTAGAGCAGAAACTGTTGCTTACAAAGACTTAGTAACGAACGGTTCGATGAACGCAGCCAAAGAAAAAGGATTAGTAAAAAGCGAAGGAAAAGAGTACGTAGTTCAAGAAGGTGACGTAATGTTATTCCGATTCAATGTCTAATAACAGTCCAGTAGAGACGCGATTAATCGCGTCTCTACACACCTATAGCGGATACGATAATATTGTTGTGGCAAAAGTACAGAATTATAGTATCCCATGAAAGAGGCTAGAAACGTTTTAGGAACACCTTTGGAAACCTGTTGCACCTCACCGATGACAGGTTACTATCGTGATGGAGTATGCAACACAGGAGCGGGAGACTTTGGTGCTCATGTAGTTTGCGCTCAGGTGACCGAAGAGTTTTTGGAATATACCAAAGCTAAGGGGAATGATTTATCTACCCCAGCCCCTATGTTTGATTTTCCTGGTTTGAAACCCGGTGATAAATGGTGCTTATGCGCTTCACGATGGAAAGAAGCACTTGACGCTGGTGTTGCTCCCCCTGTAGTTTTGTCTGCAACTCATGCATCTGCTCTTGAGTTTGTTTCCTTTGATGAATTGAAACAAAACGCTGTAGATAAAGTTTAATTAAAAAATATTACAGTTACCCCGGTTTTTTATCAATAACCGGGTTATATTTTTGATATTTTATTGGGTGCAGGCACAAATGACAAATAGCAAAATACCAGTAATTGATTTTTCTCTTTTTACCAACGGCAATCTAGCCGAGAAACAAGCTGTTATCAAAGAAATTTATCAAGCTTGTCATCAGATAGGCTTTATGTACTTACAAAACCATTTTATACCTGAAGACTTAATTGCACAAGTATTTACAAAAAGTAAAAACTTTTTCGATTTACCTTTAGAAGCCAAACAAAAGTTAGCCTGGAGCAATGAAATTAGTAATCAAGGTTACGTGGGTATGGAAAGAGAGCGTCTCAACCCCGAACAACCTGGTGATTTAAAAGAAGCATTTAATATCGGTAGACAAGAAGAAAAAAGGTATAGTTCTGCTCCTGTTCCGTCCTCTCAGTCTCTACTCCCCAGTTTTTATAACACTTGCACGCAGTTAGCGAATAAAGTATTGCAAGCTTTTGCGATAGCATTGGAACTACCAGAAGATTTTTTCGCAACCAATCACAGCGAGAAACATCACACATTGAGGTTACTGCATTACCCACCATTACAGCAAGCAGCATTACCAGGACAAGTTCGTGCAGGGGAACATTCAGATTACGGTAGTATTACTTTGTTATTTCAGGACAATAACGGAGGTTTAGAAATACAAACACCATCTGGAGAGTGGGTTATGGCTCCAGTAATTCCTGGAACCGTAATAGTTAATACTGGGGATTTAATGCAACGTTGGACAAATAATGTATTTTGCTCAGCTAAACATCGAGTAATGATTCCCGGTGATGATGAAGCAAATGAATCGCGTTATTCTATAGCCTTTTTTTGCCATCCCAATAACGATACAGAAATTTCCTGCCTTAAAAGCTGTCATCGGGAACATTCCCCAAGTTATCCTCCCATTTTAGCTGGAGAATATCTTGTAAGTCGTTTACAAGCTACTTATTAAAATAAATAACAGGGAAATTTTGGTTTTGATTCTGTTTGATTCTGTTTTTAATTTTGTAATGTGCGGGCGGGGCTTGCGATGCCCACCCCACAAGAGAGAGGTTTATCGTGTAATTAAAAACTTATATATTATGTACGATTGGATAATAATTGGTGCAGGATTTACGGGTGCCGCGCTCGCTTATGAACTAATTCAAAAAGGTTTTTCTGTCTTATTGTTAGAAAAATATCTAGCTCCAAATAATGCTACACGTTACAGTTATGGAGGTTTAGCCTTTTGGTCTGGTAACACAGAACTCATCCGTCAACTTTGTGATGAAAGTATTGCGCGTTACGAGGTTTTCTCAAAAGAATTAGCTGCGGATATAGAATTTCGTTGGTTAGATTTATTACTAACTATCGCTAAAAATACAGAGCCAGAAAAAACAGCAGCAATTTACGCAAATGTTGCAACCCCTCCCCAATTACTGACTGTAAAAGAAGCTTGTGAGTTAGAGCCATTGTTAAATCGGAATGCTATTTCCGGAGCTTTAACTGTTAAGCACGGACATATTAATCCAGAAAAAACAGTACAAGCTTATATTCAAGCTTTTTTGCGTAAAGGTGGTGCAATTGAATTTACTGAAGTATTAGAATGGCAGTCACAAAATAAAGTTTCAGTAAAAACAACAAATAAAACCTATGATGCTGCGAATGTAGCTATTTGTGCTGGTGGGATGAGTCGGCAATTATTAAAAGCATCGGGTATTCCTATTAAGTTGTATTTTTCTCATGCGGAAATAATCGAAATACCACCTGTTAATATCAAGCTAAATACATTAGTAATGCCAGCAAATTTGAAACGGTTTCAATTAGAAACGGAATCAAGTAAATTTGATGAGCTGTGGGATGAAAGTGGAAACGAAATCTTACCACCAATTTTAGACGCAGGTGCAGTTCAGTTTCAAGACGGGAGTTTGCGTTTAGGTCAAATAACTCGCACTATTGCTGATGTAAATGCGAAAATAAAAGCAGCAGACAGTCAAGAGTGGCTGCGAAAAAGCGTTGGGGAAATCTTACCTAGTCTAGGGAATTTACCAAGAACTTGGGGTCAGTGTTTAGTGGCTTTTAGTAGTGATAAATTACCTTTAATTGGTGCTATTCCAGGCTTTGAAAATGTTCATATTTTTTCAGGCTTTAGTAATCCTCTTGTGATAGTACCACCTCTGGCTCAACGTTTTGCTAATTCTGTATCTGGAGTTGATGACGAAATGATTAATTCTTTATCTCCTGGAAGATTTTGCTGTTAGAGGTCATTTATAAAGTAAAACTTAAATACACGTAGGATGGGTTAAGCGCATTTGTAGGACTTAGTTGGAGGCTCTTTAAGTCGGGTAAAGCGCCGTAACCCATCATTTTTGTAGACTTAATATTTACTTTATAAACCACATTCTTAAAAGCTTTGAATTAATTACTCCGAGCAAAAAATACAGCGGCAAAAATAATAAAACTTAACAGTACTAAAGGAACCCATAAGTTAGGAGCATCAGCTAAAGTCATAATAATTTTTTGTTAATGGTTGACGGTTAACGTTTGACTGTTGACTGTTGACGATTGACGGTTGACTGCTGGATGTTTGTTGGTTGGATTGAGATTAATTTTATACCTTTAAAGAGTTCAAGTAAATATAAATTAACATCTGGAAAAATCAGTAAATCTCACCCACTTCAAAAGGTATATTCTTTAGAGCGTAAAAATTCAATGTTTTTTAGCCCAACAGACAATTCAAAATCAAATGAGTTTCGACAACACGTGTAAATATTTAGCCGAAGAGTACCCAAAGGATTTTGTCCGATGGTTGCTGGGAGTAGAAACACAAGATATCACTGTACTCAAAACAGAACTTTTCTTAGAACCAATTCGTGCTGACTCAGTTATTTTGCTACAGTTAACGAATCGAATTTTACACCTTGAATTTCAAACCGACCCTATATCAAAACCTCCTATCCCTTTTCGGATGGGGGATTATTCGTTTAGATTAAAACGAAAATACGGTTGTCCAGTGACGCAGGTGGTAATATTTTTGCAGGAAACTACTAACGAAGCTGCTTTCATTGAAGAATATCGCGATGAAACAACGATTCACCGCTATCACGTTATCCGTATGTGGGAGCAAGACCCAGCCTTATTTCTCGACAACCCTGGACTTTTGCCTTTAGCTCCTTTAACAAAAACGGACTCACCAAGAGCTTTACTAGCCCAAGTTGCTGAAAGAGTAGCTAAAATTTCAGATATAGCAGAGCAACAAAGTATTGCAGGATGTTTGGGTATTTTAGCTGGTTTACGATTTGATAAAGACTTAATTCATCAATTTTTGCGGGAGGATATTATGCGAGAATCTGTGATTTACCAGGATATTTGGGAACGCTCAAGAAAGGAAGAAGCAGCTACATTTTGTCTGAAATTAATCAATCAACGCTTTGGTGATATTGATGCATCAATCATTCAACAAATTAAAATATTAACTGTTGAACAGATAGAGACATTAGGAGGAGCATTGTTTAATATTTCTGAAATAGGTGATTTAGTAGCATACTTAAAACAACAGCAACAAGAATAATTTGCGGGAGGATATTATGCGAGAATCTGTGATTTACCAGGATATTTGGGAACGTTCGAGAAAGGAAGAAGCTGTTTCATTTCTGTTGCGTCTGATTAATAAACCCTTTCCTGAGGTTGACTCCTCATTAATTGAACGGATAAAGATTTTATCTTCCGAGCAATTAGAAAATTTAGCAGAAGCTTTATTTGATTTTACTAATGTTAGCGATTTGCAAACATATTTAGAGCAACAAACTGCGTAAAATGCCAAGCAGAGCGGAATGGGCGACTAATTAGGCGAGGCTATTATCTCCTGATGATAACATGCTTCATCAACGCGAAATTGCTGAGGGTTTTTCAAGATAAATGTATCGTTTTCCTTGATTAAATCTCCTTGGCACAGCACTGGTAAGCGTTCGGTATATGCCTTAATCGCTAAAATATATTTATGGTCAGTGAGTGTGATGTTCATTGGGCGTAACTTATCAACGACCACACCAAGTAATGTAATTTCTCCGCTTAGGGTATTGCCGTTAGGACTTGCTATTTGCGTTACAATTCCTTGGATAGTTATGTTGGGATAATTAGTAATAAGCGAGCCAATTATTTCGAGTTGAGAGCAATTTTCAACAGTTGCTAGAATTTCTATTGCTTCACTAACACGGGTAACGTAATCACCTAGATTTTTCTGATTAGGTAACAAAATTTCAACCTGACTCCTTTGTACTTCTTGTTTTAACCAAATGGTAGCATTATCTAAAAATGGGCGGTCAAAGTGCCAGCCGTGGGATTGTAAGTAATTTCGCAGTTGTTCTAGTTCGATATTTCGGAAAATTTCCGCATCCCGGACTATTACTTTCATGGCTTAACTCCTTGACTAATACCGAGCATGATTGATTGGAGAGCAAATTCGCCACAAAATGGACAAATGAAAACAAGATATTAACCCTTGTGCATCAAGTAACTTGCAAAATTTTTTCCCAAGTAGGCGTTAGTCGCAAAACTTTACAAACTAACAACCGTCAAAATTGATGCTGTTTTTTCACGTATAATACTGAGATAATCGCTTAACTATTTTAATATATTCTTTGTAAATTGAATATATGTGCAGCACTTACGCGATGAGTCAAGTTTGAGACTTTATTTATACTTCCAAAATATTATGTAACAAGGTGTGAAATATATTGATGGTTATTCAAAAAAATAATATATTATAATTCAAGTATATAAAAATATTGTCATAGAGGTGCTTCAATTCATGGCATTAAAGAAGCAAAAAGGTCACTTTCAAGTTAATGAATCAATATTGGCTGTTGTCTCAACAAAAGAGCCACAATATATAAAGCTGACACAAGATTTATTTAATAGGACTGTGATGTTTTATGTTTCTAAAATGTCGGAGGATACCCAAGCATTTATTAGTACAAAGTCCCAGGAGTTGTATAGTATTTATGAAAAATTAATTTTTGATGATGACCAATTAAAAGCGTTGAGTATTCCTCAAGACCTAAGACGTGCAGCAATAAAAAAAGCGGCTGGTGTTGTCAAATCTTGGCATAGCAATTTTCAGCGTTGGGAAAAACTTATCCAAGTTTCTAAGTCCGCAAAAACGCTGAATAAGCGTAAAAGATTAAAGAAAAAAGCAGGCAAACCACCAGTTTTACCCAAAGAAACAAATTTTCCTATACAAGTTTACTCCGCGATGTTTAAAGACGATACAGGAGAGAGCTTATTAGTTAAGTTGTGGACTGGTAATTGTTGGCAGTGGTCGAAAATTCAGTACGCTTGTAGAAAGTTACCTCAGGGTTATGTAAAAGGAACTTTTTCTTTAATTTATTCTGAATACTCACTAAAACTTGTTTGGGTAATTCAAAAAAACACACCATCGTCTGGAAAGTTAGTAGACCATATTAAAGCTTTTGGGAAACTCCGAATTCTTGCACTTGATTTAAACTTAGATGACCCCATTATTCTGGGTAAAGTGTTGGAAGGATGCGAAGGTACGGGCGTTGTTATTGAGCTAGCCACTCTACGTATAAACGGGAACAATCGACTCAATCACCTTAGGAAGCGTTATCTAGGATTAATTGCAAAAGCTCTCCGTCAAACTAACACACATACCGAACTAGGTTCTGTTGTTGATAAATCGATGTGCCGTCATCGTTGGCAAAAAATTAAAAATTTAGAGAAAGAAATTGTCGAACAAATTTCTCATCAAATTACTGAGTTTGCCAATAAAAATGATTGTCAAATTATCGTTTTTGAAAATTTAAAATCCCTTAACCCAAGTCATAAAAAATACTCACATAGAAGTAATATAAAACGTTCAAATTGGGTTGCAAAAAAGATTCAAAAACGTACTGAGGCTAAAGCCTTACATCGCTATTCGATTTATACAATTAGAATAAATCCTAGTTTTACTAGCATTACCGATTCCGTGACTGGTAATAAGTGTTTACGCGGTCAACAAGTCGGTTCTTTAAATCTTTACCTCTGGAGTTCAAAAGGGCTAGGTAAGCTGGTAAAATCACCATCGGGAAAAGTATACGATGCATCAGAGAATGCGGCTAGGAATATTGGGATTAAGTACCTAGCTGGTAAGTTTGATAAGCTGTCGATGTTTAAACCTCAAGGTTTAGAAGATGTGGTTATCAGTTGGCAACCTAGCACATCCTCTAAGGGAAATGTGGTGACTTTGCCCAGTTGGTATCTTCTTAATTTAAGCAATGCTTAAGAGTTTACCTCATCAATCAAGTAGCTGCTAGTTCAGTCGTCTTGGATGTAGGCGTATGGAAAAAGCCACGAAAAAAAGTACCAAAATTAGGGGTTGTCCAATTTGTCCCTATTTTTGATTACCACCATCCTATCTCCCATTGGGTTGAACGGATGACCGTAAATTATTTGCGATCGCACGGTGGAGTTGCTGAGAAACAAGACAAAACATGGAATCTCACCTTACCCACAGGGGAACAGTTGAATCATGTAGTATTTACTTCTACAGAAGCTGCAATGCTACTAAAGAACAATTAGGTGAACGGGAAACAGTATCGCGAGCAACTCAACGTGTAATACGGTGCTTTGTTGATTGGGGAGTGCTACAAGATACTGATAAAATAGGTATATATAAAGCTACATCAGAGCAATTAGTTGATAGAAAAATAGCAGTTTGGTTAATAGAAGCCGCTTTAATTGCGAGCGATTGTAGTTCTCAAGCTTTAGGTGCAATTAGTCAAACTCCTGCATTGTTTCCATTTATCGTTAATCTAACCAACCCCAGAGATTTCGAGGCAAATAACAGGCTGGAATTTTTCTATCAAGGTATGAATGAAAAAATGGTGATGCTCCGACGTTAAAAATTTCAAGTTATTCCCCATTTTTTAAAGTTGTTATGTCATTAAAGTTTCGTTCACAAAATCTTCAGTGGAATTGTCAAGCGCACGCTCGCTGCGTCCGACGGGTGTATGAATAAACATCGTTTTGGGGTCTACCTTTTTCTCTGGTTTTGGAGGTAGAGAAATTTCATAGTTAACAGGCTGTTGGTGGTCGGATAATAATAACTTCGGGTTGTATACGCTATCAAACTTCCAAAGCATCTTGATAAAATTTGTTTGTCCTCGCAACAGGTGACCTGCGGCAATTGAGGCTACAGACTTTAATGCCTCCCAACCTAAATGCTTTTTGTTTAAAATTTGCTGAGTCTTGACCAATTCTTCATAAAATTCAGCCAGAGGTAACTTGGTAGGTAGGACTGCGTGCTGAATGTCAAAAAGGCGATAATCGCGGGTAGCAAGTTCACGGGATTCAGTTCGCCAAGTTTCCGTACCGGGATAGGGTGTATTAACGCTGATATTTACAATTTCGGGAATTTCCAGACAAAACTGCCGAATCGTTTCAAATCTATCTCTATCCCAATCTGGGTCAGCAATAATATTTACCGCGACGGTGATACCTAAAGACCGAGCATACTCTAAAGCTTCAAAATTCTTCGACAGGGTGACCCGTTTGCGATATTTTTGCAATCCAGACTCGTCGATAGCTTCTAAACCCAGAAACATATACTCTAAACCAAGAGTTCGCCAAAATTCAAAAACTTCTTTGTTCCGCAGCAAGACATCTCCTCGCGTCTCCAAATAATAGCTTTTCTTAATTCCTTTTTTGAGAATTGCTGACCCAATTTCAAAGCCATGTTTTGCCTGGATAAAAGCCACATCATCAACAATGAAAACACCTGGTTCTTTTATCTGTTCCAGTTCTTCGACAATTTTTTCCGGAGTTTTGACGCGGTAGCTACGACCGTAAAAAGTCCAAGCACTACAGAAAGAACAGTTCCACGGACAACCCCGGCTAAATTCAATCGAAGCACAAGGGTCTAACACACCAATAAAATACTTGCGTCGATGGTTTAATAAATGGCGAGCAGGTAACAAATCATCTAAATTATTGACAAAAATAGGTGGTGGTCCTTCTCCTAGAGGAGTTACAACTCCAGGTACTTTAGTCAAGTTGCTGCGGTCGCTTGCAACTACCTGCAACAATTGACCCACAGAAGCTTCACCTTCACCTTTGAGAATACAATCTATCGCTCCAGCCGCATGTTCTAGTATTTCTTTGGTGATAAAGGAAAGGCTATGTCCACCAGCAAGAATAAAACTTTCGGGCAATTTTTCTTTAGTCGCTTTTGCCAAATCGATTATTTCTGGTACATTTGCCAGATAATTACAGGAGAAAGCGACTACATCTGGACGCCATTCTTGTAGCAAACGATAATAATCCTGGTGGGTTTCTACCTGCAAATCAATGATTTTGGCCTCATGTCCGCATTGAATAACAGCCGCAGTAATTAGTTCTAAACCCAGTGGTTCAAGGCGTAGGAACACCTTGGAATACATAAGTACGCTAGGATGCACGGCGAGTATCTTCATGAAATTTACTCCCTGGTGATTCCATAAATTTACCGCATCACAAATTACACTGAAAGTAACTTAATATTTATAAAAGATAGTGAATTTGCCCAAAAAGATAGTCAACTGGCAGAGAAAAGTTTTGCGGTCAACAGTCAACAGTCAACCGTCAACTGTCAACACCCAACAGCCATGCAACCAAAAGAAATCGCCATCTACCTGCAAGAGTACACAATACTAGGAACTCTCCCCCCCACAACCTTAGAAGCAATAGCCGAAGTAATAGAAGAAAAATATCTCCCCCCAAAATCCCGACTAGTTAACGAAAGTACTTCACCAGAAGGACTTTACATCCTTGTCGAAGGAAACCTAGAAAGCAACAGCAATAACAAAAACAACCCAGCATTAGAACTTAGTTATCTTCCTGGTGCAGTCATACACTTAGAAGAATTAATATTAAACAAATTAGCTCAGTCCAACATCACCACCCTGACAAAATGTAGGTTGTGGGTCGTACCCGTAAGTAAATTCTGTCAACTACTCAGTAAATACCCAGAAATATCGCGAGCAGTCATCCCACTATTAGCACAAGAATTAGCAGAATTAACATCAGCATTAACCTTCGAGCAAGAACGTTCCGTCGCTTTACGTCCCTATTTAGTCACCAAAGCAAAACGAGGTATCGTAGGAACCAGTCGTTATGCAGTGCGTCTGCGAGAACAAATTCGCGAAGCCTCTCATAGTCGTAAATCAGTATTAGTTTTCGGAGAACCAGGATTAGAAAAAGATAATATCGCAGCCTTAATACATTACGGTTCCCCAAAACGTCGAGAACCAATAATTAAAGTAAACTGCGGAATTCTCCAAACCAGTGGAGCAGATTTATTTGGTCGTGCTTCCGGAAAACCAGGACTTTTAGAATGGTTAGGGGAAGGTACTCTTGTTCTAAATAATATCCAAGAAATACCTTCAGAATTACTACCACCTATTGTTAACTTACTCAAAACAAATACTTATACCCCCGTCACACGTCCAGGAGACACCCGCTCCGAACCCCACATTAGTAGAGCTAGGATTATTATTGTTTCCGAAAAAACTCAGTCTCAAGTCGAGCGAGCAGTTGGAAGCACAATCAAAGTCCCACCATTACGAGTGAGAAAAACAGATATTGCAGCTCACGTCACCTATTACATCAGTTTATATAGTCGCTCACGAGGAATTTCTCAACCAAAAATCACACCCGAAGCTTTACGTCGTTTGCAGTCTTATGATTTCCCAGGGAACCAAAAGGAATTACAAGACTTAGTAGAACGAGCAATAATTCAAGCCGAAGAAAGAAAAGAACTCACAGAAGAAATTTTTTGGTCAGCAGACACTAAGAAAAAACGCTTTCGAGTTAACTTATTAAATACCTATCCCTGGTTGCGGAAATTTTTACGAAGTTCTTGGTGGCCAGACAAAATAAATTATGGTTTTACAGCCGCAGCATTTGCCTTTACAGTAGCAGTATTATTTATCGGACCACAAACGCGAGATAAAAACTTTGCCTTAAATCTTTTTTGGGCTTGGTGGTGGCCGATATTTTTATTTCTTTTTCCCTTCCTTGGACGCATTTGGTGTTCAGTTTGTCCATTTATGATTTATGGAGAAATTACCCAAAAACTATCCTTGTGGTTATTTCCACGACAACTCAAAAAATGGCCGAGACAGCAAGCAGAAAAATGGGGTGGTTGGTTTGTCTTTGGCATGTTTACATTAATCTTTCTTTGGGAAGAACTTTGGGAATTAGAAAATACAGCCTACTTATCAGCTTGTTTACTGCTATTAATTACCGCAGGAGCAATGATTTTTTCCGCAATATTTGAACGACGATTTTGGTGTCGCTATCTTTGCCCAATTGGAGCAATGAACGGAATGTTTGCCAAACTTTCCATGACAGAACTGCGGGCACAACAGGGAATTTGTTCAGCAAGTTGTACCACATATCAATGTTATAAAGGTGGACCGAGAAAAGGGGAAGGAATGGAAACAAACGGATGTCCATTATATTCCCACCCCGCACAATTAGAAGATAACAGAGACTGTGTATTATGTATGACTTGCCTAAAAGCTTGTCCCCATCGCTCAGTAGAATTTAACTTGCGTACACCAGGTATAGAACTATGGACAACACATGTACCACGTACTTACGAAGTTGCCTTATTATTTTTACTCTTAGGTGGAGTTTATTTGCATTGTTTACCACAAATACAAACATGGTTTAATTTAAATCTAGACTTAACTCAATTTTGGCAACACTTAGGTTTATCAATACTAGCCTTAATTATTCCTGTAGCCATACCATTTATTGCACACCAACTATTATCTTATCGTCGTAAAGTTAAATCATTTGTAGAACTAGCTTACGGTTATCTTCCACTCATACTAGGAGGTAACTTAGCTTATTACTTACACTTAGGATTAGGAGAAGGAGGGCGAATTTTACCAGTAACGTTTGCAACTTTTGGCTTAAACGGAGAAAGTTTGCCAATATTAGTAGCGCATCCAGCAGTAATTTCCTTTTTACAAGGAACAACATTAATCTTCTCAATAATTTTGACCATAATTCTCACACAAAATATAGCCAAACAACCCATACGTATCTTACTTTGGCAACACTTAGCAGCAATTGGATTAGGTATAAGTATGTGGCAAATAATCCTTAACTGACCTAACCCCCCTACCCCCCTTCCCTATGAGGGAAGGGGGAAATTAAAGCATCTCTCAGCTTCCTGGAGAAACTGTGAAACCCATATTTTCTTGTTCCCCTTCCCTACCAGGGAAGGGGTTAGGGGTTAGGTTCTTTTATTAAATCGGCAACTCAATAATAAACTCACTACCCTTTAAACCCACATTCCGCACCCTAGCTGTCACAGGTTCATTAGTACTTAAGCAATTATCGTTAGATAGTACTATCAAACTATCGCTTTAAGTTATATTCTCAAATATTTTAAAGCTTAATAATAATTA
>JAESGU010000166.1_pt1 | contig 17808 bp, 18 predicted proteins | sample 9266271 | NCBI WGS metagenome assembly JAESGU01 (sample SAMN15740544, study PRJNA653495) | algae metagenome | isolation source: Scytonematopsis contorta HA4267-MV1 and co-occurring heterotrophs from mud... | place: USA: Palolo Valley Trail, Honolulu, Hawaii | collected 2009-07-25
CGGACGCTTCAATGCCCCGCTCGCCAAGTTCCGAGACCGACTGCGCAACGCCGGCAAAAAGCCGAAGGTCGCCATCGTCGCCGTCATGCGCAAACTGATCGTCCTCGCCAACGCTCTGCTCCGCGACTTGGCTCGCGCAACCATGCGCGGGCCGCTGCGCGGCCTCGGCACGAGTCAAGGTCTCGTGCCGTTGGTGTCAGGCCTGGACCACCTCCAGCAGCGCGCCCTCCGGCGTGAACAGGCCTGCCGCCAGCCCGCCGCCGCGGCCGCACCCGGCATCGAGCGACACGGCAAAGGGCGACTCCGCCAGCCCCGCATTGGCTGGGTCGAAGCCGCGCACGATGCGGGCGAAGCCGGCCCAGCCCACCACATCGCCACTATTCGAGGCAACGCCGGCGGCGATCGCGGCGAAGCCGTCGGGCCGCCACCAGAAGGCATCGCCCTGGTCGGCGAAGGGGCGCGCCGGGTCCAGGCCGCTGGCCACGAACAGCATGCCCGGCGCCTCGCCGGCCAGGTCGAGGGGGGCCGTGATGGCGGCGCGGAACAGGCCGGCCAGCAGCGGATCATGGCCTGGCATCTCGCGGATGCGGACGCGCATCGACGCGGTCCAGCGGCCGATCGCCACCGGACCTTGGCGCGCGATGCGCAGCCCCTCCTCGATCGAGCTGCCATAGGCCGCCAGGGTTGGCGCAAGGCCATGCGCGCCCATCCAGGACAGCGCCTGCTCGGCGGCGGCGGGTCCCTCGGCGAACTGCAGTTCGAGGGCGCGCGTCAGCATCTGCTCCTGGGCGCCACGCAGCAGCACGACGTCGTCCGCCTCGAAACCGGGGCGGGCAATAACTGCGCGCCGAAAAAGCAGAATTTCCCGCAAACTCTGCGCCACCTTGACGCCAAAGCCGATAAAATTGCCGAGATAGACCAGCCGATCGCCTTGCCAGATGCGCGCTTCGAGTTGCGCGTGCAGCCGGGCCAGGCGGTCCGCATCGGCGTGGACAGCGCCGATCGCCCAGATGCGGCGGGCATGGCGCAGCACCGCGACGCGACGCGGCATCGGACGCGACGTTGGGGAGGGGTCGGCGGCGGCCAAAGCAGTCACGCCGACACGTTAGGGCGATTTTCGGTCGGGTGGGATAACCCAACGCCTCGGAAATCGCGACCAGCCTAAACCCACGGGCGGCGCCTCCGCGTCGGGAAGCGCCGCCCCGGCCGGCCACATAGACGAATCAGGCGGCCTTGAGCCAGCCGGCAAGCTTTTCGGACGCGGCGGGCTTGTCGATCTTCTCGATCGCAGCCAGTTCGCTGGCCAGGCGATCCAGCGCGGCTTCGTAGATTTGGCGTTCGCTGAACGACTGGTCGGGCTGGCCGGCATTCCGGTGCAGGTCGCGCACGACCTCGGCGATCGCCACGGGGTCACCGGAGTTGATCTTGGCCTCGTATTCCTGGGCACGACGCGACCACATGGTGCGCTTGATGCGCGCACGCCCCTTCAAGGTCGCCAGCGCGGTATCGAGTAGCTTGCGCGACGCCAGTTTGCGCAGCCCGCTGGAGCGGGCCTTGGCGACCGGCACACGCAGCGTCATGCGGTTCTCGTCGAAGGTTACGACAATCAGCTGCAGACGGTGGCCGGCGATCTCCTCGTTGACGATGCCCATGACCTTGCCGACGCCGTGCGTCGGGTAAACCACGTGGTCGCCTTCGGTGAATTCGATCGGCTCCGGGCGCGCGGCAGGCGGCGGGGGTGTGACCAGACGCGGCGGAGCAGGGGCCGCGGCGCGCGGCGGCACGGCGCGCAGCGGTATGGCCGCAGCCGGCGCTGGCGGCGGGCCGGCGGGAGGGCCAGGGTGGGCGGGCGCGAACACCACAGCCGGCTCGCGCGCGGTCGCTGGCGCCTGTTGCGGCTGAGCAAAAACGGTGCGGGCCGGCGGTGGCGCGGGTGCGGCCGGCGACACGGCCGCGACGACGCCAAGCTTCGCCGACGGCTTGGCGGTCTTCGCGGTCACGGGCACGGGCACGGGCACGGGCACGGATGGCTTCGCCGGCGCCTTGGCGGTTTTCGGTTTGGCTGTGTGCTTCGACGTGGGCTTGACCGCCTTGGCGGCTGCCTTCGCCTTCGCCACCGGCGCACGAACGGAGTTGCTCGCTGTGGGCTTGGCCGACGGACGAGTAGCCTTTAGGGGCTTGGCTGGCTTGGCACGCGGCTTGGCACGCGGCTTGGCGCGCTGCGAGGCCGCAGCTTTGGCAGGCTTGGCGCGATTGACCGGCGCCTTCTTGCTGGACGCCTTTGCCTTCGACGATTTCATGCCGCGAGCGAACCCCCGTGTATGCCTCCGGCGATTGTCCGGAGCGGACAACAAAAGAGGCAGCGTCGCGGAAGCGCCGCGCGGCAGCCTCAACTGATCGGGACCAAGCAGGCCACAGCAACCAAAGCCGAAGCCCACCTCAATCTGAAAGGACTGTAACAGAAAATCGGTGCAGAGTCATGTGGCGACGGCGATGTCGCATGCAAATCTTGCATCCCAGTGGGCGAGGCGCCGCACGATCTGCGGCGTATCGCCCCGGATGCCCTCAGGGCTGGCCTGGCTCCGGACTGAACAGCGCCATCTTGTCGGGCTTGTCCTTCCAGTCATCGGCATCGGCCGGCGCGTCGCCCTTGCGGGTGATATTCGGCCACTGGGCTGCGTATGTACGGTTGTGCTCCACCCAGGCGGCGCCGGCGTCGTCGCTGTCCGGAAGGATCGCCTCCACCGGACATTCCGGCTCACACACGCCGCAGTCGATGCACTCATCCGGGTGGATGACCAGCATATTCTCGCCGACATAGAAGCAGTCCACCGGACACACTTCCACGCAGTCCATATACTTGCACCTGATGCAGTTGTCGTTGACGACGTAGGTCATGGGCGCAGTCCTGTGCGGCGTGAAGAAACGGTATGTGCCCTTCGCCGCGACGCGGCGCAAGACGTGCCGGGCGCCCATCGCCCGTGCGCTCACGCCTCGTCGGTGACGTCGTCGTACAAGGCCCGGGCTTCTGCCGCAGGGCCGCGCCGGGCGGCCAGGGCGCGCACACGCAGGATGCGCACCGTGTCGTGCACGACCAACGTCAATGTGTCGCCGGGGCGAAGTCGCGCATGCGGCTTGTCGGTGGGCTGGCGGTTGATGCGGACCACGCTGGTCGCAACCCAATGCGCACACGCCGCGCGCGTGCGGAGCAAGCGGGCGCACCAGAGCCAGTGTTCCAGGCGTTGCCAGGCCTGGTGTTCCGCGTGTGGCAGCTGCGCGCTCAGCGGCGCAGCGTGGCCAGGGCCGCAAAGGCCGGGTTCACGGGCGCCGCAGCTTTGGAGACGGCCGAGGGCGCGTGGGATCGGCCGCGGGCGGGGCGATAGAGCAGGGCGCCAGACTCGCCAGGCCGAATGCGGAAGCCCAAGCCACGGAGCACCGCAGGCAACACCGCTACCTTGCAGCCCAGGCGCGACGCAAGGTCTGGCGTGATCGGCTGGGGACCGGATCGGGTTGCGGCAAGCAGAGCGGCTCCGACACGCTCGGCCACGTCGAGCCGGATCAGGATGGGGCCGGCTGCGACCCAGCCGTGCTGCAGGGCCGACTCCGAGGTCCACGGCCGACCCGGCAAAAAGGCATCCGACTCGATGCTGATTGCGCCGGGAAGGGGTTGCGGCCGGGATTTAGGCTCACCGGCCATCACTGCCATCAGTGTCGCGCGAAGCATCGCGGAGCGGGGTTTCAGAATGGCAGGCAAATAGGTCGCGCGCCGCCCGGCCACCACGCCGTGATGGCGGAGGGCCCGCCGCACCGCGCCGGGAGGCTGAAGCGTGGTGGCGGCAATGCCCAGCCCCTCGAGCAGTTCATTGGCCAGCGCACGCAGGTCGGGCGCGTCCATCGCCAGGCCAGCAAGATGGAGAACCGGCGCGAGCTCAGCCTTGATCTTGGCAACCATCCAAGCCGCAAGGCGCCGTCGCACTCGATCACGCTGTATCCCGTCCAACGACTCGCAAGAAACCGGCTCGACCAGTGGCCGCAGCACGGACGAGCCGCGGAGCAGTCGGCCCACCGGGCTAGCGTCCTCACCGTCGGGGTGCCAAACAATCCTGTGCGTGGCGTCCACGTGGAACTCCGCATCGAGCGCCGCCTCGAGGCGGGCGACGCGAAGTGGCATCTCGGCCACCAGGGCGCGCCGGGCGGCGCGCATCACGGTGCGTCGGGGGTCGCTGGCATTGTCGCTTACGGGCTTGAACGTGAAGCCTGCGAGGCGGCCAACCGCGTGACCTTCCACCACCACATCGCCTGACCGGGTAACGGCGGAGAGCAGCGTTTGGCCACCCGCCTCCAATTGCCGGATCAGATGGGCGGCGCGGCGATCGACGAACCGGGCGGTCAGCCGCTCGTGCAACGCGTCGGAAAGGCGATGCTCGATGTCACGCGCGCGGGCCTGCCAGGTGGGGGCGTCGTCAAGCCAGTCCGGCCGCGCAGCGATGTAGGCCCAGACACGCACGCCGGCGAGCCGCGCCATCAGCGTATCGATGTCGCCATCCGGGCGATCAAGCTCGGCCAAGTTGCGCGCAACCCAATCGGCCGGCAGGCGATGCGGCGGGGAAACCAGGTGGCGGAAGACCTTTTCACAGAGCCGCGAGTGGGTCTCATCGCTCAACTTGCGGAAATCCGGGATCTGGCAAGCCTGCCAGAGCAGGCGGAGACGGGAAGCGCGATCGGCCAAGCCCCGGATTTCGGGATCGCGCGCCAGTACGGCGAGGGTTAGGTGGTCCAAGGCGTCGGGCGATCGCTGAAGAATTGGAACCGGGGGCGGCGTGGCAAGGCTTGCGAGCAGGCCCTCAACCGTCGTGAAGTCGAGCGCGGCGTTGCGCCAACGCAGGGTCGTGAGGGGATCGAAGCGATGGTTCTCAACCTGCTCAATAAGGTCGGGCGGAATCGCTCCGGCGTCCGCCGTGGTGCCGAAGGTGCCGTCGCGCATGCCACGGCCGGCCCGGCCGCCGATCTGGGCAATCTCCGCCGCGTCCAGGGGCCGGCTGCGATGGCCATCGAACTTGCTGAGCCCCGCAAAGGCGACATGGTTGACGTCCATATTGAGGCCCATGCCGACTGCGTCGGTCGCGACCAGGAAATCGACTTCCTTGTTCTGGAACAGTGCGACCTGAGCGTTGCGGGTACGGGGGCTCAGGCGGCCCATGACGATGGCGCAGCCGCCACGGCGCCGGCGGATGGCCTCGGCAATCGCATAGACTGCAGTGGCGCTGAATGCGACCACGGCGCTGCGGGGCGGCAAGTGCGAGAGACGGGCGTAACCCGCGTGGGTCAGGCTTGAGAGCCGTGGCCTGGAGTCAATCTCAACCTGCGGAACCAGGCGGCGGAGCAGGGGGCGAATCGTGTCGGCGCCCAGCAGCATGGTTTCGGCCAAACCGCGAGCGTTCAAGAGCCGGTCAGTAAAGATATGGCCCCGGTCGGGGTCAGCACAGAGCTGGATCTCGTCGATCGCCAGGAGGTCCACGGGGCGGCCGAGCGGCATCGCTTCGACGGTGCAGGAGAAGTAACGGGCGTTGGCCGGGACGATCTTTTCCTCGCCGGTGATCAGCGCGACCTGCGCGGCGCCTTTTCGCGCCACCATGCGCTCGTAGTTCTCACGGGCCAGCAGCCGGAGCGGGAAGCCGATGATGCCGCTGGCGTGGGCCAGCATGCGGTCGATCGCCAGGTGGGTCTTGCCCGTGTTGGTGGGACCTAGCACCGCTCGCACGCGGGGTTGGTCCATGCGAAACGCCTCGGCCATGGGCCAAGCATCGGGGGGCAGCGGGTTCAGTTCAATGGGCAGGCGCGGGCGCTCGCGAGGGTTTCACCGCAGGTCACCAGGGCAACTGTTCCACGTGGAACTCAGACAGAATCGTTGACGATGTTCCACGTGGAACACTGGGTTTCCGACTACTTCTGGCCGCTCATGAGCAACGCCAAAATCCCGTCGAACTGATCCAGCGAGCCAAACTCCATGACGATCCGGCCCCGGCCGCCGGCGCCCTCGATGTGGACCTTGAGGCCGAGCCGCCGAGTCAGGTCTTCAGCCAGCGCCTTCACCTCCGGGTCGGCCCGATACGTCGCGGCCGGGGTCGCCTTGACCGATGGCTGCGCCGGGCGCGTCCGGCCTGCCAGCGCCTCCGTGGCACGGACGCTCAACCCTTCTGTCACAACCCTCTGCGCAATTGCCGCCGCATCCGCCGCCGAGGCCAGCGCCTTGCCATGCCCGGCCGAAATCAGCCCATTCGCCAACTGAGTCTGGACCGATTCCGGGAGCGCCAGAAGCCGCAGCATGTTGGTCAAGTGCGTCCTGCTCTTTCCGACTGCTGCGCCAAGGCCCTCATGCGTCAGGCCGAATTCGTCAATCAGGCGTCGATACCCCCGCGCTTCCTCGATCGGGTTCAGGTCGGCCCGCTGCAGGTTCTCGACCAGCGCCGCGGCCATGGCGTCCACATCCGACAAGGCGCGCACCACGGCAGGCACCGCACTCAGGCCAGCTTCCCGGCTGGCGCGCCAGCGGCGCTCACCGGCAATGATCTGGAAACGACCCGACGCCCCAGGATGGGGGCGGACCAGGATGGGCTGCAGCAAGCCGCTGGTCTTAATCGACGCTGTCAATTCCGCCAGCGCCGCATGATCCAGGGGCCCACGCGGCTGGAAGGGTCCTGGCTCCATCAGGTCAAGCGAAAGGCTGCGCGTCTCAGCCTCGCCCGCGCGCGGCGCTGCGGGCCGGTCACCCAGCAGGGCGGAAAGCCCCCGACCGAGCCGAGGCGGCGTCTTGCCAGTGGTCATGCCGAGGCTCCTTGCGCCGACCGAAGCCGTTCCGCACGCAACAGCTCGCCGGCGAACTTCAGGTAGGCCTGCGCGCCGGCAGACTTCACATCGTACAGCACCACAGGCTTGCCGTGGCTGGGCGCCTCGCTGATACGCACGTTGCGGGGGATCATCGTCTCGAACACCTTCGCGCCAAAGAATGCGCGCACGTCGGCAGCCACCAGTTCGGACAGGTTGTTGCGCCGGTCGAACATGGTCAGCACGATGCCCATCAGTTCGAGCGCGGGGTTAAAGTTGCCCTTCACGCGCTCGATCGTCCGCACCAGGTGCGAAAGCCCCTCCAGCGCAAAGAACTCGGTCTGCAAGGGCACCAGGACACCATCCGCGGCGACCAGGGCATTCAACGTCAGCATTCCGAGTGAGGGCGGGCAATCGATCAGCACCCAATCCCAGCGGTTGGCGCCACCCAGCAGGCCGATCGCGCGCGCCATGCGGCGTTCTCGGTCGGGCAGTGCCACAAGTTCGATCTCGGCTCCAGCCAATTCCTCATCGGCCGGTACAAGGTCCAGCCCATTGACTTCGGTGGTGCGCACCACGCCAGGGGGCACGTCATCCTCCAGCAGCAGCGCATAGGCGCCCGGTGCCCGACCCTGCCGTCCGAGGCCAAGCCCGGTGGAGGCGTTGCCCTGGGGATCACTGTCGACAAGCAGCGTGCGTTGCCCGGTCGCCGCCAGCGCGGTCGCCAGGTTCACGGCCGTGGTGGTCTTGCCCACACCGCCCTTCTGGTTGGCCACGGCCACGACCCGCATGCTGCCGCGCTCAGCGGCCACGAACAGCAAGCCCCTGCACACGCCAGACTTCGCCGCGCGGGTCGGACCGGCTCGGCATCCGCTGAATCGCGAAGTGGAAGCGCGCTCTGGCGGCGTCGATCTCGGCGCCCTGGTTCGAGGACTTGTGGAACAGCATCACGACGCCATTTCGCCCATGCCGGCGCGCCGCGTCCAGCAGCGAGACAAGCGGCGCGGTCGCCCGGCTCAGCACCACGTCGGCTGCCAGGGGCACCAAAGCCTGGTAATCCGCGCTGTGCACAGTAGCGGGGGCAGCCAACTGCCCGACCGCCTCGCGTAGGAACGCGGCTTTCCGTTGATCCCGCTCGACCAAGTGAACGTGTGCGCCGGTAGCAATTGCCACCACCAATCCCGGCAGACCAGCCCCGGCACCGAGGTCGACGACCCGCTTTGCACCTGCGGGCATCAGTGGGACCAACTGCAAGCAGTCAGCAATATGCCGTTGCCGGATCGCCTCCAGGTCGCCGCGGCCCACCAGGTTGATCCGCGCACTCCATCGGCTCAGCAGCGCGACGTAGCGCTCCAGCCGCGCCGGCGTGTCGGCGGCGGCAGGCCACACCCCACACCGCGCTCAAGTATTCATCGACTGGAAGAAGTCCGCGTTGGTCTTGCTGTATTTCAGCTTGTCCAGCAGGAATTCCATCGCGTCGACCGGCCCCATCGGCATCAGGATACGGCGCAATACCCACATCTTGGAAAGCTCCGCCCGTTCGATCAGCAACTCCTCCTTGCGCGTTCCGCTCTTGGTCACGTCAATCGACGGGAAGGTTCGTTTGTCACTGATCTTGCGGTCCAGGATAATTTCACTGTTGCCGGTGCCCTTGAACTCCTCAAAAATCACCTCGTCCATGCGGCTGCCTGTATCGATCAGTGCGGTCGCAATGATGGTCAATGACCCGCCTTCCTCGATATTGCGGGCAGCACCGAAAAACCGCTTCGGCCGCTGCAGTGCGTTGGCGTCCACGCCACCCGTCAGCACCTTGCCGCTGCTCGGCACCACTGTGTTGTAGGCGCGCGCCAGGCGCGTAATGCTGTCCAGCAGGATCACCACGTCGCGCTTGTGCTCGACCAGGCGCTTGGCTTTTTCCAGCACCATTTCCGTGACCTGCACATGCCGGGTCGCTGGCTCGTCGAAGGTCGAGGAAATTACCTCGCCCTTCACCGTCCGCGCCATGTCGGTCACTTCCTCGGGCCGCTCGTCGATCAGCAGCACGATCAAGTAGGCCTCGGGATGATTGCCGGCGATGGATTGCGCGATATTTTGCAACATCACGGTCTTGCCGGTGCGGGGCGGTGCCACGATCAAGCCGCGCTGGCCCTTGCCGATCGGGCAGATCAGATCCAGGACGCGGGGCGTGTAGTCCTTCTGCACACCTTTGCCCACGCCCTCCTTGGCGCCTTCGCGACTTTCGATCTCCATCTTCAGCCGCTTCTCGGGATAAAGCGGCGTCAAGTTGTCGAAGTTGATGCGATGGCGGACGCTCTCGGGTGCGTCGAAGTTGATGGTGTTGACCTTCAACAACGCAAAGTATCGCTCGCCGTCCTTCGGCGCCCTGATCTGACCTTCCACCGTATCACCGGTTCGCAAGCCGAAACGCCGCACTTGGCTGGGCGAGATATAGATGTCGTCCGGTCCAGGCAGGTAGTTCGCCTGGGGGCTTCGCAGGAACCCGAACCCATCTGGCAGGATTTCAAGTACGCCGTCGCCGAAGATCGGCTGGTCGTTGTCTGCCAGGTTCTTCAGGATCGCGAACATCATGTCCTGCTTGCGCAGGTTCGATGCGTTTTCGATCGAAAGACTCTCGGCATAGGCCAGCAAATCGGCCGGACTCTTCGCTTTCAGTTCTGCAAGATGCATCGGGATGTCGCCTGATGGAGAGAGCGCGGGCCAGATTCCGGCACGCTTCGAACGTCGGGGGTCCTGAGGGCGTTGCAGCGTAATCCGCCGCCACTGCCTGCCGGGAAAAGGATCGCCTGCCGGGACAAGGAGAAATGCACCGGACGGCGCACTACCTAGCACTTAGGGGTTGCAGGCCCTGGCGTCAACGGTCAGTCCACGAGATTCCCATCATTAAAACGGCCGCGCCACCACCATCGCCACGATCACGAGCATTGCCAGCGTCGGAACCTCATTGGCGATCCGATAGTCGCGATTGGGCCGGCGCCGTTCCTGCATCAACGCCTTGCGCCAGCGGCCGAAAACGTGGTGCGCGGCGGTCAGCACCACCACCCCAAGGGCCTTCAGCCACGGCCAGCCATCCGACCAACTCACCACCCCCGGGGTCAACACCAGCAGCGTGCCGAACAGCCAGCTCGCGATCATGGCCGGGCTCATGATCGCGGTGTGCAGCAGGCGCTGCTGCTTCTTGTAGCGCTCAGCCGCCTCGCTGAACGGTGCCACCTGCACGTGGTAGATGAAGAGCCGCGGCAAATACAGCAGCGCCGCCATCCACGAGATCACGCCCAGCACATGCAGCGTCTTGACCCAAGGGTAGGCCAGCGAAAGCGCGGTGCTCACGCCGGCTCGCGTGCACCGATGCGCGCTGCCTCCGTCACGTGCGGACAACGTCGATGCGGCGCCGGGCAAAGCTTCGGCCCCGCGAAGCTGCACAGCCCATCGCCCCGCGCCACACCGCGCCGCACCAACTCAGCCAGTGCTGCGATGAAGGCCCGGTCGCTGTTCGGGGCAGGCACGCGGAAATAGCCCTTCACGCCCAGATGCTCCGCTTCCTCGCGGTATTCAACATCCAGTTCGACCAGCGTTTCGCTATGTTCGCTGACGAAGGCGATCGGCACGATCAACACGGCCTCATTGGCCTTGGCGGCGGATTCGATCGCCTCGGTGGCGCTGGGACCGATCCATTTCTGCGGCGTCACCCTGCTCTGGTAGCAGACCGTGTGCGGCACGCCTGGCTCGTTCAAGGCACGCAGCACGGCCTTCACCGTCTGTTCCACCTGCCACTGGTACGGGTCGCCATCGCTCACGATGCTTTCCGGCAGGCCATGCGCGCTGAACAACACGCGGATCGGCACGTCCGGGCCAAGTTCCGCGCGCGCCGTCGCCAGACTTTTTGCGACCAACGCCGCCTGGGCCACGGCAAAGGCGCCATCCGAATGAAAACAGCACAGATCCGTCGTCGGCACCCTGAGGCCGGAGGTCACCGCGGCGGCCCGCCAGGCGGTCCGCGAACTGCCGGTGGTGGTGGTGCTGAACTGCGGATAGAGCGGTAGCGTCACGATCCGGTCTGGCCCCCAGGCCTTCACCGCCCGCGCTGCCTCGTCGCTGAATGGATGCCAGTAGCGCATTGCGACAAAGCACCTGGCGTCCGTCGTGGCGTCGCTCAGCACGTCGGCCAGCGCGGCGCCTTGCGCCTCGGTCAGTTCCAGCAGCGGCGACTTGCCGCCCAGCAGCGCGTAGTTCTCCATCGCCGGCTTGAAGCGCCGGCTGGAAATTAGTTTCGCAAGCAGCGGGCGAATGAAGCCCGGCACACGCAAAATCGCGGGGTCGTTGAACAGGTTATAAAGGAACGGGCGCACCGCGGCCGGGCTGTCGGGCCCGCCGAGTTGGAACAGCACCACCGCGAGTTTCTGTCGCGCCATCAGCCCCGGTCCACCGCCTGGCCCTCAGGTGGCGCCGCGGACCGCGGCGACAAGCGCGGCCACATGGTCGGGCGGCGTATCGGGGGTGATGCCGTGGCCCAGATTGAACACCAGAGGGCGTGAGCCGGAGTCGCGCAGGACCTTGCGCACCGCCTCGGTCATCGCGGCACCGCCGGCGACGAGTTGCGTGGGGTCGAGGTTGCCCTGCATGGCGATGCCAGGCGGCAGCACCTGGTCGGCAGCGGCAAGCGACGTGGCCGTGTCGATCCCGACGCACTCCACCCCCGTGCCGACACCATAGGCCGCCAGGTGTGCCCCCAGCCCGCGCGGAAAGCCGATGATGGGCAGGCCTGGGTGCAGCGCCCGGAGCGCGGTCACGATGCCCCGCGTGGGGCCCAGCACCAGCCGCTCCAGTGTCGTGGCGTCGGCCAGCGCGCCGTGGCTTTCGAACAGTTGCACCGTGCTGGCGCCGGCCTTGATCTGGGCGGACAGGTAGGTGACCGACGCCCCGACCAGGATCGAAAGCAGCCGGTCCAGCACCGGATCGCCGGCGGCGATCATGGCGCGCGTGCCGGCAAAATCCCCGCCGCGACCGTCGATCATGTAGGCGGCCACGGTCAGCGGGCTGCCGGCGAAGCCGATCAGCGGCACGCCCTTCGGCAGGTCGGCCACGACGCGAGAAACGGTTTCGATCACCGGCGCCCAGCGGGCAGGGGCCGCCTGCTGGTCGAGACCGGCGACGTCGAGCGGCCCCAGCAGCGGCCCCTCGCCTTCGGCAAAGCGCAAATCCTGGCCCAGCGCCCAGGGCAGCACCAGGATGTCGCTGAACAGGATCGCGGCATCCAGGCCAAAGCGGCGCACCGGCTGCAGCGTCACCTCCGCCGCCCGGGGTGGGTCCATCACCAGGTCCAGGAAGCCCCCGGCCTCGGCCCGTACCGCCCGGTATTCCGGCAGATAGCGGCCGGCCTGGCGCATCAGCCAGATCGGCGGCGGCGTGGTGCGCCGGCCCTTCAGCACTTGCAGCAGCAGCGACTCCGCCACGTCCTGACGTCCCTTTCTGTTCTAAAGAAGAAGATCAAGTCTTGGGGTAGTGGTGGTAGGGGCTGTTTGTCATGGGGATTTCGTTCAGCCCACAGGCCAGGCACGCATGCCCCACGGCAGGCCGTGGCGCAAGCGGCAGCCCTGGCGCGCGCCCTGCTTGTTCATCCCCAGCATCCCCAGCCTGTGCCGCATGACGATCCCCGCGCACCCTTCGTGCCGAAACGCCTGCCCGATATCGCCGCTTGCGCCTATTCTTCCCCGCCATCCCCAGTTTTCCCCGCTCATCGGCTGAACCCAAGGTCCTGCCGCACGATGCCCGAACGCGACCACATCAACCTTCACCTGGTCAGCGACGCGACCGGCGAAACGCTGAACAGCCTGGCCCGCGCCTGCCTGTCGCAGTTCGAGGGCTTGTCGGTGATCCATCATCGCTGGACGTTGATCCGGGGCCGCTTCCAGCTCGATCGCGTGCTGGCAGGCATCGAGCATGAACCAGGCCCCGTGATGTTCACCCTGCTGGATCGGGCGCTGCGCAGCGAACTGGAACTGTTCTGCCGCAAGCACGACCTGCCGTGCATTTCCGTGCTGGACCCGGCGCTCGACTTGCTGACCGGCTATGTCGGCCGCGCCGGCACGGCCAAGCCCGGCAAGCAGTATGTACTCGACAAGGATTATTTCCAGCGGATCGACGCCATGCACTACGTGCTGGCGCACGATGACGGCCAGGGCGAGGCCGGCATTACCGAGGCCGACCTGGTGCTGGTGGGCGTATCGCGGTCGTCGAAGACCCCGACCTGCTTCTACCTGGCCAATCGCGGCTTCAAGGCGGCCAACGTGCCGATCGTGCCGGGTGCCACGCTGCCCGCCATCCTGGATGATCCGCCGGTGCCGGTGATCGGGCTCACGATCGACGTCGCGGCCCTGATCGAAATCAGGCGCCATCGGTTGCGCATGATCGGCGGCGCCCCCGGGACCACCCCGATCCGCACCAGCGAGACGGCCTATGTCGATCCCGACCAGGTCAAGGCCGAGTTGCTGTCCGCCAGGCGTCTGTGTGCCGCGCGCGGGTGGCCGGTGGTCGATGTGACACGCCGGTCCATCGAGGAAACCGCCGCCACCGTCCTGCAACTGACCGAGGCTTGGCGCAAGCGCCGCGCCGAGGCACCCAGCCCGTGACGCAACGCGACCGCCTCATCCTGGCCAGCGCCAGCGCCGCGCGCCATGCCATGCTGGCACAGGCTGGCCTGGTCTTCGACGTGGAGCCCGCCGCCGTGGACGAGGATGCGGTGAAGGCGTCCTTGCGGGCCGAGGGCGAGACCGCCCAGGCGGCGGCCACGGCGCTGGCCCAGTTGAAGGCCGAGCGCATCTCGGCCCGCCACCCGGACGCGGTGGTGATCGGTGCCGACCAGATCCTGGTGGCGCCCGAGCGCTGGTTCGACAAGCCACGCGACCGTGCCGAGGCGGCCGAGCAACTCCGCCAGCTGCGCGGCCGCGCGCACGAACTGGCAACTGCCGCGGTGGTGGTACGGGCTGGCCAGCGGCTGTGGCACGGCGTGGCGACCCCGAAACTCACCATGCGCCCCTTCAGCGATGCCGCGCTGGAGGCGCACCTGGAGGCCATGGGGCAGGCGGTCACCAGCACCGTCGGCGCGTATGCGATCGAAGGTCCTGGGGTCGGCTTGTTCACCCGGATCGACGGCGACTATTTCGCAATCCTTGGCCTGCCGCTGCTGCCGTTGCTGGGTTTCCTGCGCCAGCACGGCGCGATCGCCGCGTGACGGCAGGGCGGTGAAGGTGATCGGGCTGACCGGCGGCATCGGCATGGGGAAAAGTTTTGTTGCCGCGGCATTCAAGCGGCGCCGCGTGCCGGTGCACGATGCCGACCAGGCCGTGCACGCACTGCTGGGGCCAGCGGGGCGTGCCGTACGCGCCGTGGATGCTGCGTTCCCTGGCGCACAGACCGGGAATCGTATTGACAGGACGGCACTTGGCCGCAAGGTTTTCGGCGATCCGGACGCGTTGCAGCGACTTGAGGGTATCCTTCACCCGGCTGTTCGCCGCTCGCAGCAGGATTTCCTGAAACGCTGCCGACGCGCCGGAAATTCGCTGGCGCTGCTCGATGTGCCGCTGTTGCTGGAAACCGGCAACGCTGCCAGCGCGAACACCGTGCTGGTGGTCAGCGCACCGCCTTCAGTCCAGGCCACGCGTGTGCTGGCGCGGCCGGGCATGACGACAGCGAAGCTCGCGGCCATCCGCGCCCGCCAGATGCCCGACCGCGAAAAGCGCCGCCGCGCCGACCATGTCATCCTGACCGGCCTGTCCCGCCACCACACCACAACCCAGGTGAAGCGCCTGCTTGCTTCCCTTCGCCCGCCCCGTTCGCGGGCAAGCGCCGGGGTGGCGGGGGCGTTGCCATGAGAAGCGTGCTGCTGGACACCGAAACCACCGGCATCGACCCCGCCGCCGGCCATCGTATCCTGGAGATCTGCTGCCTGGAGCTGGTGAACCACCTGCCGACCGGCGCCTTTTTCCATCGCGTCATCGACCCCGAGCGCGACTCTGACCCCGAGGCCGAGCGCATCCATGGCTTCTCCCGCGCCATGCTGGCCGGCAAGCCGAAATTCGGCGACATCGCTGCCGAACTGCGCGCCTTCCTGGGCGATGCCGACCCGCTGATCGCACACAACGCGCCGTTCGACGCGGGCCACATCAACGCCGAGTTCGCGCGCGTGGACCTGCCCACGTTGGCATCGGCGCGTTGGATCGACACAGTGCGCATCGCGCGGCAGAAATTCCCCGGCGCTCCCGCAAGCCTCGATGCGCTGTGCCGCCGCTTCGGCATCGACCTGTCCCAGCGCACCACGCACAACGCGCTGCTGGACTGCAAGCTGCTGGCCGAGGTCTATCTGGAGCTGGTGGGCGGCCGGCAGCCGGGCTTCGCACTGGCTACCCAGGTGCGCCCTGCCGCCAGCCCCATCCTGGTCGCGGTTCCTGCAGGGCCGGTCGTGCGCACGCCGCGCCCGATCACGCCAAGCGCCGAGGCGCTCGCGGCGCACGAAAAATTCGTGGAGCGCATCCGGGAGCCGATCTGGAAGCGGGGGTGATGCTCATGCGGCAGGCGTGCCGTCGCCAGGGCCCAGCTTCACCGGCAGCGCGTCAGGATCAAGTCGGCTATACCTTGCGCCACCTGCGCGTCCCAAGGCCCGGTTTGCCAACGCCGTGAAGCCGATTTTGCGGATGGAGAACCGCGGATCGCGGGCCGGGACGACGGCAATGGAGCGCGCCGGGGTTCTGCGCCGCAGTCGAAAGTTGTTTCCTCCGGGACCATAGGTTCAGGCATCTGCATGCCGCATTCGCCGCAGAAAGCGGAAGTGCGACGCGACCATGCGCGGCAGTGTGGTTGCGTTGTATGCGACGCCATGCCGCGCGGCGGCTGTCGCAATGATGCGTGACAGCGCGGGGTAGTGTGCGTGGCTGACATTCGGGAACAGGTGGTGCGCCGCGTGCGCATTGGCGCCGCCCGCGATCATCCAGGCCCAGCGCGACGACGGACTCCAATCCAGCGATGTCGCGAGCTGATGTGTCGCCCAATCGTTTGGCAGCGCGCCATCGTGACCGGCGACCGGAAACGCGGTTTCCTCGGCGAAGTGGGTGCCGATGAGCATCAGGACGAAGCAGATGGACACCACGAAACCCGCCGCCAGCCAGCCCAGCACGATCTGCCAGGCCGGCAGGTCGATCAGCCACAGCGGCAGCCCCAGCACCAGGGCCAGGTACGCCAGCTTGCCGGCCGCGAAGCTCACCCAGGTGCCGACCGGGTGGCGAATATCGCGGAGGTTCGCAAGCTGGCGCTTGCACAGGTACTGCACGTCCTGCACGAACACCGTGTGCAGGCTGACCAGCCAGTACACGAGCGGCGCATACAGGTGCTGCCATCGCTGCCACGGCCGTCGGCGATGGAAAGGCGACAGGCGGATGTATGGGTTCTCGTCGATGTCGATGTCGCAGCCGGCGACATTCGGGAACGGATGATGCGCCCGCACATGTCGCAGCTTCCACAGTGCGGGATCGACACCCAACGGCGTGAAGGTGGCGCGCAGCACGATCCGATTGATGCGCGGCGAGGGCGACAAGGTGTCGTGTGCCGCGTCGTGGCCCAGGTTGATTGCCAGCAGCAGGCAACTTATGCCGCACAGCACGCCGAGGCCAAGCAGGGCGGGACCCGGCAGGCGCGCAGTCAGAAGCACGATGTAGCTCAGCGCAGCGACGGCCAGGAGCGCCCCGCCCTTGGCCCAGACCGCGACGGTGGCGAAGCGGCTGCCGCGCCGCGCCAGATAGCGCTGGGCATGGCGCCGAACATCGGCACCGAACGCGCCGGCGCCGGGCCGGAACCGCAGCCGCGGCGCCACCGCCGCACGCTGCTGTCCCATCGTTGCTTCGATCATCGCCTGGCTCCCGCCCGTTGCTTGCGGCGGGAAGCGTGCGGGGTGCAGGGTCAAGCCGCGCAAGCGATGCCGCGCCAGAGGATTGGTCCGCGACGACCCGGATGCCGCCAAATCCCACATGGAACAAGGGCTTGCATTGTGCCGCTGGACGCGTCGCCGCACTGCAGGCGGGCCTGTCGAGCTTCCCGGATTTGATGGAATACCCGATCATCACCGCGTGCCGCAGCCTGCGCCCCTGGTCACCGACCGCATTGCCGACGCGCTGCGCGATGCGATCCTGGCCGGCGCCTTCCCGCCTGGCGCCCGGCTGAAGCTGCTGCACCTGGCGCGGCATTTTGGCGTCAGCCCGCTTCCGGTGCGCGAGGCGCTGGTTCGCCTGGCCGCCGAGCAGTTCGTCGAGCTGCTGCCAAATCGCGGCGCCCAGGTGCGCGCCCTGACGGGCAAGGTGGTCAGCGACATCTACGACGTGCGCGGCCCGCTGGAGGCGCTGCTGGCCGCCCGCGCCGCCGAGCGCGCCGACGCACCGGCCCTGCAGCACATCGTGGCGCGGCAACGTGACTGGGAGGCGGCCGCCACTGCCGGCAGGACCGACGCGGTCCTGGCGGCCGAGCATGCCTTCCATCGTGCGATCGCCGAGGCTGCCGACAGCCCCGAAGCCGCGACGCTGGCGCTACGCGCGCTGCGCGTGGTGCTGGCCTTGAGTGCGGGCCGCACGCTTCCCCGTGCGCGCCTGGCCGAGGAGCGGGTGCAGCATCGCGCGCTGCTTGCGGCGCTGATGGCGCGCGATCCGATCGGCGCGCGCGACGCAGCCTGGCGCCATGCCACAACCGGCTGCGCCTGGCTGCTGGGAGCACTCAAGGCCGACGGCGTTCTGCTTGCTGCCCCTCGCTAGAGCCGTTTCACCGCAAGCGCGTGCGGCGAAACAGTTCTATGTCCTTGTCTGGTCGCGTTTGTCCCTGGCGTCAGGCGATTCCGCCTGACTTGAAAACGCACTAGCAGGCTGCTGAAGAAGTCTGGAATTGGCGTTGCGGTGGGGTAGTTCTGGCGCCGGGTGGTCTGGCTCGGAG
>JAESGU010000167.1_pt1 | contig 17760 bp, 17 predicted proteins | sample 9266271 | NCBI WGS metagenome assembly JAESGU01 (sample SAMN15740544, study PRJNA653495) | algae metagenome | isolation source: Scytonematopsis contorta HA4267-MV1 and co-occurring heterotrophs from mud... | place: USA: Palolo Valley Trail, Honolulu, Hawaii | collected 2009-07-25
GCGCCCGCCTGGTGCTCCTTCAGCACGCCAATGATCTGCTCCTGCGTGAACCTTGATCGCCGCATCGTCCGTCTCCCTTCGACGGACCCTACTTCAAACCGAGGGCACCCCAGGGGGCAGGGTCACCAGCGGCGCGGCATGCGACAGCAGGCCCTGTGCCGGGTCGCTCTCGTCGTGGCCGACGATGCGGAAGCGTTGCTGCCGGCCGTCGGTCCGCGTGATCGCCACCGCGGCGCCGAACTGCACCACCTCGGCGCCATCGGGCGGCGGCATCACCTGGGCGGCCGACTGGCGCGCGACCCAGTAGCGCAGGTCGCGCACGGCGTGCGCCAGCGCCGCCTGGTCGTTCGCCGCCCGCGCTGCATGCTGCGCGGTGCGCGCATCCGCAAGCGCGGCCTCGATCAGCGCAAGGCCGCGCGCCGTCACCAGGTTGGCGCCGGGTGGGATCGGGCGGTCGGGCAGTTCCTCGATGCCCGGCCCGGCATCGTCCTCCTTCACGAAGGCGCGGCTCATGCCGCCTTATACCAGCGGTCAATTGCATTGACCGCTGGTATTGAGTCTTTGCTTGCCCTCAGGCGCCGGGCGCCGCCTCCGGCGGCTTGGCTCGCCGCATCTGCAGCGGGCGCCTTCGGCGCCGCGGCACGAGTCAAAGCCTCGTGCCGTTGGGTTTATATGGGGGGGGGTGCCTGGTTTCGAGCGCGGCTCAGCGCGGCGCCGGGCCGCCCAGCATGGCGGCGGCGATCGGCGCGCGCGCGGCAAGCCACCCCACCAGCAACGGCACCACGGGCAGCTTCACGCCGCTGGGCAGGAAGCAGGAATAGGCCAGCCTGCCCTCGGCCGCAGCGGCCCAGGCGCCGTAATGCGGCGGTGCATCGATCGGCTCGGCCTCGAAGGCGTTGAGCAGCGCCAGCGCGTGCAGCAGCGCGGCCTCGGTCGGGAACTGGACGGGCATGGCCAGGTGCGCCATCAGCCCCTTGCCGTGCAGCGGGTGGGCCACGTCCGCCCGCACCTCCAGCCGCGCCGGATTGGGCCGGCCCGGCAGGGGCACGGTGGCCGCCAGCACATGCGGGCTGGGCGGATCGAGCAGCCCCGCCAGGTGGGCCGGCAAGGCCGCGCGGGCCGCGGCAAAATCCTCGGGTGTCCAGGCGCTGGCGCCGACATGATCGGGCGCCGCGCCCTCGGCCATGCGGCGCATGCCGGCCAGCGCCGTGGCCGGGCCCCACACCCCGGCATAGGCCAGCAGCTGCGCGTGGCTGGGCCAGAAGGCGTCGTCGCCGTCGAACAGCGTGGCGCGGGCGTGGAACGCAAGACCCCCCTTCTGCACCCGCGCCGCCGCCATGCCGGCCAGCCGATTGCAGCCCTGCACAAGGCGTTCGATCGGGGGCGCATTGGCGAAGGCCGAGCCCGGCACCAGGGTTTCCACGCGCAGCACGGCCGTGGGCGTGAGGTCGGCGGCGGGCGCCGGCGGCGGCAAGGCCCGGATGCTGCCGCGGAAGCCGCCATTGGCGCGGAACATCAGCGGGTCGGCGTCGCGCAGCACCTCGCCGCCGATGCCGCGCACGGCGGCGGCCAGGCCAGGCCAGTCGATCGCGGTCATCGTGGCGACAGGATGCGGCGCAGGATCTCCGCTGCCTCGGCGCACATGGCGGCGGTGGCATCAAGATGCGTGCACAGGCGCAGCTGTCGCGGGCCGGTGACGGTGACGCGCAGGCTCTGCTGCGCCGCCGCGTCGGCCACGGGCTGGGCCGGGCGGTCGAGCGTGGCGAAGACCAGGTTGGTTTCGGGCGGCGCCACCACCACGCCGGGGATCTGTGCCAGGTCGCGGGCCAGCGACTTCGCGTTGGCGTGATCCTCCGCCAGCCGATCGACGTGATGGTCCAGCCCATGCAGGCAGCCGGCGGCGATGATGCCGGCCTGGCGCATGGCACCCCCCATGCGCTGCTTCCAGCGCCAGGCTTCGGCGATGAATTCGCTGCTGCCGGCCAGCACCGCGCCGACCGGCGCGCCCAGCCCCTTGGTGAAGTCGATCCAGACCGTGTCGTAGTGCTCGGCGAAGTCCCTGGCGGCCACGCCGCTGGCGACAACGGCGTTCATCAGCCTGGCGCCGTCCATGTGGGTCACCAGGCCGTGTGCCTTCGCGACCTGCGCCACGGCGTTCACGCGCGCCAGCGGCCACACGCTGCCGCCGCCCATGTTGGCGGTCTGCTCGACCTCGACCATGCGGGTGCGGGGGTGGTAGCGCGTGACGGGGCGGATCGCGGCTTCCACGTCGGCCGCGTCGAACTGGCCGCGGTCGCCCGGCAGCGAGCGGATCATGCAGCCCGCCAGCGCCGCCGGCCCACCACCTTCGGAAAAAATGATGTGCGCGGTTTCGTGCGCGATGATTTCCTCGCCGCGCGGCACCTGCACCAGGATCGCGATCTCGTTGCACATCGTGCCCGATGGCAGGAACACCGCGTCCTGTTTGCCGAGCAGCGCGGCCACGCGCTCGCAGAGTTCATTGACGGTGGGGTCGTCGCGATTCTGTTCGTCGCCGCATTCAGCCCGCGCCATGGCGTCGCGCATCGCCGGCGTGGGGCGGGTTTGCGTATCGGAATAGAGGTTGATGCGGGTGGGGGACGGCGCGCGGGCGTGCATGACGCGGCTGAGCCTACCGGGCCGAGGCCGCAGCGGAAACCCCCCGCCCCGCACGATGCGCGGGGCGGGGGGCATGCATCAGGCGGCACGCCTGTCGCGGCGGCGCCGCACCGCCAGGCCCATGCCGACCATGCCCGCACCCAGCAGCATGAGCGAGCCGGGTTCCGGCACGGCCTGCACATCGGTCAGCGTGATGGCGGCGGCGAAGTCGCCTGGCACGACCACGCCGTTGCCACTGGTCGGCGTGGCAAAGGACGCGGTCAGCAACACCGCGCCATCCTGGCTGTTGGCCAGGATGCTTTGCAGGATCTGGTCGCCGTTCAGGATGCTGCCTGCGATCGTGGCGGTCACCGGCTGGTTGTTGTTGTCGCCGGCGTCGCCGAAGCCGTTCAGCAGCAGGCCGGTGTCGAAGCCGTTCAGGAACAGCCGGACATTGTTGACGTCGCTGTTGCCTGGCGCGGTATCCAGATCGAACAGGCGGAAGGTGACGCTGATCTGGTCGATGCTGGCCAGCGGCGCCAGCTGGCCGGGTGTGAACTGGAAGGTTGCGATCGGATTCAGCTGGTTCGGGCGCGTATCGAACTGGCCCTGGGTCTGGCTGATGAAGGTGGTGATGCTGGCAGCATGGGCAGCTTGTGCTGCGGCAAGGCCAAATGTGATCGCTGTGCCAATCACGGCGGCGTGGGCAAGGCTGCGGCTACGTGCCACGGACAGAAACGACATACGCTACTCCCGGTGTTTCATGATGTACGCAACGGTGGGTCCACCCCCTTGGGATGGCACCAACCCATATGCGCGCATGCCGGCACCGGATGCAGTTCGTTAACGCAGCCGATCGTCCTGGGTCGGCAATGTCAACGCGGTGAGTGGTCGCGGCCTTGTCAGCCGGGCGGATAGTGCCTGACCCACACCGGCGCCAGCGCGGGCCGGGCAGTCACGCGCGCCGCGTGCGCGTGCAGCAGCGGCAGATTGGCCTGGCGCCGCTCCGGCCCGCCCATCCAGCGGCTCATCACCGCGACCTGCACATCCAGCGCCGAGAAATCCGCCAGGCACCAGGGGTCGGGCCTGAGGTTATCCTGCACCATGCGCCACAGCCGGTCGGCATCGTCGCGCGCCGCCTGCTTCACGGCGGGGGCGCCGGCGGGATCGGTGGTGAACCGCTCCGGAAAGTCCCAGCGCGACACGCAAGGGTAGATATTGCCGGCGATGGTGATCAGCCAGCGCAGGAATTTGGCGCGATCGTCGTGGCCCGGCGGAGGCTGAAGTTTTGCCTCGGGAAAGCGTTCGGCGATGAACAGCATGCACGCCGCACTTTCGGTGATCAGCTGGCCTTCCGGCGTGATCACCGCCGGCAGCTGCCCCATCGGGTTGAGCACCAGGTAGTCGGGATGGCGCTGCGCGTTCGACTCGAAAGGGTGCTCGACCAGGGTGACAGGGGCCCCGGCGATCGCCAGCAGCGCTTCCGGCATCAGGCTGCCGCTGCCGCGGTCGCCATGGATGATCCAGGTCATGCGCGAAGCCTATCGGGTGCCTTCGCCCGCGACCAATGGAAAGCCGTGATGGGCCGGATCAGCGCGGCTGAAGTTTCGGCTCGGCCACCGGGGCGGGTTGCGGCGCGCCATACACGCTGCGCGCGCGGCGCAGGAAGGCGTTCACCATCAGCCGCACCGCCTCGTTGAACACCACGCCGATCGCCAGTTGCAGCAGGCGCGAATGGAATTCGAAATCGACGAAGAAATCGACCGTGCAGCCGCGCGGGTGCGGGATGAACTTCCAGTGGTTGTTCAGGTAGCGGAACGGGCCGTTCTCGTACGAAACATGCACCATGTCGGGACGATCCAGCTTGACTCGGCTGGTGAAGGTTTCGCGGAACAGCTTGAACCCGATCGTGAGGTCGGCCACCAGCTCGGTTTCCGTCTGGCTGCGGATTTTCGCGCCCACGCACCAGGGCAGGAATTCCGGATAGCGCGCCACGTCCGCCACCAGATCGAACATCTGGGCGGGCGTGTAGGGCACGATGCGCTTTTCGGCGTGGGTTGGCATGCGGCGGACAGAGTTACCCAGGCGTGCGCGCCAAGGGAAGTGGCCTGGGGAACACGGCAGCGCCCTTCAGCAAGGATCCTTCCCGGACGGCAAGGGGCCGCGCCGGCCTAGCGCGCCCGGCTGGCCGTGGCCTGGCCGCCGGCGCGGCGCGCCGCCTGCATCGCCGCGAAGTCGGCATCCGCGTGGTAGGAGCTGCGTGTCAGCGGCGAGCTTGCCACCATGCGGAACCCCTTGCCGCGCGCCATGGCCGCGTAGTCGGCGAATTCCTCGGGCGTGGCGAAGCGATCGACCGCGGCGTGCTTCACCGTGGGCTGCAGGTACTGGCCCAGCGTGATGAAATCCACATCCGCCGCGCGCAGATCGTCCATGACCTGGCCGATTTCGGCGCGTGTTTCTCCCAGGCCCACCATCAGGCCGGACTTGGTGAAGATTTCCGGGTCCTGTTCCTTGGCGCGGGCCAGCAGCTGCAGGCTCGCGAAATAGCGTGCACCAGGGCGGATGCTGGGATAAAGCCGCGGCACGGTTTCCAGATTGTGGTTGAACACGTCCGGGCGGGCCTGCACCACCACCTCCAGCGCGCCGTCCTTGCGCAGGAAATCGGGCGTCAGCACCTCCACCGTCGTGCCGGGCGAGGCGGCGCGGATGGCCCGGATGGTGTGCGCGAAATGCGCCGCGCCGCCATCCGCCAGGTCGTCGCGATCGACGCTGGTGACCACCACGTGCCGCAAACCGAGCTTGGCCACCGCCTCGCCGACGCGGCGCGGCTCGTCGGCATCCACGGGGCCGGGCAGGCCGGTGGCCACGTTGCAGAAGCTGCACGCCCGGGTGCAGATCTCGCCCAGGATCATCATGGTGGCGTGGCGCTGGGTCCAGCACTCGCCGATATTGGGGCAGGCCGCCTCCTCGCACACCGTCACCAGCTTGTTGTCGCGCATCAGCTTCTGCGTCTCGAAGTAGATCGGGTGGGTGGGCGCCTTCACGCGGATCCAGTCCGGCTTGCGCTGGATCGGGTTGTCGGGCCGGTGCGCCTTTTCCGGATGGCGGGCGGCGGCGTGGTTGATTTCGATGCGCGTGGTCATGACACGCTACATGTGGATGACGCGGCCGAATGCATCAAGCGTGCTTTCATGCATCATTTCCGACAGCGTCGGGTGCGGGAACACGGTGTGCATCAGCTCGGCCTCGGTCGCTTCCAGGGTGCGGGCGATGCCGAAACCCTGGATCATCTCGGTCACTTCCGTGCCGATCATGTGGGCGCCCAGCAATTCGCCGGTCTTGGCGTCGAACACGGTCTTCACCAGGCCCTCCGGCTCACCCAGCGCGATGGCCTTGCCGTTGCCGATGAAGGGAAATTTCCCGACCTTGACCTCGTGCCCCTTGGCGCGGGCGGCCGCTTCCGTCAGCCCCACGGAGGCCACCTGCGGCCGGCAATAGGTGCAGCCCGGAATGTTGGTTATGTCCATGGGGTGCACGTCGTTGCGGCCAGCGAGCTTCTCCACGCAGATCACGCCCTCGTGGCTGGCCTTGTGCGCAAGCCAGGGGGGGCCGGTGAGGTCGCCGATGGCATACACGCCAGGCTCGCCGGTGCGGCCATAGCCGTCGGTGACGACATGCGTGCGATCGACCTTGATCGCGGTGCCTTCCAGGCCGATGCCTTCCACGTTGCCGACGATGCCGACGGCGGAGATCACCTTCTCGACCGTCACGGTCGTTTCCTTGCCTGCCTTGTCCGCAAGCGTGACGGTCACGCCGGCGCCGTTGGGCTTCACCGCCTTCACGGTGGTGCCGACCAGCAGCTTCATGCCCTGGCCCACGAACGCCTTGTGCGCGAAGGCCGAGATGTCGGCGTCCTCCACCGGCAGCACGCGGTCCATGACCTCCACCACGGTCACCTCGGCGCCCATGTTGCGGTAGAAGGATGCGAACTCGATGCCGATGGCGCCCGAGCCGATGACCAGCAGCGATTTCGGCATGGTCTTTGGCACCATGGCCTCGCGGTAGGTCCAGATCTTCTCGCCATCCGGCTCGATGCCCGGCAGCACGCGGGCGCGGGCGCCGGTGGCCAGGATGATGTGGGGAGCCGACAGCGTGGCGGTGGTGGCGCCGGAAGAATCCTTGACCGCGACCGCGCCCTTCCCCGCCAGCGCGCCGTGGCCATCGAACACGGTGACCTTGTTCTTCTTCATCAGGTGCTTCACGCCGCCCGAGAGCTGGCCCGCGACCTTGCGCGACCGCTTGATGACCGCCGCGAAATCGTAGCGCGGGTTGTCAGCGGCGAAGCCATAGGCGTCCAGCGTGTGCAGCAGGTGGTTGATCTCGCTGGTGCGCAGCAGCGCCTTGGTCGGGATGCAGCCCCAGTTGAGGCAGATGCCACCCAGGTGCTCGCGTTCGACCAGGGCCACCTTCATCTTGAGCTGCGCGCCGCGGATGGCGGCCACATAGCCGCCGGGGCCGCCGCCGACGACGATCAGGTCGAAGGATGTGTCGGAACTCTGCCCAGTCATTTCAGCGCTTCTCCATTCCTTGGATTGCGGCTTTCATCAAATCCATAGTCTCGACCAAATTTCTCGTCGCAAGATCCCATCTTTGCAAAAGATTCTCATCAATGATTGGATGAACACCTTCCAAATCTCCCGAAAATTCTCTTATTTCTTCGGACATTTTAACATCCTGTTCAATGAGCTGAACAAATTCAGCCTTCAATTCAGCCAATCTAGATTTCTCGTCTAATGAAGATGACTCGTTAAATTCATTAGAGAGAATATTTACATTCTTAATAAGAAGTTTTCGTCTTTCTGTCATCATTTGAAATGTTATAATCAGTCTTTCCATTTTAAGTCGTGTCCTAAAGACAAGTCGCAGCGGGCGTGTAATAGTCTTTACGAACATTACGGACGCAACTACAAAATATCCGATTGTAATAGATAGAATGAAATCCCCTATGCTAATATCAGGCATTTGAGCCCATTATTCGACGCAAGTCTACTCGAAGGGTGTAGGTCAGCGATAGCACTAATATAGTGCAGTACATGGCAACAACCGCATCATACCTGGCGTTTCCAATAATTTTTTCCAATACATTTACAGTCTGCGTAAATATAAATATGCTGATTGCAAGTACAAACAAGCATAATATCAATATCGCGCAAACATTCCAGGCCATACTACTGCCGATTAAGCTACGATTTTCATTTTTATTTGTTGCTCTTGTGATGAAATCTATCAGTACGGCACAGCATATTGTGACGCCTCCAAGCAAGATCTGAAATGCAAATTCATTTACAACATTCTCACGCGATAAAAATATGTCTTCTCTCTTCGAAAGGGCCGCAATCGTGAGGGCCAATAACGATAGAGCAACTCCCACTCCCAACTTTAAGGTAACATACATTTAGGGCGACATAACCTCACAGCATCATCTGTAGCGGGTCCTCGACGATCGCCTTGAACGCGGCCAGCCACTCGGCGGCCAGCGCGCCGTCGATCACGCGGTGATCCACCGAAAGCTGCACCGTCATCTGCGTGGCGATGGCGAGTGCGCCATCCTTCACCACCGCGCGCGGCTCACCGGCGGACACGGCCAGGATGCCGGCCTGGGGCGGGTTGATGATGGCGGCGAAATCCTTCACGCCATACATGCCCATGTTCGAGATGCTGAAGCCGCCGCCCTGGAATTCCTCGGGCTTCAGCTTGCCGATCTTGGCCCGCGCCGCCAGGTCCTTCATGGCCGCGCTGATCGCCACCAGGCCCTTGCGGTCGGCCCCGAAAATGATCGGCGTGATCAGGCCATCCGGGATGGAGACCGCGATGGAGATGTCCACGTCGTCGAACACAACGATGCCGTCATCGGTCCAGGCGGCGTTCACCTTGGGCACGCGGCGCAGCGTGATGGCGGCCGCCTTGATCACCAGGTCGTTGACCGAGAGCTTGTAGGCCCCTGCCCCGTCCTTTGGCGATTTCGCGTTGAGGTCGGCACGCAGCTTCAGCAGCGCATCGAGCGTCACGTCCATCGCCGCGTAGAAATGCGGCACGGTCTGCTTCGATTCCGACAAGCGCCGCGCGATCACCTTGCGCATGGAACTGTGCGGCACCAGCGTGTGCTTCTGGGCCGCGAACATCGCCGCCGTGACCGGCGCGGGCGCCGGCGCCGCGGCGGGCTTCGGCGCGGGTGCCGCGGCGGCGGCCGCGGCTGGCGCCGGCGCCGCCCTGGGCACGCCGCCGCTCATCGCCGCCTCGATGTCGCTCTTCACGATCCGCCCATGCGGGCCGGACCCTTTCAGCCCGTCCAGCGCGATGCCCGCCTGCTTCGCCATCCGCCGCGCCAGCGGCGAGGCGAATACGCGCCCGCCATCCTTGTCGTGCCCGTTCGGGCCGGGCGGATCGGGCTGCGGGTTGAAGCCCCGCGCCTCGCCCGGATTGACCGGCGCCGGCGCCGCTGCGGCGGCCGAGGGCTTAGGCGCCGGCGCCGGCGCCGCATCGCCACCCGACAGGCGCGCGATCGGTGCGTTCACCGCCACGCCGGCAGTGCCGCCAGGCACCAGGATTTTTTCGAGAACCCCCTCATCCACGGCTTCCACTTCCATGGTCGCCTTGTCGGTCTCGATCTCGGCCAGCACGTCGCCGGCCTTGACCGTGTCGCCCTCGTTCTTCAGCCAGCGGGCCAGCGTGCCCTCGGTCATGGTGGGGGAAAGCGCGGGCATCAGGATGTCGATCGGCATGTTCGGGCTTCCCGCTCTCAGCGATACGTCACGGACTTGGCGGCGGCGATGATGTCGTCCACCCGCGGCAGCGCGAGCTTTTCCAGGTTGGCCGCGTACGGCATCGGCACGTCCTTGCCGGTCACGCGCAGCACCGGCGCGTCGAGATCGTCGAAGCATTTTTCCATGGCGAGTGCCGCGATCTCGCTGCCGATGCCGGCGAAGGGCCAGCCCTCCTCGACCGAGACAAGGCGGTTGGTCTTCTTCACGCTGGCGATGATGGTTTCGGTGTCCAGCGGGCGGATGGTGCGCAGGTTGATCACCTCGGCCTCGATCCCGTCCTTGGCCAGCGCGTCGGCCGCCTTCAGCGCAAAATCGACCATCAGGCTGAAGGCCACGATGGTGACGTGCTTGCCCGCCCGCTCGACCTTGGCCTTGCCGATTTCCAGGATGAAGTCAGAGTCCTCCGGCACCTCGCCGGACTGGCCGTAGAGAATCTCGTTCTCCAGCACGATCACCGGGTTGGGGTCGCGGATGGCGGCGCGCAGCAGCCCCTTCGCGTCGGCCGCCGAATAGGGCGACACCACCTTGAGGCCGGGGCAATGCGCGTACCAGCTGGCATAGCACTGCGAATGCTGGGCGCCCACGCGCGCCGCCGCCCCGTTCGGGCCGCGGAACACGATGGGCGTGCCCATCTGCCCGCCGCTCATGTACAGCGTCTTCGCCGCCGAGTTGATGATCTGGTCGATCGCCTGCATCGAGAAATTGAACGTCATGAATTCCACGATCGGCTTCAGCCCGTTCATCGCCGCACCCACGGCCAGGCCCGTGAAGCCGTGCTCGGTGATCGGCGTGTCGATCACGCGCTTGGGGCCGAATTCGTCCAGCAGGCCCTGGGAAATCTTGTAGGCGCCCTGGTACTGGCCGACCTCCTCGCCCATCAGGAAGACGTCCTTGTCGGCGCGCATCTCCACCGCCATGGCCTCGCGCAGCGCCTCGCGCACGGTCATGGTTTTCGTCTTGCCCCAGTCCTTCTCGGGCGCCGAGGCCACGGTGGCCGGTGCGGCGGCAGGCGCGGGTGCCGCGGCCTTCGCTTCCACCGGCGCGGGCGCCACGGCGGGTGCGGGCGCGGCAGCACCGTTGCCCTCGCCGCCCAGGCGCGCGATCGGCGTGTTCACGGCCACGCCCTCGGTGCCGGCGGGCACCAGGATCTTCGACAGCACGCCCTCGTCCACGGCTTCCACTTCCATGGTCGCCTTGTCGGTCTCGATCTCGGCCAGCACGTCGCCCGACTTGATCGTCTCGCCTTCGTTCTTGAGCCAGCGCGCGAGCTTGCCTTCGGTCATGGTGGGCGACAGCGCCGGCATCAGGATGTCGATCGGCATCACTTGCTCTCCACCAGCACGTCGGTCCAGAGGTCGCTTTCCGGCGGCTCCGGCGAATCCTGTGCGAACTGCGCGGCCTCGGCCACGATCGCGCGCACCTCGGTCTCGATCGCCTTCAGCGCGTCCTCGGCCACGCCGTGCTCCTCCAGCAGCACCTTGCGCGCAAGCTCGATGCAGTCGCGCTGCTCGCGCATGGCCTGCACTTCTTCCTTGGTGCGGTATTTCGCGGGGTCGGACATGGAATGGCCGCGATAGCGATAGGTCTGCACCTCCATGATGGTGGGGCCATTGCCCGCGCGGGCATGCGAAACCGCCTGTTCGGCTGCTTCCTTCACGGCGCGCACATCCATGCCGTCCACCTGCATGCCGGGCAGGTTCCACGGCGCCCCAGCGCGGGAGAAATCGCGCGCAGCACTGGCGCGGGCCTGCGCGGTGCCCATGGAGTAGCGGTTGTTCTCGATCACGAAGACGCAGGGCAGCTTCCACAGCGCCGCCATGTTGTAGCTTTCGTACACCTGCCCCTGGTTGGCGGCACCCTCGCCGTAATAGGTCAGCGAAACGTTGTCGTTGCCGCGATACCAGTGGCTGAACGCCAGGCCCGCGCCCAGCGACACCTGCGCCCCCACGATGCCATGGCCGCCGAAGAACCCCTTCTCGGCGCTGAACATGTGCATGGAGCCACCCTTGCCGCGCGAATAGCCGCCGATGCGGCCCGTCAGTTCCGCCATCACGCCCTTGGGGTCCATGCCGCAGGCCAGCATGTGGCCGTGGTCGCGGTAGCTGGTGATCACGCTGTCGCCGGGCTTCAGCGCCAGCTGCATGCCGGTCACCACCGCTTCCTGGCCGATATACAGGTGGCAGAAGCCGCCGATCAGCCCCATGCCGTACAACTGGCCGGCGCGCTCCTCGAAGCGGCGGATCAGCACCATCATGCGGAAGGCTTGCAGCATCTGGTCCTTGGACATCGACGCCGGCGCCGGCGCCTTGGCTGCCTTGCGCTTCGATGCTGCTGCGGTGTCGGCTTCAGGCATGGGTCCCGCTTCCTTCCTTGGCCCCGCGCGGGGGCGCTTCAACCCAGAGGTAGATTGGCAACCGCACCAAGGCAAGCCGCCCGCGGCGTTGCTGCAATGCGGAAGAACGCGCCCGTCAATCCGGCACAGGAACTCCGGCGTCCGGCTTGATCACCGACAGCACGAAGCCCGATCGCACATCGGCCACGCCCGGCAGCGTCAGCAGCCGGTTCAGCGTGAACTCGCCGAACTGCGCCATGTCGGTCGCCACCACGCGGGCCAGCAGGTCGGTGTCGCCGGCCAGTGCCCAGCACGCGATCACGTCCGGCTCGTCGTTCAGCCGCGCCACCAGGCGGGTGCGCCAGCCCGGCTCGCTTTGCGCCAGCTTGATGAACACGAAGGCCTCCACCGCATAGCCCAGCGCCGCATGGTCCAGCGCCGCGCGATAGCCGGTGATCACGCCGGCTTGCTCCAGCGCGTGCAGCCGGCGCAGGCAGGGCGACGCCTCCATGCCCACGCGCTCGGCCAGGGCGGCGCCGGTGATGCGGCCATCCTGCTGCACGGCGCGCAGGATTTTCCGGTCGGCAGGTGAAAGCGTGCGATGCATGCGGTTTTCGGTCCGGATCAGACCGCAGCCTAGCGCAGCCGCGGCCCGATTGTCCGCATCCGACAGCGCGCCTGTCCGATAATGCCGTGCATGGACATGCCCTTCCCGGCCACCGTGTTCGATGCCGACCACCCCGGCAGCTGGATCATGCCGCAGCCCTTCCTGCGCTACACCGCGCAGGACCACGCCACCTGGCAGCACCTGGCGTCGCGCCAGATGCGCCTGCTGCAGGGCCGCATCGCGCCCGCCTTCCTGGACGGCATCCGGGCACTGGGCCTGCACCATGGCGGCATTCCCGATTTCGGCGCGCTGAACCGCAGGCTGACCCAGCGCACCGGCTGGCAGGTGGTGGCGGTGCCCGGGCTGGTGCCCGACCGCGCCTTCTTCCGCATGCTGGCCCAGCGCCAGTTCCCCGCCGGCTGGTGGATCCGCAAGCCCGACCAGCTCGACTACATCGAGGAGCCGGACGTCTTCCACGACGTGTTCGGCCACGTGCCGCTGCTGACGCAGCCCGCCTATGCCGACTACCTGGCGGCCTATGGCCGCGCCGGCCTGGCCGCCGACGAGAACGGCCTGCGCCGCCTGGCGCGGCTCTACTGGTACACCGTGGAATTCGGCCTGGCCGCCACGGGCGCGGGGCTGCGCATTGTTGGCGCCGGCATCGCGAGCTCGGCGGGCGAGACCGTGTTCGCGCTGGAAAGCGCCTCGCCCGACCGCATCGCCTTCGACCTCCGCCGCGTGCTGCGCACGCAGTACCGCATCGACGATTTCCAGCCCGCCTATTTCGTGCTGCCGAGTGAGAGCGCGTGGCCGGCGCTGGACGCCACGCTGATCGCGGCACCGGACGTGGATGTGCTGGCGCCGGGCGCACGCGCGCCAGGCGACGTGCTGCTGCACCAGGGCGACGGGGCGCATCATTTGAGGTAGGCGAGGCGGAGCGACCCCCGCAGTTCGACCGCAACCTCCGGCACGCTCCGCACCCGCCCGCGCCGCCACAAGCGGCGCATGACCCACACACCCGCGCTGCCCCGTCTGGCGCTCGCCGCCTTCGCCGCCCACGCCGCCGACCAGCTCGTGCTGGCGGCGATCCCGCTGTTCGCCGCCGTCACGCTCGGCCTGGGTGCGGCCGAACTGGGCGCCCTGGTGGCCGCGCAAAGTGCGGCCTGGCTGGTCGTGTCGCTGCCCGCCGGCGTGGTGACCGACCGCATGCCGCGCCGCCTGCTGATGGTGCGCGGCCTGGCGCTGGCCGCGCTTGGCTTCGCCGCCACCTGGGCTGCGGCGCGCGCGGCCTTCGTGCCGGGCCTGGCGGTCGCCAGCTTCGTCGCCACCGGCGGCGTCGTGGCCTTCGCGCTCGCGGCCTTCGCCGCCGTCCCCGCGCATGCCGGCGCCCTGCCGCTCCAGTCGGCCAATGCGCGCCTGGAGCTGGCCCGCGCCATCGCCACACTGGGCGCCGCACCGCTGGCCGGCTGGCTCGCCGCCGCGGCACCCGACGCGGGCTTCGCGCTGGCCGCGCTGCTGGCCGCCGCCGGCGCGCTGCTGGCGCGCACGCTGCCGCCCGACGCCGCCCCAGGCGGCACGCGCCCGCCGCTGATCCAGGCGGTGCGCGAGGGCGCCGCCTTCGTGCTGCGCGAAAAGCTGCTGCGCGCGGTGGCGCTGTGCGCGGTGTTCTGGAACACCGCCTTCTTCGCGCTGATGGCAGGCTTCGTGCCGCATGCGCTGGCGCTAGGGCTGTCGGCGGAGCGCGTGGGCATCGCGCTGGGCGCCTATGGCGCGGGCCTGGTGCTGGGGGCACTCAGCACCGGTTTCGCGGCGCGCCGCTTCAGGCCGGGCACGCTGCTGGTGTTCGGCCCGGCGGCATCGGCCGGCGGCATCGCGCTGGTGCTGGCGGCAGGGCTTTCGCCGCTGCCCATGCTGGCCGCGGGCATGGCCCTGTTCGGCTACGGTCCGATGCTGTGGCAGGTGACGCAGACGGCGCTGCGCCAGGTGGTGGCGCCGCCGGCGCTGCTGGGCCGCGTGGGCGCCACGCTGCAGGTCGCGGTGTTCGGCGTGCGCCCGCTGGGCGCGCTGGCCGGCGGCGCCGCTGCCGCCGCGTATGGCCCCGCGGCGGCGCCCGCCCTGGCAGCCCTGCTGTTCGCCGCGTCGCTGGCCGTGGTGCTGGCCTCGCCGCTGCCGGCACTCAGCACGCTGGCATCGCGGCCGGCGTGATTGCCATGCCAGAACAGGGCCCGCGCGAAGATGGTGTCGATCGTGCCGGCCATGCACTATGCAGGTCCGGCGGCACGCAGCGCGGCCGTGGCTGGACACCAGGGAGAACGCCATGCTGGACGAGCTGGAGCAACGCCTGCTGCGTTACGCGCGGATCGACACGCAAAGCGACCCGGCGTCAAAAACCTCGCCCAGCACGCAGAAGCAGTTCGACCTGCTGAATCTCCTGGTCGCGGAACTGCGCGAAATCGGCGCCCAGGATGTGACGCTGACCGGCTATGGCGCCGTGCTGGCCACCATCCCCGCCACGGTGCCGTATGCGGTGCCGACCGTGGCGTGGCTGGCGCACGTGGATACCGCGCCGCAATTCACCGGCACCAACGTGAAGCCGCTGGTGCACCGCGACTACCAGGGCCAGGACATCGTGCTGCCGGACGATCCCGCGCAGGTGCTGTCGCCGAAGATCTTTCCGTATCTCGGCAAGAAGCTGGGCGAGACCATCATCACCACCAGCGGCACCACGCTGCTGGGCGCCGACGACAAGGCCGGCATCGCCATCATCATGGAAGCGGCCCGCCACCTGCTGCGGAACCCGCATGTGGCGCATGGAAAAATCCGCCTGTGCTTCACACCGGACGAGGAGATCGGCCGCGGCGTGCATCCTGACCTGCCGCGCGACCTGGCCGCCGACCTGGCCTATACGCTGGATGGCGCGCATCTGGGCGAGATCGTGCACGAGACGTTCTCGGCCGACCAGGCGAAGATCGCGATCGAGGGCGTCTCCGTGCATCCCGGCTGGGCCAAGGACAAGCTGGTGAACGCCACGCACCTGATGGCAAAGATCATCGACAGCCTGCCGCACGTAACCCTGACCCCCGAGACCACCGCGGGCCGGCAGGGCTTCCTGCACATCGTGGCCGCCGGCGGCAGCGCGGCGCATTGCGACATCACCATCATCCTGCGCGATTTCGAGACCGCCGAACTGTCGCGCCAGGCCGCCCTGCTGGAAAAGGTCTGCGCCGCCATCCAGGCCGGCGAGCCGCGCGCGAAGATCACCTGCACGGTGGAAAAGCAGTACCGCAACATGCGCGACTGGCTGGTGCACGACATGCGGCCGGTGGAGCTGGCGCGGGACGCCTGCCGCAAGGTGGGGGTGGAGCCGTTCTCGGTGCCGATCCGCGGCGGCACGGATGGCTCGCGGCTGACCGAGCTGGGCGTGCCGACGCCCAACATTTTCACCGGCATGCAGGAAATCCACGGGCCGCTGGAATGGATCAGCCTGCACGACATGGAAAAGGCGGCGCGGGTGCTGGTGGAGCTGGCCGGGCTGTGGGCAGCGGCGGGGGCGGAGGCACCGAAGCAGGCGGCGGATTGACGGCCGCCATCGACCTCAGGCCCTGGCGCGCCACACCAGCTCGGCGCGCTCGGCGAAGGCATCGGCCAGCGCGTGCACGAACAGGCTGAGCCTTCGCGGCACGAAGCGGCGCGACGGATAGACCGCGTAGATCCCCCGCGAGCGCACCGCATGCGCCGTCAGCGCCAGCACCAGCCGCCCGGCCGCGACCAGCGGCAGCGCCACGTTGCTGCCGACCTGCGCAAGGCCCACGCCGGCAGCCGCGGCCAGCGCCACGCCTTCCGGGTCGTTCACCGCCAGCGCAGGCGCGATCTCGATGCGCCGCACGCCGCCGCCAGGTGCCGCGAACTCCCAGGCCAGCACCTGCTGTGACGGGTTGCTGCGCATGCCGACCAGCCGGTGCCGGGCGATGTCGGCCAGGCGCCGCGGCAGGCCATGCGCGGCCGCGTAGTCGGGTGAGGCACAGACCAGCGGCGTCACCGGCAGGATCAGCCGCGAGATGTATTCGTTTTCCGGCAGGATGCCGCCGCGCACCGCGCAGTCGAAGTTTTCGGCCACCAGGTCGACGAACTGGTCGGACAGCGACAGTTCCACCTCGATCGCCGGATGCGCCTGCATGAAGGCGGCAATCATCGGCAGCAGATGCGCGCGGCCGAAGGCGGTGGTGGAGGTCACGCGCAGCCGCCCGGCCAGCGTCTCGCGCTCCTCGCGCACGGCGGCATCGGCCTCGCCCAGCGCCTCCAGCGCGGGCGCGCAGCGTGCGAGGTAGCGGGCACCCTCGGCCGTCAGCCGCACCTGGCGCGTGGTCCGCGTCAGCAGCCGGGCGCCAAGTTGGTCCTCCAGGTTGCGGATGTTCTGGCTGACCGAGCCCGGGGTCAGGCCCAGCGCGCGGGCCGCGCCGGAGAAGGACAGGCGGCGCGCGGTCTCGACGAAGGTGGTGACCAGGCGAAGGTCGGTGGGCATTGTTTGATGATAGCGACAAGTGGTGTCGATAGGACAGCCATTCCGAATATTCTTCCGAAGGCCCAGCTTGCGCGGCGTCAACACCCCACGGAGACCCGCCATGAGCCCCACCCTCGCATTTCCCAGCGTGCCGAAACTGCCGCGCCGCTACGCGCCCGTGCTGTTCGCGCTGCTGATGTCCATCACGCTGTCCGGCGCATTGTCGGCGGCGATCACCGCGGTCAACACCGGCCTTGGCGCCGGCTTCGTCGCGCGCTGGCTGCACGCCTACGCGCTGGCCTGGTCCTTCGCCTTCCCCGCCGTGACCGTGGTCGCACCGCGCGTGCGTGCCCTGGTCGACCGCCTCACCGCCTGAACGCCCGCAAGGAACCGCACCCCATGAACCCGACCTTCGCCATCGGCGGCGACCTGATGGTCCCGCGCCTGGGCTTCGGCGCCATGCGCCTGACGGGCCAGCCCGGCAATTTCGGCCCCTATCGCGACTGGGAGGGCGGCAAGGCTCTGCTGCGCCGCGCCGTGGAACTGGGCGTGCGCTTCTTCGACACCGCCCTCGCCTACGGCCCCGGCCACAACGAGGCGCTGATCGCCGATGCGCTGCACCCCTATGCCGACGGCATCGTGGTCGCCACCAAGGGCGGCATCGACAAGCTCTCGCCCACGCAGCTCGTGCGCGATGCCTCGCCCGCCACCCTTGCGCGCCAGGTTGACGAGGCGCTGGTTCGGCTGCGCACCGGGCGCATCGACCTGTTCCAGCTGCACTGGATCGACCCCGCCGTGCCGGTCGAGGACAGCGTGGGCGCGCTGGAGGCCGCACGGCGGGCCGGCAAGATCCGCCACATCGGCCTGTCCAACATCGACC
>JAESGU010000136.1_pt1 | contig 17655 bp, 17 predicted proteins | sample 9266271 | NCBI WGS metagenome assembly JAESGU01 (sample SAMN15740544, study PRJNA653495) | algae metagenome | isolation source: Scytonematopsis contorta HA4267-MV1 and co-occurring heterotrophs from mud... | place: USA: Palolo Valley Trail, Honolulu, Hawaii | collected 2009-07-25
GCGCCCGCCTGGTGCTCCTTCAGCACGCCAATGATCTGCTCCTGCGTGAACCTTGATCGCCGCATCGTCCGTCTCCCTTCGACGGACCCTACTTCAAACCGAGGGCACCCCAGGGGGCAGGGTCACCCTCCCTCCCCTGGCCGAGCAGCGCCGGATCGTGGCGCGGATCGAGGCGCTGTTCGCCCGCACCCGAAAGGCCCGCGCCGACCTCCTCCGCATCGCGCCGCTTCACGAGCGCTTACAGTCGCGCACTCTGGCCGCGGCATGCCGAGGTGACCTGACGTCAGATGCCCGAGCCCTCGCTGGTGCGCCGACGGGACTCGCAACCCTTGAACGAATTCGATCAGAGCGTGGTCAAGAGAGCCTTTCAGTGCGACGACGCTTGGCACTCGCACGTTTGCCACCCACACCCACTGACCTTCCAGAACTTCCAATAGGCTGGGCGTGGATATGTCTTGAAGAACTAGCGTCCGACGCACCTCGCTCGATCCAAAGCGGTCCGTTCGGAAGCGCGTTGCTGCATTCAGAGTTCCAGCGCGAAGGCGTGCTCGTCATCGGAATCGATAATGTGCAGGATGGCGCGTTTTCCAGCGGCTCGCAGAACAGGATCTCGCACAGCAAGTTTGAACAGCTCGAGCGGTTCACGGCTCGACCTGGAGACGTGCTCATCACGGTGATGGCAACGGTCGGCCGTTGCTGCGTCATTCCGGTCGATATTGAGACAGCAATCATCAGCAAGCACGTCTATCGAATCACGGCGGACACGCGACTGGTTGACCCGCGTTACCTTATGCATGCGCTCCGCGGATGCGAGGCGATCTTGGAGCAGCTCGGCGCAAACGTCCGCGGCCAGACGAGGCCAGGGATAAACGGCGAAATTCTAAAACGTTTGTTTGTGCCACTGCCATCGTTAGCGGAACAGCACGAGATTGTTCGACGCGTTGCCGACACGCTGCAGGCTGCCAATGACGGCACGCATGCGATTGCGCGTGCAGCGACCCTCCTCGACCACCTGGAACGCAAAATCCTTGCCCGCGCGTTCCGCGGCGAGCTCGTGCCCCAAGATCCCGCCGACGAACCGGCCTCCCTCACGCTCGCACGCACCAATACGCCAGCACGATCTGCCCCGCGGCGCGGCGGCACGCCTCGCGCCGCATGACATCGACCCGCTTCAGCTACCCGGTCGATGCGTGCGATGTGCACGACTGTCTCGGGCTTGTCGCCTACCGTGCGTGTCGCGAGCGATGGCTGCACTGGATCGAGGCCGACCGTCACCACAGCATCAATCGCCAACTCTATGGCATGATGTGGGACGATGCCGCCTTTCGTGCCCTCAACGAAGCCCGCCGCTTCGCTACCAAGGATTCGCCAACCGCCGCCGTGGCACCCCTGCTGGCCGGTCTCATTGATCAGGGCTTCATCGCGACGCAGGTTCTCGCCATCAGCCGCCTTGTCGATGGCCGGAACGATGTGATCAGCCTGCGCCGGCTTCTCGATGATATTGAGGCCCACGCGCATCTGCTGACGCGTGAGAATTTCGTCTGCCATGACGGTCTGCCGTTCGATCCAGAAGCTGCCCAGGCTGCATATTGGCAACGCGTTGGCCTGCCCGCATCCGGGCAGGTCGGCAGTCTCCCGACCCAAGGCCCAGACGCCTTTGATTTCTCTAGTATGGCGCATGAGGTGTTCGACCGCGTGGCCGGCGCCATAGGCAGCACTCGCGCGCGGTCCGACCGGCTCGGCCCTGACGTTTTCGCACGGCTTCGATCACTGCTGGAGGCACCTGAAGTTAATTCGATCAAGACGCTGCGGCACAAGTTCGTGGCCCACGCTGCGGACGTGAACTCGCGGCAAAAAGCAGGCATCGATCGGTTCGGAATCACATTGAACCAGTTGGAGGCAGCGCAGAAGACGCTTGTTCAGGCCGCGCAACGCATCGAGCTCGACCTGCTGTGGGGCAGTGGCCGAGGGGTTGTTCCGGTGCCGCAATACGATCACCTGGCTCACCTTGGGTTGCCCGTGGTCCCTGAGGCGCGGATGCAGGAGCTGTATGACTGGTGGCACCGGCACTGTGACTCCCGCGAGGCCTGGACCAGCACCGCCTGACCCGGGTCAACGTTCAACGCGCCCTTGTGCTCACCAAACTCGAGCGGGCAGCCACGCGTGGCCGCGCGACCGGTAGAGTCGGCAAGGCATCACCCCGGCAGTGGCTCGGTGCCGCGGCTCAAGATGTCGAGGTAGCGTCCATAGGCGAACACGCGTCCGCGCTGGCGGCCCGTGATCTCGCGCAGGATGCCAAGCTCGACCAGGCGGGCGACGGCAGCACCAACCGTGGGGTGGGAAAGACCCAGCCGCTCGGTCGCCGCCGCCACCGACAGCAGCGGCCGCGCCTTCAGCAGGTCATGCATGCGCAGCGCGGAGCCGCCGCCGCGCCCCAGGGCCTCGATCCTGGCGCGATCCTCGGCGAACAGGGCAAGGATCTGGCGTGCCGCCTCGGTCGCCCCTTCCGCCGTCTCGGCCACGCCGTCGAGAAAGAAGCGCAGCCATGCCTCCCAGTCGCCTTGCTCGCGCACCCGCTGCAGCAGGTCGTAGTACGCCTGCCGGTGCGTTTTCAGATAGAGGCTGAGGTAGAGGGTCGGCTCACGCAGCATCCCCTCGGCGCACAGCAGGAAGGTGACCAGCAGGCGGCCGAGGCGGCCATTGCCGTCGAGGAACGGGTGGATGGTCTCGAACTGCACGTGCACCAGACCGGCCTTGATCAGCATGGGCACGTTCGGCGTGGCGGCATGGATGAAGCGCTCCAGGTCGGAGAGCGCAGGCATCACGTGCTGCGGTGGCGGCGGCACGAAGGCGGCAAGGCCGGGGCGTGGGCCGCCCACCCAGTTCTGCGACGACCGGAACTCGCCCGGCTGCTTGCCGGCGCCGCGACCCGAGGAGAGCAGCACGGCATGGATCTCGCGGATCAGGCGCAACGAGAGCGGCAGGCCGCCGCGCAGGAGTTCGAGGCCGCGGTTGAGTGCTGCAACGTAGCAGGACACCTCGGCGACGTCGTCGAGGGGCACACCAGGCGCCTCCTCCACCTCGAACAGCAGCAGGTCCGACAGCGAGGATTGCGTGCCCTCGATCTGCGAGGAGAGCAGCGCTTCCTTTCGGACGTACATGTAGAGGAACAGGCCGGTGTCCGGCAGGATCGACGCCATGCCATCGAGCCGGCCCAGCGCCACCTGCGCACGTTGCAACGGCATCAGCAGGCCGGAGACGTCAATCGGCGGCACGGGGGGCAGCGGCGGCGGCACGAAGGCGCGCACCGTCTCGCCGCCGACCGAGGTGCTCTCGTATCGCCCCAGGCGGGTTTGGAGGTTGGGCCGGGGCATCCTTGGGAAAGAGGCCTTTCGTTAGGCTGGGAGCAATGTAAATTTCACTGCTATTTCTTTCACAAAGGGCGCCCTGCTGCCACCCCTTCATTTGGAGTCCTGGCCCCCAGCCCCTGCCGGAGGGGGGCCCCGAAGATGATCCGCTGCGCCTTCCAATCATGCGTGATGGCGCCGTTCAGCCCCACAAGGGTCAATCCGGTCAGCTGCCGCCCATTCAACACCCCCTCGACGATATCGGGCGCCAGCATGGTCAGTTGCAGCATCTTTCCGAGGAAGCCGCGCTCGATCCTCTCGGCACGTGCGAGTTCGGTGATGGAGGCGTAGCGGCCTTCGTCGAGGAGTTTTTGCCAGCGGAAGGCCCGCGCCACTGCCTTCACCATCGCCGGATCGGCCCGGGTGGCAACGACTGGCGGGGCTGCATCCTGGACGGCCGCATCCGGCAGGACGACCATCTTGCGCCCACCGCGCTTGCGGACCGTGAGGGGGACGCGAACCGTGATGGTGGCGCTGTTCATGCCGCCTGCACGGCGGGGCCGAGTTCGCGGACAAGGCTGGCGAGCCCATCGACGCGGAGCTTGATGTCGGCGCCGGCGGTGCTGACGTCGACGCGCTCGACCAGGAGGCGGACGATGCGTGCCTGCTCGGCGGGGAAGAGTTCGTCCCACAGCGGGTCGAGGTGGCCGAGCGCGTCGCGCATCTCCTCTTCGGTGAGGCCCTGCACATCGGCGCGCGCGGCGAGCCAGGTGCCGACCACGACCTCCGGCTGGCGCAGCAGCGCGCGCACCTGCCCCACCACGGCGCCCTCGATCTCGGCCGCAGGCACGCTGCGCAGCAAGTCCGGGGCCTGGATGTCACCCTTCAGCACCGCCTGGGCGACGTAGTAGCGGTAGAGCCGCCCACGGCGACGCGTGTGCGTGGGCGACATGGCACGCCCGTCGGCACCGAACAGCAGGCCCTGCAGCAGCGCCTGGGGGCGTGCGCGGCTCGCGTTGGCCCGCGCGCGGGGGCTCTCCCGCAGCACCGCGTGGGCTTGGTCCCACAGGGCGCGGGACACGATGGCCTTGTGCTCGCCCTGGTAGATGTTGCCCTTGTGCGCGACCTCACCCAGGTAGGTGCGCAGGTGCAGCAGCTTGTAGACGTCGCCCTTGTTCAACGCGCGCCCGGACTTGGCGGTGACGCCCTCGGCGGCCAGCCGGCGCACCGTCTCCACGCCCGAGCGGCTCTCGGCGAAGATCTCGAACACCCGGCGTACGTGGGCGGCCTCGGTGGGCACGACGACCAGCTTGTGGTCCTGCACCCGATAGCCCAGCGGCACCTTGCCCCCCATCCACATACCGCGTGCCTTCGAGGCGGCGACCTTGTCCCGGATGCGCTCGCCGATGACCTCGCGCTCGAACTGGGCGAAGCTCAGCAGGATGTTCAGCGTCAGCCGGCCCATCGAGGTGGTGGTGTTGAAGGACTGGGTGACCGAGACGAAGGTCACGTCGTGCCGGTCGAACACTTCGACCAGCCGGGCGAAGTCCATCAAGGACCTGCTGAGCCGGTCGATCTTGTAGACGACGATCACGTCGACGGTGCCGGCCTCGATGTCTGCCAGCAGGCGGGCCAGTGCCGGCCGGTCGAGCGTGCCGCCGGAGAAGCCGCCATCGTCGTAGCGGTCCCCCACCTCGACCCAGCCCTCCTGGCGCTGCGAGGCGATGTAGGCCTGGCAGGCCTCGCGCTGGGCGTCGAGGGAGTTGAAGGCCTGGCCGAGCCGCTCGTCGGTGCTGACGCGGGTGTAGACGGCACAGCGGCGCTTGCGCACCGTGGCGGGCAGCACCGGCTCCGGACGCGGCCTGTGCTTCATGCGCCGCCCCGGGCGCGGAGGCCGAAGAAGGTCCAGCCGTTCCAGCGCGTGCCGGTGATGTGTCGCGCCACGGCGGAGAGCGACCGGTACGGCCGGCCCTCGAAGGCGAAGTCCTCCGCCCGCACGGTGACGACGTGGCGCACGCCCTGCCATTCGCGGACCAGCTGCGTGCCTGGGAGCGGGCGGCTGTCGGCGCGAATGCGGCGCAGCACGATGTTGCCGCCGTCCAGCTGCTCGCCCAGCGCCTCGAGCCGGGCGCGGGTTTCGGGCTTCAGCCCGCCATAGGCCAGTTCCTGGATGCGATAGGCGAGGCGCGACTCGATGTAGCTGCGGCTGAAGGGTGGCGGCTCGCGGCCATAGAGGTCGCGCCAGCGCTGCTTCAGGGCGGCGATGGGCGTGGTCTTGAGGGCAGCCAGCTGGGCCAGCAGGGTGTCGGTCATCGCGTCGCGCCCTCCCCGGAGCGTGGGTCCGACACACGCTCTGGTCCGCCACACAGTCCAGTCGGAAAGTCTCCGCGCGCGCGAGGGTCGGGCGGCGGGACGGGGCAGGTGTCGAGCGCGACGCGCAACCGCACCACGCCGCGCGCCAGGATCGCGCACACCTCGCGCAGGTGGGGGGGCAGCGCTGAGTGCCCCCCACGATCAGGCTGGTGGCGTCTGCCGTTCATGGAATGTACGCCGCGATGAATTCGCCGCCGCAGAATCGAATGGTATTCATCGGGCTATGGAGAATCAGCAGCACCTGCAGAGGACAAACGCTTCGTCGATACCTCTGCTGAGCCCGCTCCCGGGCGGCATCCGCCATGACCATGAGGCGTTGTCGATGTCGCAGCAGATCCTGGCGGCATACCAGGACGACCTGATCAGCCCGGCTTCGCTGTGGAACACGGTGCTGCGAGAGGCACAGATCGATGGCGCGGCCGCAGCACTTGCGTCGTGTTTGCACGCAGCGGAGCGTCGCACGCAGCGCGCCATTGCCGGACGTGGCCGTGTCCAGACGGCTCTGACGCCCCTCGGCTACCTCCGGGATCTGCAGCGGCGCTTCAATGAACTTGTGCTCACCGATATCCAGGCGCGGCTGACGCGCTGTGAGATCTTTGGATTTGGCAAGGTGCTGCCCGAGACGTTCGATACGCCTGTGGAGCAGGTGCCGCCCGACTGGTGGACGTGGCTGACGATCGACATCGCTCGAGAGGGCGTGTCCGGCTCGACCCTCAATTACGCCTACGTCACCTTTGCCATCTCCGGGCTCTCGGCGTTCGACGACCTGCACGATGCGGTTCGCGACCTGTTGCCTGAAAGGGTTTGGCAAGGTGCACGCGCTGCCGGTGGACTTACCACCGTGGAGCGCGTCGGCCAGATGCTGAAGGTCAGTAGGTAGTGGCAGACGATGCTGCCGATCCTGCGCGAGCGGGCCGCAAGCGAAATGCGCCTGAAGGGTTCCAAGGCAGAGGCGAATGCCTTGGAGGCGCTCGCAAAGAAGCGCTTCCCGGATCAGCCGCGGCCAGCGTTTACCACCATTTGTAAGCATCTTGCTGGCGTATACCGCTGGATCGCGGTCAATGGCTGACGAAGTCGGGATGCCGCATGTCGCATCCCAGATTGACGACAGGTTGACGCGCGTCTTTGTGGCACATGCGTTGCCATGCAGATTGGTGCCGAACCGCGATACAAGCCGGTTGCGAGCGGAGCTGCGCCCGGAGGCGTGCGCCGTGCCGAATTCAAAGCGCGGACCAGTGTGGCCGATGGCGCGGCACTCCCCGAATTGGTTTCGCGCCACATTCGGCTCCGTCGCGCGGGTGCGTGGTGGGTTGGTCTTTGCCCGTTTCACGCTGACCGGAACGCGTCGTTTGCGCTGAGCCAGCGGTCCGGTCGCTGGCGCTATCGCTGCTTCGCTTGTGGTGTGCACGGCGACACGGCGGACTGGCTGCAGCAGATGGAGGGCATGGGCCGCGTTGAGGCACTGGCTCGGGCGGGCGTAGTCCCGACGGCGGTGGGCCACAGCCGTGCCTCTGTGCCGATATCTGCCCTCATCGCTCCCTCACCCAGCTTTGGCGGTCCGGATGACGCCAGAACCCTCGACCTGGCGCGCGTGATCTGGACCGAGGCAGTCGACCCGACCGGGACGCTGGTGGAGCGCTATCTCGCGAGCCGCCGGTTGTGGCTGCTCGCCGGCGCGCCGCTGCGCTTCCATCCGCGCTGCCCGCGTGGGCGGGAACGGCTCCCCGCCATGGTGGCGCTGCTGACCGATCCGGCCACCGGTGAGCCGCGCGGCATCCACCGCACGTTTGTCGACACCGCGACCGGGGGAAAGGCTACGGGCCAGGCCAAGATGATGCTGGGCGGCGCCGGCATGGTGCGCCTGGCCGCAGATGCCGAGATCACCCTGGGGCTCGGCCTGGCCGAAGGCATCGAGACCGCGCTGGCGCTGATGCTCCACGCCGGCTGGACTGCCATGTGGGCCACCGGCAGCGCGGGCGGCATCCAGGCCATGCCGGTGCTGCCAGGGATCGAGTGCCTCACCATCTTCACCGACCGCGACGACAAGGGTGCCGGCATGGCGGCCGCCCAGGCCTGCCGCGCCCGTTGGACCGACGCCGGCCGCGAGGCCCGGCTGTTCCTGCCGCCCGATGGCCAGGACTGGCACGATGCCCTCGTGCCGGCGGCACGGCCATGACGCATCAGGCGACACCGGACAGCATCCTGTCCGCCCATGGCGGCACCGTCATCGGCCCAGCCGTGCGACCTGCGACCCTGGACCTATATGCCCGGCCCTTGCTGCTTCGTCCGCCAAGTCAGATCCCGCCGCGCCCATGGCTCTATGGCCGCGATCTTGTCCGTGGCTACGTCACCGCCCTGATCGCCGGCGGCGGCACCGGCAAGACCGCACTGGCTATCGCCATGGCGTTGTCTCTGGCTTCCGGACGCGAGTTGCTCGGCGCGCGGGTTTGGCGTCGTGCCCGCGTCTGGTTCTTTACCCTCGAGGATGATCTCGAGGAACTGGAGCGCCGGATCGCCGCGGCCCGACTCCACTTCGACATCGATGATGCGGAAATCAACGGCTACATGTTCGCACATTCGGGCCGCGATCGCCCGGTCATTGCCATCGGCCGCGACCAGGTCACGCAGCAACTGGCATTTCCCGACCGGGACCGTGTGATTGAGCAGGCGAAACACCTCGAGGTCGGCCTGATCGTGGTCGACCCCTACATCCGTTCGCATCAATTGGAGGAAAACAGCAACGTCGACATGGATGCGGCAGCCTCGACCTGGGCGGTCATCGCGCAACAGACCGGAGCGGCGGTGCTGCTGGTGCACCATACCCGGAAGGGTGCATTGGCGGGCGACATCGAAGCGAGCCGCGGCGCCAAGTCGCTGACCGACGCAGCCCGCGTGGGGCTGCTGCTGTCGAGCATGACTACCGATGAAGCCGCCAAGCTCGGCGTGCCGGAGGCGCGCCGGGCGCAATATCTGCGCCTGGACACCGGCAAGGCCAACCTCGCGCCCAAGCCCGGTGGCGGACGATGGCTTCACCTTGCAGGACGGCGCCTGCAGAACACCACCAGCGACTACCCGGATGGCGACGACGTGCAGGTGATCGAGGCCTGGGAGCCGCTCGATCCGTTCCAGGATATGGACCCGGCGCTGATCAACCGCATCCTAGACACCATCGATGCCGGGCGCGGTGAGGGCGTGCTGTTCAGCCGGACGCGCAAGGGTGGATCCAAGCGCTGGGCTGGCGAGGTCATCGTAAGGCTGGCGCAGGTTGAAGCCGAGCGGGCGAAGTTGATCATCGAGGCTTGGATAAAGTCCGGCGTGCTGATCGAGGTGGACTTCCATCATGCCGCGGAGCGCACTGAGCAGCGCGGCCTGAAGGTTGTCGCCAGCAAGCGGCCGACAGGGGCTGGCGCATGAGTCGGCAAGGACCGGCAATTCACCTGCTGCGATTTATCGCGGCGCCTAAAGGCAGAGATCCATTCTCCGCAGCACCGGCAAAGGGGCGCTTGCAAGCGCGCGCCCCCTTTCCCGTCCCGCTGCGGACCCGCCCGGTTCACTCCCCCGGCATGGGTCCTTCCCGGCGCTTGGGCGACACGGGCGGCTGCAGCGCGGGAGTTCCGTAGTGCGTGGGTTCGGGAAATCACTTGACGCAGTCAACTTACTTGACCGGGAGGAGGTAACGATGGCGTCGGATGGAATGGGTGTTGGCGATGATGGCGGCGTACCGGTCAGTGGCAGCGGCGCCACCCCGATCGCGCCGGTCCTGATGGACCAGGTGGTGATCCGCGACGTCGCCAGCCTGATCCCGTATGCGCGGAACCCCCGCACGCACTCCCCCGCCCAGGTCGCCCAGATCGCGGCCAGCATCAGGGCGTTCGGCTTCACCAACCCCATCCTGGTGGCCGAGGATGGCACCGTGGTGGCCGGCCATGGCCGGCTGCTCGCCGCGCGGCAGTTGGGCATGACCCAGGTGCCCGTGCTGGTCATGGCGCACCTGTCGGAGACCCAGCGCCGCGCCTACGTCATCGCCGACAACCAGCTGGCGCTGAACGCCGGCTGGGACGAGGACCTGCTCGCGCTCGAGCTCGCCGAACTGCAGCAGGCCGGGTTCGATGTCAGCTTGACCGGCATCGACGAGGACACGCTGGACGAGCTGCTGGCGTCGCTGGACGGTTCCGACAGCACCGTGCCCGACACGGCGCCGGAACTGCCGGAGCGGGCTGTGTCGCGCCCGAGCGACCTCTGGGCGCTGGGGCCGCACCGCGTGCTCTGTGGCGATGCAACCCTGGCCGAGAGCTACACCACCCTGCTGGGCGATACCCTGGCCGACCTGTGCTTCACCGACCCGCCCTACAATGTCGATTACCGCGGCAGCGTCACCGACAAGCAGGAGGGCCGGCACAGGGCCATCCTGAACGACGATCTCGGCGACGGCTTTGGCGGGTTTCTCCACGCTGCCTGCACCCACATCGTCGGGCTCACCAAGGGCGGCATCTACATCTGCATGAGCAGTTCGGAACTGCACACGCTGCAGCGGGCATTTGCCGCTGCCGGTGGGCACTGGAGCACCTTCATCATCTGGGCCAAGAACGCCTTCACCCTGGGCCGCGCCGACTACCAGCGCCAATACGAGCCTATCCTCTACGGCTGGCGAAAAGGCTCGGACCACTTCTGGTGCGGCGCCCGCGACCAGGGCGATGTGTGGTTCTACGACCGGCCCGTGTGCAACGACCTGCACCCGACCATGAAGCCCGTCGCCCTGGTCGAGCGCGCCATCCGCAACAGTTCGAAATCCCGCGACCTGGTGCTGGATCCGTTCGGCGGCTCCGGCACCACGCTGATGGCCTGCGAGGCCACCGGCCGTCAGGCCAGGCTGATCGAGCTCGACCCCCGCTACGTCGACGTGATCATCCGCCGCTGGCAGGATTTCTCGGGCAAGGCGGCGACGCTCACCGGCACCGGCCTGCCGTTCGCCGCGGTGGCCGAGGGCCGCGCGCCGGAGGATCCCGCCAGTGGCTGAGGGCCTGATGATCTCGCAGGCGGAATACGCGCGCCGGCGGGGGTTCTCGAAGCAGTATGTCGGGCAGCTCGTGGCGCGGGGAAAGATCACGCTGGTCAACGGCCTGGTCGACGCCACCGCCGCGGACCAGGCCCTGGCACAGAGCCACGACCCCGCCCGCTATGCCACCAGGCCGATGCAGCCCGACCCACCGATGCACGACCCCGCCGCACCTGGGCTCCAGCACTCCTTCGCCAAGGCGCGGACCATCCGCGAGCACTTCCGTGCGCTGCGGGAGAAGCTCGACTACGAGACCACCACCGGCACGCTGATCCCGCGCCAGGCCGTTGAGGCCGCCGGCGCCGAACTCGGCCGCATCGTCCGCGACGAGATCATCGCCGCTGCCGGGCCGGCTGCCACCGCGCTGGCCCAGCAATACCCGGCGATCAGTCAACACGCCGTCCAGGCCGTGATCCTCGACCATCTCAGCCAGGCGCTCCATCGCATCGCCGAGCAGGCGCGCGGCCATGGCCTCGACGTGGAAACGACCGAGGCCAACCCGCCACCGCCCCCCGTCACGGCATGATCGGCGGGGGCTGAACAACGCAACGACATGATCGCGCTTTCGACTGATCCACCCCCACCGCCCTCCGCCCCGCCTGGCATGCGCCAGCGGGGCTGGCCTCGGTGACGGGCCGCGATGGTCGTGGCCCCGACACCGGAGGCCTCGATGCCCAAGCTCACCGACACCCAGCTGGTTGTTCTCGCCGCCGCGGCGCGGCAGCCCGATCGGCTCGCGGCTCTGCCCAAACTCCCCGCGGCGGCCCAGGCCGCCGTCGGGCGCAGCCTGCTCAAGGCCAGACTGCTCACCACGGTGCCGCTGCCGGCCGCGCGAACGGCGTTCGCCTGGAAGCTCGACCGCGATACCACCACGGGCCTGCGCATCACCGACGCAGGCCTCGCCGCCATCGGCGTCGAGCCGGAAGCGCCGATCGCGCTGGCCGAGCAGGCACCGCAGGCGGAGCCCGCCGAGCCGGTCCAGGCCGACGTGGCCATGCCTGTTGCCGCGCCGCGGGCCTCCATGCGCGAGCTTGCCACCGCCGTCCTCGCCGCCTGGGACACCGACCGCGACGCGCTCGCCGGCGCTGTCGATGCCCTGCGCGCCGCCCTCGCCAAGCCGGCCCGCACATCCGGTGCGCCGCGCACAGCCCGCAACGGCTCCAAGCAGGAGGCCGTCCTCTCCATGCTGCGCCGCGAGGAGGGCGCCACCATCGCCCAGATCATCGACGCCACCGCCTGGCAGCCCCACACCGTCCGAGGATTCCTCGCAGGGCTGAAGCGCAAGGGCATCCACGTCAGCGTGCTCGAGCGCGTCCGGCAGGTCCGGCCGAACCGCGAAGGTGCAAAGGGAAGCTACTCGGTCTACCGGGCGAACGTGGTCCAAGGCGACGCCGGGACCCACACACCCGCGGCGTCCCGAAGCCAAACATCCAAATCCCCAGTTTGACGCCGCGCGAGTCCGCGCGCGGCGATGCCTCATGCGAACACGATAGCGGCCGCGGGGATCGCTACCAGCGACGGTCCAGCCAGCGCCACGGACTCACTGCCGACCCGACTGACGCGAACGCCGCCGGTGACCGCGGTAGTCGTCACCGCTATCGGGGCAATGCCTTCCAGACGCGGCAGGTCGCTGCAGTCGGCCAAGTCGGTGACAATGTCGGCGCTCGGACGCTGGAAGACCGCGACCTTCACTGACGCACTCAGGTTGTCGGGCATGACCGCGCCGATGACGCGATGAACGGCGCGACCTACCTCGCCCAGGTCGAGCAGGTCCTGGTGCCGACGCTACGGCCGGGCGGTGTCGTCGTGGCGAGCAACCTGCCCGCCCCCAAGCCAGGCGGAGTGCGCACTGCCACCGCACGCGCAGGCGCAACCTTGCTCTACCTGCCGCCCTACTCGCCGGACTTGAAGCCGATCGAGAACGCCTTTGCCAAGCTGATGGCCCTGCCACGCAAGGCTGCGGCGCGCACCATCGACGACCTGTGGGACGCCAGCCTGCTGGCCGCCGCCAGCCGATCGATTGCCCGACCGGCGGCGTCATCATTCCATCCTTGCCGTGCATCCTCGCCAGAATGGCGCCTGCCCGGCGGGGCCTGGGCCTACGGCGTCCACCATCGCAGGTTTCCTTCATAGCGGCGGATGGTCCGGCCCTCGTCGGTCAGCGAGAAAAGGTGCACCCAGCCATTGTCCAGCAGCTGCCGCACGCCTGCGTGCTTCGCGATCACGCCGTTCATTGCGTCCTCCGGCGCTTCGATGAAGACGTTCAGGCGCAGCGGCTCGTGCACGAAGCGCTTGCCGTCATGCACCGACTGCCAGGGCAGCCCAACCTTCAGGTCGCCGGCATTGCCTTCCAGCACGCCGAGCTGGCCCACGACATTGTGCAACACCTTGTGGCCGGCGCCGAAGGCGCGGTTGTTCACCGTCGAGCCGTAGTATTGCAGGTTGATCCAGCTCGCCACGACCATCGGCGCGGTCATGATCAACTCCAGCACGCCGAAGCCTGCATCCTTGCGCCAGTCGTAATTGTGCAGGAAGGCGCGCCCGCCGAGATCCATCCCCTGCGTGCGCTCGCGCGGTGCTGCGATGAAGGCGGCGTTGCCGGCAAGGCCCCACTCCGGGCGCACCTGTGACCAGTCGCGGCTGCGGGCGATGACCTGACTGTCGATATCGCGGTCGGCCGCAATGCCGAGCAGCGCCGCGCGTTCCATGCGCGCCAATGCCGAGGCCTTGGCGAGCCAGGCCCGGATGCGCGCCAGGTCCTCGGCGTGCGAGGCAGGACTCTGATCGAGGTCGAAGATGCGGACCTCATCGGTCGTGGTGTCGTGCAGGCAACCAAGGAACCAGGTATCGTCCGGCACGTCGATGCCACGCTTCCGCAACCCGACGCGCACACCTGAATCGTTGAGGATCGCGGCCGCGACGCGGGCGTTGGCCTCGCCGGTGTGGCCACCGCAGGCGCCGCAATCAAGGCCCGTGGCATGCGGGTTGTTCACCGTGGTGCTGCCATGCCCGGCCAGCAGCACGAGACGGCCGAAGCCTTCGGTCATCGACATGGCGCGCAGTACTGCCTCGGCCATCGCCAGCCGCTGCGTGTCATCGAAGCCGGTCTGGCGGCCACCGACCTGGCGCGGCGCGAGACGCGGGCCGACACGGCCGATGACGCCCGGATCGAGCCCGTCGGTGTTGGGGTCCTTGACGGTGCGCGTGCGCCCGGCGCTGTCGCCGAGGATCTTGGCCGCGAACAACAGGCCCGTCGTCTCGACATAGGTGAAGGACGAGACCGCCGAGAGCTTGAACGACTTCCACGCCTTGGTGGCGCGCCGGCGCAGCAGCCGCAAACCCAGCACCTCGGTTTCCTCCTCCTCGGAGGCATCGCCCACGGCCTCGCACACGATGAAGGCAGGGGTCAGCAGTACGGGGCATTGCGCGCCGCCCTGTTGGCGGCCGATCGGCACGTATTCGATCGGAAAACCGAAGAAGCCGGCGAAGCCGATCGTCTCGGCCTCGGGACAGACGGTCTCCAGCGCGCGCCGATAGACTTCCGAACGCACGTCGATGCAGAAGGCGGCCTGCAGCGGCTTCCGCGCGGGCGATCGCGAGCCGGGTGCCGCGCTGTCGCGCGCAAGCCGCGCCAGCAACCGCCGCTGGAAGGCCGCCTCGTAGGCCTCCTGCATCACGAGGTCGATGGCAAGATCGGCATCGTCGCCCAGCCGCTCGTCCTGCGGCAGCGCCGCCGCCGCGACCATCGCCTGCCGCCACGCCTGGGCGAAGGCAGCGTCCTTGCGCTCCAGGAACAACCCATAACCCCAGGCGAGGCGAACGGCGAGCAGCTGGACCAGCGTGTCGTCCGCGCGGCCGTACAGCGCGTTGTCCCAAACCAGATAGCGCGCATAGGCAGCCCAGCCGCCGATATCGAACAGCGCGCGATGCAGGTAGTCTTCCACCGCGCGCGCGGGAATGCCGAGTCGTTCGACCACCTCGGTGATCGCCGCGACCGGATCATCGGGCAGCGCCGCGACTGCGGCACGGAAGCCCCGGATGCCCATTGCGGCCGGGTTGCGGTCATGGCGCATCGCCGCACGCCAGGCAGGGTAGGGGCGCAGGTTGCGCGACGGCAGCCGCCAGGCCGCCTGGCCTTCGTCGAAATAGGCGGCGCACCATTTGGAGATCTCATCGACCATGAAGGCCGTGCGCGAGGCCTGGCGATCGCCGGCGGCGAGCGTGTCCAGCACCTCCGCGACGGTCGCGACGACGGCACCGGGGCGCGCCGGTCCGGTCGGATCCCTGGCGAGCGCCTGTCTCAGCGCATCAGGGGTGTCGGGCGTGTTCGCGCCCCGGGGCGCGGCGGCCAGCGCGGCCTGCAGGTCGCGGTCCTCGATCACGCCGTCCGCCAGCGCCTGGCGGTAGAAGCCGCGCGGCATCAGCATATCGGCGCCGGCGACGCGGCGCATGGTGGCACAGGTCGCAGCGAAGGTCTGGCCGCTGAAGCCGAGGAACGGGTTCACCGCGACGAAGTGCCTGAGCGGCCACAGCGGCGCGATCCTGCCGCAGGCCCCCGCGATCGCCGCTTCGATGGCGACCTGCATCGTGCGCGCCTGGGGCATGGCGTCGTCGGTCGGGCCGGACCGCGGCGCGGCCTGGGCAGCCAGGGTCGTGCTCATCACGATGCTCCGGTGCGGCGGGTGAGGGTGTAGGAGGGCGCCGCGGGCACGGGCGGCGGGCTTGGCCAGAAGCGCAACACCAGCCGGTTGGCCAGCGTGTTGACGTAGAGACCATTGGCGAGATGCACGTGCAGCGCCTGCCAGCCTGGCGCCCCCGCCTGTCCCGGCAGCAGGCTCTGCAGCACAGTCACGGCAGCGAAGGCGAGCACGACCACCGCGACGATGGCGAGGTCGAACGGCCCGCGCAGCGCCTGGGTCGGCGGCAGCGACCCGGCGAGCAGCCATTCGGCGGCGAACTGCAACCCGAAATACGCGACCGCCACGACCGCTGCGAGCGCCAGCGTGCGGCCAACGACGTATCCGTTCGGCCGCTCGTCGACGGCGCTGGCGACGAGGTGGGTAAGGCCGAGCAGCATGATCGCCGCGAGCGCGAATACCCCCGGCTTGTCCGCCAGCGTGGCCCCGAACGCCGTGCCCACGCCCAGCGCCACCGCCAGCAGGAACGCGATGGCCACGGCCATCCGCGCCGGATGCGGCCGACCGCCGGGGCTGGGCGACCAGGAGGCGCGCGCCAAGTCGATGACGCTGCCCGACGAGAGGAAGGCGTGTGCCTTGTAGAGCGAATGGGCGACGATATGCAGCAGGGCGGCGGAAAAGGCACCCAGCCCGCACTGCAGCATCATGAAGCCCATCTGGGCGATGGTCGAATAGGCGAGCGATACCTTCACGCTGGTCTGTGTCAGCATCACCACCGAACCGAACAGCGCGGTCACGCCGCCGACAATGGCCAGCGTGTCGAGCGCGGGCGTGGACAGCGCGATCACGTCGGCGAAGCGCAGCACCAGGAAGCCGCCGGCGTTGATGATGCCGGCATGCAGCAGCGCCGAGACCGGCGTCGGCGTCTCCATCACCTCGATCAGCCAGCCATGCAGCGGGAACTGCGCCGACTTGAGCAGTGCGGCGGCCACCAGCAGGCCGGCGACGGCGTCGATGGTGCCGGGGACCGTGCCGGCAGTGCGCATGGCCTCGGCGCCGGCGAAGATCACGGCATAGTCCAGGCTGCCAAAGATCCGGTGCAGCAGCGTCATGGCGGCGATCAGGCAGGCATCTCCCAGGCGGCTGGCCAGAAACTTCTTGCGCGCCGCCAGCACCGCCGCCGGACGTTCGGGGTAGAACACCAGCAGGCGGTGCAAGCCGATACTGGTCGCGATCCAGGCGAGCGCGAACTGGAACAGGTTGCCCGAGACGATCAGCAGCAGGACGGCAGCAAGCGTCAGGCACAGCCACGTCGTGAAACGGGCGTGCTCGGGGTCGCCATCGAGATAATTGCGGCTGTAGCGGATCACCACCGCGCCGACGAAGGCGACGAGCAGGAACATGATCGCGGTGAGACGATCGAGATGGAAACCGAAGCCCACGCCCGCCACTCCAAGTGTGCCGGTGCGCAAGAAACCGCCGCTGAACTGGGCAGCCGCTGCCGCCACGGCGACGGCGAGCGCGCCCAGGCTCGCCGTGAAGGCCAGGGTGGCGATCACGCGTGGCGATCGGTTGGCGACGGCATGTGGCGCTATGCCGATGGCGGCCAGGGCGAGCGGTCCAAGCGCAATGAGCCATACAAGCGATGAGTGCACGGTCGTCTCCGGTGCGATGCGACCGCTTCACTAACGCCCCAGGATTCTTCCTGATAATACAAAGATTATGAGAACTCGTTCGTTTTCATAGAACGAACGCCACGGCGAGCACATCCCTGCACAGTGGCAGCCCTTCATGGCGTCCTACTAGAGGGCCGAGCGTCGGATGTCGGATAGACAACGCGAAGGGTGAACGGGTCTGGAACGCGGATCATGCGGCCATCCTGCCGCGGCCCTGACTGAGCGGCCGGCGGCGTCCGGCGGTGGCCGCGGCGCGATCCCACAGGAAGTCGTCCGAGAAGCCGATGTGCTCCCAGGTCAGCGGCGAGGTGTGGGCGAGGAACTTGTCCGGTACCTGCCGTCCTTGGGCGCGCAGGTGCGCGACGGCGTCGGCGATGTAGGTCGAGTTCCAGTAGACAATGGCCGCGATGACCAGGTTCAGGCCGGAGGCGCGGAACTGCCGGGCGTCGTGGCCGCGGTCGGCGACGCGGCCCTGCTTGAAGGTGAACACCGCCTGCGCCAGCGCGTGGCGCTGCTCGCTCTTGTTCAGCCCGGCCTGGCAGCGTCGCCCGAGCTGCGGCGATTCC
>JAESGU010000168.1_pt1 | contig 17571 bp, 18 predicted proteins | sample 9266271 | NCBI WGS metagenome assembly JAESGU01 (sample SAMN15740544, study PRJNA653495) | algae metagenome | isolation source: Scytonematopsis contorta HA4267-MV1 and co-occurring heterotrophs from mud... | place: USA: Palolo Valley Trail, Honolulu, Hawaii | collected 2009-07-25
ACTACATCGAGCGGTTCTACAATCCCAGGCGGCACCACCCAGCCATCGGCTACGTCAGCCCTATGGAGTTCGAACAAATGGCACAAACAGGCTAAACTCGCTGTCCATCAAACCGGCAGCAGCTCACAACGCCATGCTCGCTTCCGGCACTGACTACCGTCCAGTGCCAACCGGCTGACTACAGGTGCCGGCAAACCCGGGGCCGGTTCATCATCCCGTCGCAGATGCCGTCTGAATGGAATGCTGCTGGAGTTGCTCGACTGATGCGGGCAAGTTCGACTATGCGATCGGTTAGCGGCTTGGGCCCTGGATCGTCGGTTGAAGCGCGACCCTTTGCAAAAGAAGAGCGGTGATCCCAGGGCATGCAAGCGCAGGTCGGGCGTTGGCATCGCCTCAGCAGCGCTACCGCTGTCCGCCCATTGCAGCGCGCATCACGCTTGCTGGACATACGTGCCTGGCGCGTTGCACAGCGGCGCCAGGCCATCCGCCGGCGAGCCCATCGGCGGCGGCGGGCACGTCCCGCGGGTGCGCCGGGCAAGCCACTTCACCCATTCGGGCCACCAGGAACCCTCGACCTCGCTGGCGGAAGCCACCCAGGCCTCGGGGTCGAGATAGCGCTTGCCCGCGGCCCTTTCGGCGACACGGTAGCGGCGGCTGGCGTGGCCGGGCTCTGAGACGATGCCGGCATTGTGCCCGCCGCTGGTCAGCAGGAATGTCATGTCGGTATCGGTCTGCAGATGCAGCTTGAACACCGAGCGCCACGGAGCCACGTGGTCGCGCTCCGTGCCGACCGCGAAGATCGGCACCTGGATGTCGGACAGCGCCACCGGGCGCCCATCCGCCACAAACCGGCCCTCGGCCAGGTCGTTGTCCAGGAACAGGTGCCGCAGATACTCCGAGTGCATCCGATACGGCATGCGCGTGGTATCGGTGTTCCAGGCCATCAGGTCGGTCAATGGCGTGCGCTCGCCCATCAGGTACTCGCGCACCATGCGCGACCACACCAGGTCATTGGAGCGCAGCAGCTGGAACGCGCCGGCCATCTGGCGCGTGTCCAGGAAGCCCTGCTCCCACATCATGTCCTCCAGGAAGGCGACCTGGCTTGCGTTGATGAACAGCATCAGCTCGCCCGCCTCGGTGAAGTCGGTCTGTGCGGCCAGCAGCGTGACCGAGCCGAGCCGCTGGTCGCCATCGCGCACCATGGCCGCGGCGGTGATGGCGAGCAACGTGCCGCCCAGGCAGTACCCGGCCGCGTGCACCGGCACGTCAGGCACGATGCGCCCGATGGCATCGAGCGCGGCCATCATCCCCAGCATGCGGTATTCCGCCATCCCGAGGTCGCGATCCTCCGGCCCGGGGTTGCGCCACGAGACCATGAAGACGGTGAAGCCCTGCCCGACCAGGAATTCCACCAGCGACCGGCCGGGTGCGAGATCAAGGATGTAGTACTTCATGATCCAGGCCGGCACGATCAGCACGGGCTGGGCATGCACGGCAGCGGTTGCGGGCGCATACTGGATCAACTCGATGAGGTGGTTGCGCATCACCACCTTGCCCGGCGTCATCGCCAGCGTCCCGCCGGGCGCGAAGGCCTTGCTGCCCGGCGGCGGCCGGCCGCTCGCGGCACGCTCCAGATCCTCGATCAGGTTGACCGCGCCCTGCACCAGATTGAGCCCGCCGGTGCGCCAGGTGCGGTCCAGCACTTCGGGGTTGGTGAGAAGAAAATTCGTCGGCGCCAGCAGGTCCAGCAACTGGCGCATCGCGAAGGTCACCACCGCCTCGTGCTGCGCCGAGACGCCGCTCACGCCGGTGGTGGCGACATGCCACCATTGCTGCGTCAGCAGGAACGCCTGATGCATCAGGTTCCACGGCGGCGACTGCCAGACGGCAGCGTCGAAGCGATGGTCCTGCGGCAGCGGCTGGATGCAGCGCGGCACCGCGCCGCCCTGCAACGCCGCCTGGCCCGCATACGCCACGAAGCGCATCGTCTTGCGCGCGGCCTTCGCCTGAAGCTGTGTCCACTTGCCGGGCGACAGCGCCAAGTGTGTTGCCCAGTCCTGGAACGCGCCCGCAACCGCGGCCGGGGAAAGCCCTGCCGTCATCCGCGCCACGCCGGCGTGGAACGAACGGTCCAGTATCTCCATCAGGGCCGTGGACGCATAGGAGTCGCGCTCAGGCTGCAGCCGATCGCACGCGTCGGGCGCGCCGGCCGCCATGGTACGGGCCGGAGCGCCTTCGCCGGCTCGTGTGGCCAGGCGCCCGGCGGTCGGGACGTTGTCGGGCATGCGATGCTGCGGCCGCAGGAGCGGCCTCAGGGCCCGACGGCGAGCCGATCCTCGACCTCGACGACGCCTGGCACCGACCAGGCGGCACGCTCCGCCGCCTCGCGCTCGTGCCAGGCGCGCACGCGTCCGCTCAGCACCACCTTGCCGCCATCGACCGCGACGTTCACGCCACCTGCGTCCAGCTCGGCGGCGCGCCTGAAGGCGCGGGTGATGCTGTTGTGCACATCGTCGGGACGGGCTCGCGGATGCATCCGGATGCGGTCGATCACACCGATCACGCCGGAAAGCCGACGCACCGACTCCGCCGCACGCATCTTCTGGTAGTGCCAGTCCACCTCGCCTTCCAGCGTCACCATGCCGTGTTCGACCTTCACGTCCAGCGCCGGCTGCGCGGTGCCGGTGCTCCATCGCAGCACGTCCAGCGCACGTGCCGCGATCTGGTCGTCGGCCAGCTTCTTGTCGGATGGCACGCGCACGGCGATCTCCTCGGCGATCGCCAGCACGCCCTTCACGCGGCGCGCCGCGGCTTCGGCTGCAAGCTTTTCGGCATAGCTGCCGACATGGCCCGACAGCGTCACCACGCCCTTATTCGCGGTCACGCCGATATGGGCGGCATCGACGGCCGGATCGAAATCGAGCTCCTCGATCACGTCGGCCTGGAGATCTCGGTCTGATGGCATGGCGTCCTCCTGACTGCCGGGAAGGTCGTATGATGCGACCGCACCGCGCGCCAGTGCTTGACCTGCATCAACGCGGCCGCTGCCCGTCCGCAGGACACTTCGTTTATACGTCGCCGCAGCGGAGCGGGCTTTGCGGACCATCATCAACCCCAGGACCAAAGCAGGTCGCGGCAGCGCCGCGGCCCGGAATCCCTGCTTATTCGTCCCGACATCCAGCCAGCCGGCTGGCGCTGCCAGCAGCCAATGCGCCACTCTCAACGCGATCGACGGGCGTCGCGTGCAGTGTTCCAGGCCCGGCCCCGGCTGAACCCGCCCCATGAGCACCTTCAACCTTGACCGCCTGCTGGCGCCGCGGTCGGTGGCGCTGGTCGGGGCAAGCGCACGGCCCGGCGCGCTGGGCCATGCGGTGCTGCAAAGGCTGCGCAACGATGGCTTCGCGGGGCGGCTCTATCTGGTCAACCCGAAGCACGACCGGATCGACGGCACGCCCTGCCTCGCCACATTGCATGACCTGCCCGAGGTGCCCGACCTGGTGGTGATTGCAACACCTGCGGCCGCGGTGCCGGATGTCGTGGCGCAGGCGGTGGCGCGCGGGGTGCACGCCGGCGTGATCCTCACGGCGGGGCTGGGGCATGGGCCCGGCTCGCTGGCGGCGGCGGCGCTGGCACAGGCACGGCCGCACGGCATGCGGCTGATCGGCCCAAACTGCCTGGGCGTCATGGTGCCCGGTGCCGGACTTGACGCCAGTTTTGCCGCATCGCCAGCGCCGGCAGGCGAGCTTGCGCTGGTGTCGCAATCCGGCGCGATCGCCGCCGCCATGGTGGAACGCGCGCGCCATGGCGGCTTCGGGTTCTCGGCTGTGCTGTCGGTGGGCGACATGCTGGATGTGGATTTCGGCGACTGCCTTGACCTGCTGGCTGGGCATGCACCGACCCGCGCGATCCTGCTGTATGTGGAAGCCGTGACGGGTGCGCGGAAATTCATGTCGGCCGCCCGCGCCGCCGCGCGCACCAAGCCGGTGATCGTGCTGAAGGCCGGACGGCACCAGGCGGCAGCGCAGGCCGCGGCCACGCATACCGGCGCGCTGGCCGGCGCCGACGAGGTGTACGACGCGGCCTTCCGCCGCGCCGGCCTGGTGCGTGTGCTGGACCTGAACGAGATGCTGGCGGCTGCGCAGATGCTGGCCGGTCGCGGCACTGCCACGGGCGAGCGGCTCGCCATCCTCAGCAATGGCGGCGGGCTGGGCGTGCTGGCGGTGGACCGGCTGCTCGACCTTGGCGGCAGCCTGACGGAATTGTCGGACACGACGAAGGCAAAGCTCGATGCGGTGCTGCCGCGCACCTGGTCGCGCGCCAACCCGGTGGATATTGTCGGCGATGCCGACGCCGACCGCTACGCCCGCGCGCTGAAAATTCTGCTGGATGACCCAGGGAACGATGCGGTGCTGGTGATGAACGTGCCGACCGCGCTCGCCGCCTCGGCCGACGCCGCGCGCGCCGTCGCGGCGGTCGCGCGCAGCCGCCCCGGCAGGACCGTGCTCGCGACCTGGCTGAGCGATGATGCCTCGGCCCCGGCGGCGCTGCACGAAGCCGGGATCCCGCGTTTCGCCACCGAGGCCGACGCGGTGCAGGGCTTCATGCACCTGGTGCAGCATCGGCGCGGCCAGGACCTGCTGGCGCGCACGCCGCCGGCGCTGCCGGACGCAACCGATGCCGACGTCGCGGCAGCCCGCGCGGTGGTGCAGCGGGCGCTCGCGGCCGGCCGCACCTGGCTTGGCCCGCAGGAGGTCGCGGCCATCCTGGCCGCCTATCGTATCCCCACGCCGCCGATCACGCTGGCCGAAACGCAGGCAGCCGCGCAGCAGGCCGCCGCCCCCATCCTGGCTGGCGGCGGCACCGTGGCATTGAAGATCCAGGCACAGGGCATCGTGCACAAATCCGATGTCGGCGGCGTCGCGCTCGATCTTGCATCCGCGCCGGCGATCGCCACGGCCTATGACGCGATCATCGCGCGCGCCCGCGCCCTGCGCCCGCAGGCGCGGATCGAGGGCGTGCTGGTGCAGCCCATGATCCGCCGCCGCCACGCGCGCGAACTGCTCGCCGGCATCGCGCTCGATCCCACCTTCGGCCCGGTGCTGCTGTTCGGCGCGGGCGGGACGAATGTGGAGATCGTCGCCGACCGCGCGATCGCGCTGCCGCCGCTCGATCTGCTGCGCGCCGCCGACATGATCGCGCGCACGCGTGTCTCTCGCCTGCTGGCCGCCTGGCGCAACGTGCCTGCGGCCGACCAGGACGCGATTGCCGCCGTGCTGGTGCAGTTGGCGCGGATGGCCGCCGACATGCCGCAGATTTCCGAGCTCGACCTCAACCCGCTGCTGGCGGACGAGGATGGCGTGCTGGCGCTGGATGCACGTATCATGCTGGTCCCTGCCACCGGCGCGGCACCCTGCCCCGGTGCCAACTTCGCGATCCGCCCCTATCCGCGCGAATGGGAAACGCACGTCGCGACCAGCGGCGGCATCACGGCGCTGCTGCGGCCAATCCGCCCGGAGGACGAACTGCTGTATCCGGCGTTCAGCAGCCGCATCGTACAAGAGGATCTGCACGCGCGCTTCATGGGCACGATCGCGGTGGCCGATCACGCGTTCATCGCCCGCCTGACCCAGCTGGACTACGCGCGCGCCATGGCCTTCGCCGCGATCGACCCTGCCTCAGGCGCGCTGATGGGCGTGGTGCGGCTGCACACCGACGCCGACGGGCGCCAGGCCGAGTTCGCCCTGATCGTGCGCACCGACCTGAAGGGCCGCGGCCTGGGCTGGGCGCTGATGCAGCACGCCATCGCCTGGGCGCGCAGCGAAACGCTGGCCAGGATCAACGGCATGGTGTTGGCGGACAATGCCGCGATGCTGCAGCTGTGCCAGCAACTGGGATTCCGACGCGTGCCCGGCCACGATCCCACGGTGGTCGAGCTGGTGTTGGACCTGGCCGGTCAGCCTGCGTAAGCGCCGTTCAGCGGCGCCGTCCCAGCAGCCCAACGCCAATCACCACCGCCGCCACCACGAACAGCGCCACGATACCCTGCACCACGCTGAAATTGCCCGCGTCGCGCGCCACAAGCAAGGCCGCGATGGCACCGGCGACGGCCAGCAACATCCGAATCAGCAGGCTCATCTCCACCTCCTTCGATCCGTCAGGCCCGCAGGCGGCGCGTTACCACGGCGTACTTGGCCAGCTCCAGCACCAGCACCAGCGTGACAGAAGCGGCACCGGCGGCGACCAGGCCGGTCCAGCCCACTGGGCCGAAGCTGAACACGGCGGCGAGCGGGGGTGCCGCCAGCACGGCGGCCAGCAGCAGCGCCACCGGCATGAGCACCCAGCCGAGCACCGCGTTCGGCCGCCGCACGGCCTCGACCAGCGATGCGCCGAAGGCGCGGTTCACCAGGATCAGCCCGATCGCCGACAGCACCATCGCCAGGAAGGCCCGGCTGCGCGCGACCTCGGAGGGCGCGCCGGCCCATAGCGACAGCGCCATCACGCTGCTCACCAGAACCAGCGCTGCCACGCCTTGCGCCAGGCTCCAGGCCAGCAGCGTGCCCGGCAGCAGCGGGCCTTCCGGGTCGCGTGGCTTGCGGCGCATCACGTCGGCCTCCTCGGGCTCCGCCTCGAAGGCGATCGAACACACGGGGTCCACGATCATCTCCATGAAGGCGATGTGCACCGGCAGCAGCATGGGCGGCAGTCCCAGCAGCGGCGGCAGCAAGGCAAGCCCCGCGATCGGCACGTGCATGGCCACCACGAAGCCCATGGCCTTGCGCAGATTGTCGAAGATGCGCCGCCCCAGCCGCACCGTACGCACGACCGATCCGAAATCGTCGTCCAGCACCACCAGGGATGCCGCCTCGCGCGCCACATCGGTGCCGCGCCCGCCCATGGCCACGCCGATATGCGCAGCCTTCAGCGCTGGGGCGTCGTTCACGCCGTCGCCGGTCATGGCCACGACCTGGCCATCGGCCTTGAGCACCTCGACGATACGCAGTTTCTGGGCGGGCAGGATGCGGGCGAACACCGCGGCCTCGGACACCGCGGCACGGAAGGCGGCTTCGCCGAGCATTGCCAGCTCGGCACCGGTGACGATCGGCGCCTGGGCCAGGCCGGCGTCGCGGGCGATGGCGGCGGCGGTCGCCGGGTGGTCGCCGGTGATGACGAGGATGCGGATGCCGGCGGCGCGGCACTCGCGCACCGCCTCCGGCACCGAGGCGCGCAGCGGGTCGGCCAGGCCGACCAGGCCGCGCAGGACAAGCGATGCATCCTCCAGCCGCTCCGGCAGTGTCGCGCCGGCCGGCAGGCGCGCCTCGGCAACGGCCAACACGCGCAGCCCGCGCGCGGCCATCAGCGCGGCCTCGTCCGCGCCGTTCCGGCCGGCGCCAACCAGGCGCAGCACGGCCTCGGGCGCGCCCTTTGCCGCGACCAGCAGGCCGTCCGGCAGCCGCCAGGCCTGGGCCATCACCGGCAGCCCGTCACGCAGCGGATAGTCGCGGACGAGCGCGCCGACGGCGAGACCGGGCGCCAGGCCCCGCGCGGCCGCGACCAGCGCGCGATCCATCGGGTCCATGCCGTCGGCGCGGCTGGCCAGCGCGGCCGCCTGCGCAAGCGCCGCTGCCCAGGGCGGCGCAGGCAGGTCACCCGGTCGGAACGGCGCCTCAGCCGTGCCGGGCAAGGCCAGTTCGGCCAGCGCCATGCGGTTTTCGGTCAGCGTGCCGGTCTTGTCGGTACACAGCACGGTCGCCGCACCCAGCGATTCGATCGCCGCGGCCCGGCGGGCCAGCACGCCGGCACGGGCCATCCGCCGCGCGCCCATCACCGTGAACACGGTCAGGATCAACGGAAACTCCTCGGGCAGCATCGCCATGGCCAGGGCGATGCCGCCCAGAGAAGCGGCCGCCCAGTCACCACCGATCCAGCCCTGCACCAGGGTCGCCAGGACGCTGACGCCGATGCCCAGCACGGCAAACACGCGCACCAGCCGGCGCATCTGCGTGCGCAGGCGCGGCGGCTCGCGCTCGATCCCGCCCAGCGCGTGGCCGATGCGGCCCATCTCGGTCCGGCCCCCGGTGGCGGTGACGCAGGCCTGCCCACGTCCGCGCACCACCAGCGTGCCCGAGAAGACCTGCGCCGCCGCATCACCGGACGGCGCCTTGGCAACCGGCACCGATTCACCGGTCAGCAGCGATTCGTCGATCTCCAGCGCGCTCGCCTCCAGCAGGGTCGCGTCGGCCGGCACGCGGTCGCCCTCGACCAGCAGCACCAGGTCGCCCGCCACCACCTCGCGTCCGGGAATGCGCACCGCGACGCCGCCCCGCAGCACCAGGGCGCGCGGGCTGGAAAGGTCGCGCAACGCCTCCAGCGCGCGCTCGGTGCGGAGTTCCTGCACCACCGCGATCACGACCGAGAGGGTGGCGAAAACGAACAGCAGCAGGGCCTCGGCCGTGTCGCCCAACAGCAGATAGAGAGCGCCCGCAGCCAGCAGCAGCAGGAACATCGGCTCGCGCCCGACATCGCGAACGCTGCGCAGCAGCGAGCCGCCGCCTGCCCGGGGCAGCTCGTTCGGGCCGTCGCGCGCCAGCCGCGCGTGGGCCTCGGCGCCGGTCAGGCCGAGCCGCACCGGAGCGGGCGGAACGGGCCCGGCCTGATCGCGTCCTGCGCCGGGCAGGCGTGCGCGCACGGGTGGCACGACCTGCACGGGGTGAGCATTCACCACGGAAGGCGGGCTGCCGCCGGTCGGCACACCTACACTGCCTCGCCCGGCAACAGGAAGGGCGCGTCCTGCAGCTGGTCGTCGACGCGCTCAACGCCGTCGATACGGCCCGCCATCGCGCGAAGCCCACGGCGCACCGCGTCGGAGCGCGCGAAGCCGTGCAGCGTGACCACGCCGTCGCGAACATCGGCAAAGGCATAGAGGCTGTGGGCCCAGGGCTGTTCGCGCATCTCGTGGCGAAGTGCCGCGCGGATGCGGGCGTCACGTTCCTGTGCGCTGGTGGCGATCGTTGGGGGCGGTTCAAGCACTGCGCGCAGCAGGTCAGCACGCGAGATCACACCCAGAATCCGGCCATCCTGCGCCACAACCGGCAGGCGCTTGATGTGGTGCCGCTCCATCAGCTGGGCGCAGTGGCCTGCTGTGGCATCGGGCGCGACCGTCACCACCTCGGTCGTCATCACGTCCTGCGCCCTTCGGCCATGCGTTCTGGCGTAGCGCCCGGCCTGCTCGTCGACGCCGCTAAAAAAGGCCGATAGCCAGCCAGGCCGCTCGTCCCCGCTGCTGGCCAGCCGGCGCAGCAGGTCGGCCTCGGTGACGATGCCGAGCAGCCGTCCCTCGGCGGACGTCACCGGAGCCGAGGAAATACCGCGATCCGCGATCAGCCGCGCGAGCGATTCCACCGGCAAATCCGGCGGCACGGTCACGACCGCTTCGGTCATCAGGTCACGCGCGAGCAGCTGTTCGGCACTCATGGCACATCCTCCTGCCTGGAGCCTGTCGGCAGGATGAGCAAAGCGCCGGGACGCGGCCATGACGCATGTCAAACGGGTACAGGCAACGACTGCCGCGCCATCCGGTCGTCGGGCGGCTTGACCAGGATCAATTCCGCCGGGCTCGCGGGAGGCTAGTGTCTTGCCCTTGTCGTCACCGCACCGAGAGGAGAGCCAACCATGCCAGCCCCCGCGCAGGCCCCGCCGCGGCCATCGGCGCAACAGGCCGCACAACCCCTGGGCTTCGACGCCGCCGCCGTGAACGGCGTGCTGCTTCCGTCGCGCCAGATCGCTGAGCTTGCCAGCAACTTCGGGACCGAGGTGCTGCGCTTCGCCAGCCGCCGATTGCACGCCCAGGCGGAGCATTTCGATGCGCTGACGCGCTGCGGCAGCATGCAGGATGTCATGGATCGCCAGATGGAGTTCCTGCGCCGCGCCAGCAGTGAATACACCGAGGAGCTGGGTGCCGTGATGCGGTTGGCGCAGCCCGCACCCGACGCGCAAGCGCGCAAGGACGGCACCGCGGACTGACGCGCGCCATCACACCAACCAGGAAGGTCATGCCATGAACGAGCTTTCACCCCAGTCGCCATCCACGCGGCCGGGCCTGTTCGGCCGGATGCGCACCGATCATCCCTTCATGCTGATGCAGCAGGAAGCCGAGCGCATGTTCGACCAGTTCGGCCGCGTGTTCGGCGAAGGCGGCTGGCGCAGCCAGGCCGCGCTGCCCAGCGTCGATATCACCGACACCGGCGCAAGCCTGCAGGTGACCGCCGAGCTGCCCGGGCTGTCGGAGGCGGACATCGACATCACCGTGCAGGACGGCGTGCTGACGCTGCGCGGCGAGAAGAAGCAGGAGAAGACCGAGAAGGACGCCAACCGTTACGTCGCCGAGCGGCACTATGGCGCCTTCCTGCGCACCTTCGCACTGCCGGCCGGCATCGACGAAAGCGCGATCCAGGCGGCGTTCGACAAGGGCGTGCTGCGGATCACGCTGCCGAAGCTGCCCGAGGCCGCGGCCAAGGTGCGCAGGATCGCCATCGCCAAGGCCTGAGCGCCCGCTGTCCGGCGGGCCGCCAAGGCCCGCCGGAGCGGCATGCTCAAAGCCTTTCCCAAAGCCCGGTCTCCTCGTCCAGCCGCGCATGCTCGATGGCGCGGAAGTCGCCGCGCGAGACGACGCCGATCACCTTGCCATCCTGCACGATCGGGACATGGCGGAAGCCACCATCCTGCATGCAGCGCAAGGCGTCCAAGGCACTGGCGCCAGGGGCGAGGCAGGTCGGATTGCAGGTCATCGCACTGTCCAGGCGGAGTTCACCGGCAGGCTTGCCGTGCGCCAGCAGCGCCACGGCGTCGCGCCCCGTGAAGATGCCAACCAGTTGGTCCCCGTCGGTCACCAGCACGCAGCCAACCCGTCGCTCGCGCATCCGCTGGCATGCCGCCTGAACGGTGGCATGCGCGGCCAGCGTGACCGGCCGCTGGTCGTGCACCAGGTCGGCCAACGGGCGGTTGATGGGAGATGTCATGCTAGACCACCGTGTTCTGCCCAAACACAAGCCTAGGCCGATGCACGGCGCGCCTGCGCTGACGCAGATCAACCCCGATGTCGATTGTTTCGGGCGCCGTGCCGGGTCATCATCCCCCCGGAATGCGCAATGGCCGAAGCGACATCCCCAGGCGATCGGCGCGCGCTGGCACAAGCCGGCATGGTTGAGGTGATGCCGGCGGCGGGCGCCAAGCATGAAGTTGCCTCGACCGGCGCATGGGCATGGCATGTGCGCGCCGAAGGGCTCACCTGGTCGGCCGAGATTTTTCGGCTTTGGGATCACGACCCGAGCGAGGGCCAGCCGCGCCCGGCCGACCTGCTGACCCTGGTGCATGCGGACGATCGCGCCCGGCTGCAAAGCGCGCTGGACCTCGCGGTGAATGCCGGACGCGCGCTTGACCTGGATGTTCGGGCGGTGCGCCCGGATGGCGCGTTGCGGTGGCTTCGCTTGCACGCGGCGACGCAGCGTGACGACGCCGCGGCCGATGCGGTGCTGCGGGGCGTCGCGCTGGATGTGACCACCTATCATGAATTGCGCCAGATGCTGGAGGAGCGCGAGGCGCAGCTGCGCTCCATCCTGGAAACCGTACCGGCGGCGATGATCGTGGTGGACGATCATGGCCTGATCCAGTCGTTCAGCGCCACGGCCGAGCGCATGTTCGGCCACATGACGGCTTCGGTGCTGGGCCGCAACGTCTCGCTGTTGATGCCCGGCCCCGACCGCGAGCGCCATGATGGCTACATGCAGCGCTACATGACCACCGGCGAACGGCACATCATCGGCATTGGCCGCGTCGTGCGCGGTCTGCGCGCCGACGGCAGTGAGTTCCCCATCCATCTGTCGGTCGGTGAGGTGGATCGCCAGCCTGGCCGGCGCCTGTTCACCGGCTTCGTGCAGGACATGAGCCAGCGCCACGCCGACGAGGCGCGCGTGAACGAGCTGCGCGCCGAGCTGCTGCACGTGTCGCGCGTGGGCGACATGGGGCAGATGGCCTCGGCCCTGGCGCATGAGCTGAACCAGCCGCTGACCGCCGCCGCCGCGGCGGTGCGCGCGGCCGAACGCATGCTGGGCGGCGGCACGCCGGACGCGGGGCTTTTGCCGCACCTGCGTGAGGCCATGGCGCTGGCAACCGAGCAGGTCCTGCGCGCCGGGCAGATCGTGCGGCGGCTGCGCGACTTCGTGGACAAGGGGCGCGCCGAGCGGCACCGGGAAGACCTGGCCAAGGTGATCGACGATGCCTGCGCGCTGGCGCTGGTCGGCACGGCCGAGCGCGGCGTGAGCGTGCGCATGACCGTGCCACGCGGCATTCGGCCATTGCTGCTGGATCGGGTGCAGATCCAGCAGGTGCTGGTGAACCTGATTCGCAACGCGGTCGAAGCGATGTGCGGCGAAGGCAGCCCGCCCAGCGCCCGGCCGCGCGAGCTGCTGCTGACCGCCAGCGATGGCGAGAAGGTGACCGTTTCAGTGGCCGACACCGGCCCGGGCGTGGCCCCCGACGTGGCCGCGCGGCTGTTCGAACCCTTCGTCACCAGCAAGCGTGGCGGCATGGGGGTGGGGCTGTCGATCTGCCGGTCGATCGTGGAGGCACATGGCGGCCGCCTGTGGGCCGAGGCAAATCCTGGCGGCGGTACGGTTTTCCGCTTTGAACTGCCGGCGCCTCCCGCGGATGCGGCGGCCGGATGATGCAGGCGAACGGCAGCGGCAAGGAAGCCAGGGCAATGCCGGACCATGAGCCAGGCAGCATCAGCACGCCGGCACTGGTGCACCTGATCGACGATGACAGGGCGGTGCGGCAGGGCGTTTCGATGCTGCTGCGCGCCGCCGGCTTCGCGGTGCGCGACTACCCCTCAGCCACGGAATTCCTGGAACGGATCGGCGCCCCCGACGCCCATGCCCGCGCCTGCGCGCTGACCGATGTGCGGATGCCCGGGATCGACGGCATCGAGCTGCTGCAGCGCCTGCGCGCGCGCGGTATCGCCCTGCCGGTGGTCGTCATGACCGCGCATGGCGACGTGCTGATGGCGGTGCAGGCGATGAAGGCCGGCGCCAGCGACTTCATCGAGAAGCCGTTCGATGACCAGGTGCTGCTGGATGCGATCGGCGCCGCACTTGGGGCGGCGCGGCCGGACGCATCGCCGCAGCCCGATGCCTTCGCCTCCGCCGCCCGGCGCGTCGCGCGCCTGACGCGCCGGGAACGCGAGGTGCTGGACCTGCTGGTCGCGGGCCGGTCGAACAAGATGATCGCGCATGACCTGTCGCTGAGCGAGCGCACCGTTGAAGTGCATCGTTCGCGCATGATGGAGCGGCTGGGCGTGCGCAGCCTGTCGGAGGCGGTGCGGCTGGCGGTGTGGGCGGAACTGGCGGGCCGGGACAGCGGGCGCGGATAGGCGCTGTTCAGCAGCAAGGATCGCCGGCCGCGCCGGCGCTCAAGGCCCGCAACACCCCCAGGACGATCGCATCGCCGGTCACCGGCTTTTCCACCACCACCGCGACGCGCGCGGCCGCGGCGCGTTGCCGGACCGTGGCGGCGAGCTGGTTGGCCAGCAGCACCACCGGCAGGCCGTCGGTACGGCGGGCCAGGAACTCGGCCAGCGCCAGGCCTTCGATTCCGCGCGGCCCGGAATCGTCGATCACCAGGCAGCAGCGCTGGCGGGTGAGGCTCGCGGCGCTGCGCGCCGCCTGCACCGCCCCCATGGTGTCCGCGCTGACCACGGCCAATCCCTCCAGCCGCAGCAGCATCGCGAGCGACCGGCGCACAGCCGAATCATCGCTGATGATGCAGACCGCGTTGGTGGTCGGCGCTGCTGCAGAGGCGGCCATTGGCGGCGTCATCGAATGCGGTGCATGCACCACGGGGCCGCACGCTCAGGCCGCATCGGGCACCAGCCTGATGCGCATCGGGCCCAGCGATGTCAGGCCCTGGGTCTCGCCCTGTTGCATGCCGACGGTGGCCAGCAGCGCCGTGGGATCATCGATGCGCAAGCGCTGGCAGGACAGCAGCGTGAGCATGCCGGCGCGGTGAAAACCGCCGATGGTCCGGCTCACGGTCTCCATGGTCAGCCCCAGGTAGTCGCCGATCTCGGTGCGGGCGAGGGGCAGCGTGATGATCGCACCCCGCGCGCCGGCCGCCAGCCGCTGGTGCATCTCCAGCAGGAACATCGCGACCCGCTCGGCCGCGGTGCGCCGCCCGAGCATCAGCAGCCGCTCGTGTGCGCGCGCGAGACCCAGGCTGCCGGCCTGCCGCACCCGGCGTGCCACGTCGGCATCGTCATCCGCCAGGGCCTCCAGGCGGCGGCGGCAGCGGCGGCGCAGGATCGCGCCATCGGCCGAGGCCGCTTCGGCCGAGCTCGCATGGGCGCCCCAGCCGTCGAAGCCGAACACCTCGCCCGGCAGCACGATGTCGATGATCTGGCGCCTGCCGTCATGCGTGAGCTTGCACAGGCGCACCGCGCCGCTGACCACCTCGTACCAATACTCGGCCGCGTCGCCTTCGGCGAAGATCAGGCCATCGCGCGCGACCTGCATGGTGCGGCTGTTCTGCATCGCCGCGGTGCGCAGTGCCGCGATGCGCGCCGGCGACTGGCCGTGCGTTGGAGAAGCGCCTGGCGACATCGCAACCTCCTGTTGCTGGCCGGCCGATGCCCTGGCGCGCTACCCGAGCTCCCAGTGCCTGCCAGCACGGAGCCTGCGCGCCAATCGGCTGCCGATCCATTCGTGGAATCCCCTCATGCACCGGCGCCGGGATTGAGATGCGTCAAGGCGCGGCATGGCGCGCGTTCGTACGCTGCCTGGCGCGGAGAGATCAGCCACCGGGAGTTGAGCGATGGCCTATGCAGCGATCATGGTCGGCGTCGGACAGGACGCCGCATCCGATGCCCGGGTGGCGCTGGCGCACAGGCTGGCCAGCCGCTTCGAGGCCAGCCTGATTGGCGTGGCCGCCGAGGCCGCGGTCGCGAACGCCATGCTTGATGGCGACACGGCGACGCTTGGGGGATCCGCCGAGCACGAAACGCGGCGGCTGAGAGCCCGCCTGGCCGATGCCGAACGGCGGTTCCGCGCCGCGCTGCCGCTGGCGGCCAACACCAAGGTCGAGTGGCGAAGCTTCATCGACCATCCTGGCGACGTGCTGGCGCGGGAGTCCCGCAGTGCCGACCTGATGGTGGTGGGCGCCGGCGGCACAATCGATGCCGGCGACGTGCTGATGGCGGCCGGGCGACCCGTGCTTGTGGTGCCGGCCGGGATCGACAGGCTGCACTGCCGCCAGGTCGTGATCGGCTGGGGCGACACGGCCCAGTCCCGGCGCGCAGTTTCGGACGCGCTGCCGCTGCTGCGCCGCGCGGAGGGCGCGCTGGTTCTGGCCGTGACCGAGCAGCCCGACACGGAGGCCGATGCCGCCGAGGCCGCGGTCTTCGACGTGATCGCCTTCCTGGCGCGGCACGGCGTTTCGGCAGACGGTGAGGTTCGGCCGCTGCGGTGCGACACGGTGGCGAAGGAACTGGTGCAGGCAGCGCGGGATAGGGGCGCAGACCTTATCGTCACCGGCGCCTATGGCCACGCTCGCGACCTTGAGTGGTCGCTTGGCGGCGTGACGCGCGCGTTGCTGACGCGCTGTCCCATCTGCTGCCTGATGAGTCACTGAGCCACCATGCATCCTGCCGTGGTCCGCACCGAGGTCGGCAACAGGCAAAGCCTCGAATCATGCGGGCCATGCTCCGCGATCGCCGGGAATGACCTGGTCACCGCCGACCGGCTGAGCAGAGTGGGGTGGGGTTCCTGGCCCGGGCATCCGCGCGCGTCCGCGCCATGCCCGCCAGCCTCCAGTGAGCACGCCGCCGCGCGACGCTTTCTGGCGGGCGGGAGCCGACCGGCTGCTGGCCAGCCTCGCGGCCAGCGCGCAGGGGCTGACCAGCGCCGAAGTCGCACGCCGGCTCGGCCGCGACGGGTCCAACCTTGTCGCCGCCTCGCCGCACCGGCGGCTGCCGGCCCGCTTCGCCAGGCGCCTCGCCGAGCCGCTGATCGCGATCCTGATCGCCGCCGCCGTGGCCGGCGCCACCGGCGACCTGGCGAGCATGGGCATCATCATCGGCATCGTCGTGGTCTCGGTGACGCCGGACGTGCTGCAGGAGCACCGGGCGGAGCGCGCGGCGGCGCTGCTGCGGCGCTCGGTCGCGATCCGCTGCACCGTGCGGCGCGACGGCCGCGAGCAGGAGCTGCCGACCGAGGCGCTGGTTGCCGGCGACATGGTGCGGCTGCGCGCGGGCGATCTGGTGCCGGCCGACGGCGTGGTGCTGGCAAGCCACGCCGCCACCGCCAATGAGGCGCTACTGACCGGCGAGGCGTATCCCGCATCGAAGCGGCCCGGTCCCAGCGATGCCGCGATCGCGGCCGAGGCGCATGATGCGCTGTTCGGCGGCACCGCGCTGGTCGGCGGCGATGCGATGTCGGCCTCTCGGTCGAAGGCGTCAGCGATGTGGCGCGCGCGGCCGCTGACATGATCCTGCTCGCCCCGGAACTCGCCGTGCTGGCCGATGGCGTGGCGGAAGGGCGGCAGACCGACGCCAACGTCATGAAGTACGTGCGCAAGGGCACCAGCTCGAACTTCGGCAACATGCTCTCGATGGCCGCCGCCTCGCTGGTCATCCCGTTCCTGCCGCTCACCGCGGTCCAGATCCTGCTGAACAACCTGCTGTACGATCTGTCGGAAGCCGGCATCCCGTTCGACCCCGTGGATGCCGCCGACATCGCCGCGCCGCACGGCCTGGTTCATTGAGTCGATCGCCACCCAGATCCTGGTGATCTTCCTGATCAGGACGCATGGCAGCCCTTGGCGAAGCCGCGCCGATCCGGTGCTGGCGCTGGCGCTGGGGCCCGCGCGGGCGCTGTTCGGCTTCACCACACTGCCGCCTCTGCTGCTGGCTTCGCTCGCGGCACTTGTCGGCGGCTATCTGCTGTGCGCCGAGGTGCTGAAGCGCAGGGCGATGCAGCCGCCGCGCCGGCGCGCACTCCCCTCGCCTTGAGCCATATCAAGAGGCAACGCCGCCCGCGGGTGCAGCATTGCTGGCATGGCAACCCGGCGGCCCGACCTGTCCGATGCTGAGGTCCAACTGGTGATCGTGAGCGGCACCTGCGCCCGCCTGCTGACCCGCACGCCAGGAGGCGCGTTCCAGACCTTGCGCAGACTGGCGTCCGACACGGCGAAGCAGCGAAGCTCGGCGCTCGCCCGCGATCGGCTCGGCCGCAGCCACGAGAGCGTCGGAAGCGCGCGCCATGCCATCGAGCCGCGCACCGACCCGCACGAAAAGGCGATGGCGGCCTTCGTCGCCGAAGTCGCCGACAGCGTGAACAATGCGCTCGCCAGCGGCCGGGCGCGAGACCTGGTGCTGGCCGGTCCGCCGCACGTGCTCGACACGCTGTGACCCTGCCCCTAGAATGCCCTCGTTCATAAGCAGAGTCTGTTCTGTGTATGCCCCTGTGCGGGGCGGGTTGCAAAGGCTGCTGGGGTGAGCCCGCTCAGGCTCGTGTGTGGGCGCTCGGT
>JAESGU010000169.1_pt1 | contig 17544 bp, 11 predicted proteins | sample 9266271 | NCBI WGS metagenome assembly JAESGU01 (sample SAMN15740544, study PRJNA653495) | algae metagenome | isolation source: Scytonematopsis contorta HA4267-MV1 and co-occurring heterotrophs from mud... | place: USA: Palolo Valley Trail, Honolulu, Hawaii | collected 2009-07-25
CAACACCGAGCGCCCACACACGAGCCTGAGCGGGCTCACCCCAGCAGCCTTTGCAACCCGCCCCGCACAGGGGCATACACAGAACAGACTCTGCTTATGAACGAGGGCATTCTAGGGGCAGGGTCAACACCTACTCGAAGGTCGGCTTCGCCAAGCTCTACGACCGCAAGACCGCACTGACCGCGGCCGAATTGCTGAACGACCGGGTGATCCCCTTCTTCGACGAGCATGGGCTGCGCATCGACCGCGTGCTGACCGACCGCGGCACGGAGTATTCTGGCGCCCACGACCGGCACGAATACGAGCTCTACCTGGCGGTCGAGGATATCGACCATACGCGGACCCGGACGAAGAGCCCGCAGCCCAACGGCATCTGCGAGCGCTTCCACAAGACGCTGCTCGACGAGTTCCACCGCGTGGCGTTCCGCAAGAAGGTCTACCGCTCCGTCGAGGAACTGCAGGCCGACCTCGACGAATGGACAAGACGCTGCAACGAGGTGCGCACCCATCAGCGCCGCTGCTGCTTCGGCAAGACGCCGATGCCTGGACAGCCGCCCGCTCGCGCGCGAAAAACAGCATATCGGCGAGGCCGCGTGACGCGCGCCGCCTGACAGCTTCGACCAGGCAGACACCCGCCACGCCAAGTCGATCACCGTCAGATCAAATTCAGACTTCTACAGGCTGAGCACACGCCGGTCATCCACCCGCGGGATGCCGGCGAGAGCGGGAAGTGCGGCGACAGGCACCGCATCTGGGCATCGGACAGCAGGGACGGCGACGTGGGCATGGCGGAACCTCCACCACATCCAGAATCACAGCCCTCCGCATCGATCCAAGCGATCAATAGGTCCTGAGCGTAGAGGCGCACGGCCGACCCAGCAGCTATGCTTGCTAACTTCAGACGGCTTGGTGCAGTACGATCCCGCAACGCTCGCGGCAGCAATACCCGCCGCGACTGTGCAGCGCACGCAGCCCGCGAGGTTCCAAGCACATCCGGCTCAATGACTGGGCGTATCGCGCTGCCCTGGGCCGTCCAGGTGGGCTTCGAGCGCTGCCTGCAGACTAGTCGCGATCGGCGGGACCATGACGCGCGCATACCACCTCGTGTTCGCGCCGACCGAGACCAGGCTCGCCGAACTGGCCGGTGCGGCCAGCCTACGCTGGACCATCGAGGAGTGCTTCCAGCGCGCCGGGGAAAAGACTCGGCCGCGACCATTGCGAGGCGAGGTCCTGGCGCAGCGGGCGCCGGCACCTGACGCTGGACATGCGGCGAGCTGCTCCTGACAGGGCTACAGGCGACATTTTGCCGTGGTGCGTACAGCAGACGGAACCGAAGGAGCCCGACCCTTTCCACCTGAACGGCGTGCGCTTCGGCCTGCCTACCACGCCGTAGATCTGCACGCTGATTATTCGGCTGCTGCTGCAATCACCGCTGCACCGATCTCGTTGATCCAGCGAATGGGCTCGGAACAAAGGGCGCCGGAAAGTCCATCAGTGCCCTAACGAACGGGCGCGGATCAGAGGTTCCACCACACGGTGGTTTCGGTACAGAAGGTCCCACTCCAATTTCCACTATTTGGTGCATAATCTAATGAGTTTCCAGGGCCTTGGGCATTTCAATCATCAGGTGTCTTCTAGCCGAATCCGCTGGTTACGAGTGAAAGTAAAGATTTCAGATTTTTCGTTGACTCATCGTAAGTACAAAATTATCGTTATTAGGTCGGGTCGATCCAGGAAGGTAGGTCGGCCTGTCCCTGGCCGGGCGGCCCCGAAAGGGCCAGGGCCGGTGCCTGTGGGGGAGATTCCCGCGCTGTCACGCGTAGGGTCTCAAGTAGGGCGTCGCACAAGGAGTGCAACAACCGCATCGCCGCTGCCGCAGGCGGGCATCATGCCCACCTGCAAGCGGGCTGCACGCATCCACCATTTCCCGAGCCGACCACGGGCTGAGCGTGCCAGGGAGTTGCTTGGGCGCGCGCCAGTTCGGTACGTTCAGGAAATGTTACGGAATGAATACAGGGATACGGAACAATGCAGGGGATCATCGCATCCTGTTTGCGTACGCGAACTCTTGTCGCCGCGCTGGCAGTCATCGCTTTCGGCTTCAGCATCAATGAAATACGTCGCGCTCGACTTGACGCGGTGCCCGAATTCTCCCCGCTCACCCTGGTCGTGAAAAGCGAGGCGCTGGGCCTCTCCGCGGCCGAGGTCGAAGCCCTCATCACCGTGCCCCAGGAAGCCGACCTGCTGGCCGGCGTGCCCTGGCTGCGGCGCATCGAATCCGAGTCCATGGCCGGCACCTCGACCATCGAGCTGACCTTCGAACCCGGCACCGAGCTGATGCGCGCGCGCCAGATGGTGCAGGAACGCCTGACCCAGGCGCATGCGCTGCCCCAGGTCTCCACCCCGCCCGTGCTGCTGAACCCGGTCTCGTCCGCCAGCCGCATCATGAATATCGGCCTCTCCTCCGACACCGTGTCGCTGATCGACATGACCGTGCAGGCGCACTGGTCGATCGTGCCGCGGCTGAATGCGGTGCCCGGTGTCGCCAACGTCTCGATCTGGGGGCGCCGGCAGCGGCAGATGCAGGTGCACGTCGATCCCAGCCGCCTGTACGAACGCGGCGTGTCGCTGGACCACGTGATCAAGACCGCGGGCGAAGCCGTGTTCGCCTCGCCACTCACCTATCTCAGCTCCTCCACGCCCGGCACCGGCGGCTTCATCGACACGCCGAACCAGCGGCTCAACATCCGCCACGTCTCGCCCATCGTCTCGCCCGAGCAGTTCGCGCGCCTGCCGGTCAATGAATCGCGCCTGATGCTGGGCCAGGTGGCCGATGTGGTGGAAGGCCACCAGCCGCTGATCGGCGATGCCGTGGTGAATGGCGGCCCCGGCCTCATGCTCGTGGTCGAGAAGTTCCCCGGCTACAACACCCAGGACGTGACCCGCGGCATCGAGGCGGCCATGGCCGAGCTTCGTCCCGGCATGGGCGGCATCCGCGTCGACACCGCGATCTACCGGCCCGCGAGTTTCATCGCGCGGGCCACGCACAACCTGATGGCCGCGCTGGCGATCGCGGGCGTGATCCTGGCGGTGTCGCTGCTGGTGCTGCTGGGCAGCTGGCGCGCCGCCGCCACCGCCGCCATCGCCATTCCGCTGTCCCTGATGATGGCCTGGCTGGTGCTGCACGCCTGGGGCCTGGGCCTCACCATGATGATGGTCGCCGGGCTGTTCATGGCCACGGTCGTGGTGGTGCACGACGCGGCGCTGGATGCCGTTGCCGCGTCCCGGGGGCTCGCCGCGCGGGGCCGCGCGCCGATCGGCGCCGCGGTGCTGCGCGCCGCCCTTTCGGTGCGCCGCCCGATGCTGTTCGCCACCGTCATCATCCTGGTCGCGGTGGTGCCGGCGCTGTTCATGGAGGGCATCTCCGGCGCCTTCTTCCGCCCGCTGATCTGGGCCTACATCGCCGCGGTGCTGGCCTCGATGGCGGTTGCGATCGTGGTCACGCCGGTGCTCGCCGCCCTGCTCGCGCCCGGCCCGGACGCCGTGCCGCGCCCGTCGCCGCTCGACCGCGCCCACGCCTGGTTCGAGACGCGCGCGCGCGCCACGCGCGGCAGCATCTGGCCGGCCGCCGGCCTGGTTGCGCTGACCGCGCTGGCAGTGCTGGTCGGGCTGCAGCGCTTCGAGCGCGAACCGGTGCCGAGCTTCCGCGAGACCGACATCGTCATCGACTGGCGCGGGCCGCCGGGGATGGCGCTGCCGGAGATGACCCGCATCACCACCAGCCTGATCCGCGACCTGCGCCAGATCCCGGGGGTGCAGAACGCCGCCGCCCAGATCGGCCGGGCCGTGCTGTGCAACTGCGAGCAGCTGGCCGACGTGAATTCGGGCGAGGTGTGGGTCAGCATCGATCCGGGCGCCGACCATGACGGCACGATGCGCGCGATCCGCGCCGCGATCGCCGACTATCCGGGCATGGAAGGCCGCGCCGGCACCTATCTGTCGCGCAAGCTGGCCGAGGTGCTGGTGGGCGACGCCGACCGGCTGACCGTGCGGGTGTACGGGCACGATATCGGCATCCTGCGCGGCAAGGCCGAGGAGATCCGCCGGATCATGGCGGGCATCCAAGGCGTGGTCGCCCCACGCCTCGAGCAGCAGCCCGAGGAGGCCGCGATCGAGGTCGAGGTCGATCTGGCGCGCGCCGCCGCGGTCGGCCTGAAGCCCGGCGATGTGCGCCGCGCCACGGCCACGCTGGTGTCCGGCATCACCGTGGGCGCGCTGTTCGAACAGCAGAAGGTGTTCGATGTCGTCGTGCTGGGTGCGCCGCATATCCGCGCCAGCCTCACCGATATCGGCAACCTGATGCTGGATACCGAGGAGGGCGTGCAGGTGCGCCTGGCCGACGTTGCCCATGTGCGCAGCGCACCGGCCAACAGCACCATCCGCCGCGAGGGTGTTTCGCGGCTGATCGACGTCGAGGCCGACGTGCAGGGCCGCCCCGTCGGTGCCGTGGCGCGCGAGCTTGCCGAGCGGATCCGCGACCTGCCCTTCCCGTTCGAATACCACGCGCAGGTGCAGGGCCAGCACCTGGAGCCGCGCGCGGCGCTGCGCTCGGTCGGCAGCTACTTCGCACTGGGCGCGGTGCTGGTGTTCCTGCTGCTGCAGGCCGCACTCGGCAGCTGGCGGCTGGCGGCCGCCACCGCCGCCGTGATCCCGGTGGCGCTGCTGGGGTGCCTGGCCGCGATGGCGCTTGCCGGCGGCGTGCTGTCGCTGGGCGCGGCACTGGGCGCGGTCGCGATCCTGGGCCTGACGGTGCGGGCCGCCATCATGCTGCTGCACCGCTTCCAGGAGCTGGAACAGCAGGGCGCAGGGTTCGGCGACGAGGTGGTTGAGACCGGCATCCGCGACGGCTTCGCTTCGATCGTCGCCACGCTGGTGGCACTCGGCGCCACCATGCTGCCGTTCGTGCTGGCGGGCCCGGTCGCGGGTCTTGAGATCCTGCACCCGATGGCAGCCACCATCCTGGGCGGCCTGTTCGGCACGGCGATCGTGGTGCTGCTGCTGCTGCCCGCGATCTATCTGCGGCTGGGGGCGGGCAGCGCGACCCAGACATTGGGCCTGGACGCCGAACCGGCGCATTTCGCGCCATCGACCATCTGACCGGACATCCCCCAGGAAACCTCGAGGAGACGACGATGACCAGGATCACAGTGCCTTCGCTGCTCGCGACCGCCATGGCGCTGCTGGCGCCGGCCGATGCAGCGCTCGCCGCGGAAGCCGGGGCGCATGTCCGCCCGGCGGTCATCGAGCGCCCGGCCGGTTCCACCATCGCGCGCATCACGCTGACCGACCGCGCCGCCCAGCGGCTGAACATCCAGACCGCCGAGGTCACGGCGAACGGCGACGGCATCGCCATCGTGCCGTATTCCGCCGTGCTGTACGACAATGCCGGCCGCACCTGGGTCTACACCAACCCGTCGCCGCTGCTGTTCATGCGCCACGCCGTCAGCGTGGCGCGCGTGCGCGGCACCGAGGTGGAGCTGCGCGAGGGGCCGGCCGCGGGCACCCGCGTGGTGACCACCGGCGTGCCCCAGCTCTACGGCGCCGAGAAGGGCGTCGGGCATTGAGGCCCGGAAACTGAGTCAGGGATGCGTGGGGACCAGCCATCGGCATCGGATGCCAGACGGAAACCAAAGCCATGATGCGTGCCATCGTCAGTTTCAGCCTGCGCTTCCGCTTCATCCTGGTGGCCCTGGGCTTCGGCCTGACCGCGATCGGCATCGGCCGGCTGCGCGAACTGCCGGTCGATGTCTTCCCGGAATTCGCGCCGCCGCGCATCGAGATCCAGACCATCTGCCTGGGGCTTTCGCCCGCCGAGGTGGAAGCGCTGGTCACCGTGCCGATGGAAAACGCCATGAGCGGCATTCCGGGCGTGGATGTGATGCGCTCGAAGTCGGTGCCGCAGCTTTCGTCGATCGTGATGATCCTGAAGCAGGGCGCGGATGAATTCCGCACGCGGCAGCTGGTGGCGGAGCGCATGGCCACCACCATTCCCAGCCTGCCGACCTGGGCGGCGCCGCCGGTGATGCTGCCGCCGCTTTCCGCCACCAGCCGCGTGATGAAGATCGGCATCGCCAGCGCCGACCGGTCGGTGATGGACCTGTCGATGCTGACCTACTGGACGATCCGGCCGAAGCTGCTGGGCGTGCCCGGGGTGGCCAACGTCGCGATCTGGGGCGAGCAGCTGAAGATGCTGCAGGTCGAAGTGGACCCGGAGCGCCTGGCCCAGGTCGGGCTGACGCTGGAGGAGGTGCAGGAAGCGGTCTCCGACTCGCTGGATGTCGGGCTGCTGCGCAACGCCGACGGTGCCCATATCGGCACCGGCGGCTTCGTGGAAACGCCGAACCATCGGCTGCAGCTGCGCTTCGTCGGCGGCGGCGTGACGCCGGAGACGCTGGCCCAGTCGCCCGTGGCGCGCCGCGGCGGCCAGCAGCTGCGCCTGGCCGACATCGCCAACCTCACCTACGCGCCGCAGGGCATGATCGGCGACGCCATCATCAACGATGGCCCCGGGCTGATGCTGATCATCGAAAAATTCCCCTGGGGCAACACGCTGGAGGTGACGCGCGGGGTCGAGGCGGTGCTGGCCCAGATGGCGCCGGGCCTGCCGGGGGTGGAGGTGGACACCACGATCTTCCGCCCCGCGACCTATATCGAGAACTCCATCGAGAACCTGTCATACGCGCTGCTGCTGGGCTGCCTGCTGGTGATCGTGGTGATCGCGGCCTTCCTGTACGAATGGCGCACCGCGATCGTCTGCATCCTGGCGATCCCGATGTCGCTGCTGGCGGGCGGCCTGGTGCTCTATGCGCTCGGCGCCTCGGTCAACACCATGGTGCTGGCCGGTTTCGTCATCGCGCTTGGCGTGCTGGTGGATGATGCGATCCTGGACGTCGAGAACATCCTGCGGCGCCTCAGGGAATACCGCGGCCGCGGCAGCACGCGATCGACGGCCAGCATCATCCTGGAAGCCTCGCTGGAAGTCCGCGGCCCGATCGTCTACGCCACCATGATCGTGGTGCTGGCGGTGGTGCCGGTGCTGTTCATGGAGGGCCTGGCCGGCGCGTTCTTCCGGCCCCTGATCCAGGCCTATGTGCTGGCCGTGCTGGCCTCGCTGGTGGTCGCGGTCACGGTCACGCCGGCACTTTGCCTGATCCTGTTGCGCGACACCGATCTCGGCAGCCGCGAATCGCCGCTGACCGTGTGGCTGCGCCGGCACTACGAACACTGGCTGGCGCGCGCCACGCACTCGCCCCGCCCGGCCTACATCGTGGTGGCCGCCGTCACCGCTGCCGGCATCGGCATCTGGCCGCTGCTGGGCCATTCGCTGCTGCCCGACTTCAAGGAGCGCGACTTCCTGATGCACTGGGTGACCGACCCCAGCACCTCGCACCCCGAGATGCTGCGCATCACGCAGCGCGCCAGCGTCGAGCTGCGCTCGATCCCCGGCGTGCGCAACTTCGGCGCCCATATCGGCCAGGCCTTCCTGGCCGACGAGGTGGTGGGCGTGAACTTCGGCGAGAACTGGATCAGCATCGATCCGCGCGCCGACTATGACCGCACCCATGCCGCGGTCAACGAGATGGTCGAGGGCTATCCCGGCCTGTACCGCGACCTGCAGACCTATCTGAAGGAACGCATCCGCGAGGTGCTGACCGGCGCCGGCGAGGCGATCGTGGTGCGCATTTTCGGCCCCGACCTGGCGGTGCTGCGCGAAAAGGCCGAGGAGGTGCGCCAGGCGCTGGCCGGCGTCGAGGGCCTGGTCAGCCTCAGCAAGGAGCTGATGGTCGAGGTGCCGCACATCCAGGTGCAGCTCGACATGGAGGCGGCCGCCCGCGTCGGCCTGAAGCCGGGCGACGTGCGCCGCGCCAGTGCCGCGCTGATGGCCGGCACCGAGGTCGGCGACATCTTCATCGGCGGCCGCACCTACGACGTGCAGGTCTGGACCGCGCCGCAGCTGCGCCACAGCGTCGATGGCTACCGCAACATGCTGTTCGACACGCCGACCGGCAGGCGCGTGCGGCTGCACGAGATCGCCGACGTGCAGGTGCTGCCGACGCCGAACGAGATCAAGCGCGAGGGCGGCTCCCGCCGGATCGACGTCAAGGCCAATATCGGCACGCGCGACCTCGCCTCGATCATGCGCGACGTGGAGGCGCGGCTGGCCACCGTGGAGTTCCCGCGCGAATACCGCGCGGTGGTGCAGGGCGAGATCGTCGAACTGCGCAACGCCCGCGGCCGGCTGCTGCTGTTCGCCGGCCTTGCCGCGGTCGGCGTGTTCCTGCTGCTGCACGCCGCGTTCGAAAGCCTGCGGCTTGCCGCACTCAGCTTCCTGACCCTGCCGTCGGCGCTGGTGGGCGGCATATTGGCGGCGTGGGCGGCGGGCGGCGTGATCTCGCTCGGCTCGCTGGTGGGCTTCCTCACGGTGCTGGGCATCGCCGCCCGCAACGGCATCATGATGATCAACCACTTCCAGCATCTGGAACGCTACGAGGGCGAGCGCTTCGGCGTCGGCCTGGTGCTGCGGGGCGCGGCCGAGCGGCTGCGCCCGATCCTGATGACCGCGCTGACCGCGGGCCTCGCGATCGTGCCGCTGGTGATCTACGGCAACCTGCCGGGGCACGAGATCGAATACCCGATGGCGGTGGTGATCCTGGGCGGGCTGGTCACCTCGACGCTGCTGAACCTGTTCATCGTGCCGGCCCTGTATCTGCGCTTCGGCGCGGGCGCCCAGCGCACCGGCGCCGAAGCGGACTCCACCCTCATCCCGGCCGAGGCAACCTCGCATGCATGACGCGATCTCCCGCCGTGCGCTGGCACTGGCGCTTGCCACCCCTGCCCTGCTGCTGCCAGCCGCGGCGCGGGCAAGCCAGGGGTTCAGCCGCACCGCGATCCGGCTGGAACGCAACCTGGCCGACGGCGACCTGGAACTGGTGATCGAGGCGACCGGCGACGACAAGGGCATGGCGAGCCTTCTCGTCACCACGCCGGACGGCCGCGCGGTGGTTGACTTCAAGGCGCCGGACAGCCGGTTCGGCATGCGCAAGTTCGCCTTCGAATCACCGGAGCCGAAGGACGACGGCAGGCTGAAGGCCGAATTCCCGGAAGGCAGCTATCGCTTCACCGGCAGCTCCACCGAAGGCACGCGGCTGGAGGGTGCGGCGACGCTGTCGCACGCCTTCCCGCCAGCGCCCACCTTCACCAGCCCGCGCGAGGGCGCCAGCAACGTGAACCCCGGCAGCGCCCGCATCGCGTGGCGGCCGGTGCCCGGCCTGGCCGGGTTCCTGCTGGTGATCGAACAGGAGCAGTCCGGGCGCGAACTGCACGCCGACCTGCCCGGCAGCGCCACCAGCTTCGCCCTGGCCGCCGGCTATCTGCAGCCGGCGACCGAGTACCACCTGCTGCTCGCCTCGATCGCGGCCGACGGCAACCGCACCGTGATCGAGAGCGAGTTCACGACCTTGGGGCGCAGCTGATGCGCGGACCGGAGTTCCGCGTGGGGAGACTTCCACACGACCAGAGCAGTGAAGGAGACGAGACCATGACTGCGACCACACGCGGCCATCGCCGCCTGCTTGCCTGCGCGACGAGTGCGGTCGCGCTGGCCATCGCCCTTTCGATCGCCGGCCCCGCACGCGCCGGCAGCGTCAACGAGCCGCCGCGCTGGACCAAGGGCAGCGACTTCTCGCAGGCCCGCGACTGGAACATCCGGGGCGAGAACCTGGTGCCGCATGGCATCAACCCGCTGTACTACCCGATCATCCCCGGCCACCGGCAGGTGCACGAGAACCCCAATCACCCGGACGGTTTCTACCGCAAGGAAACCATCGTGCTGCCGGACCTGGAGCCGTTCGACCTGCCCGGCATCGGCCGCTTCATGGCCAGCGTGATCCAGGAGGAGGAGTATATCGACAGCGTGCTGATGCAGCGCGCGCTGAACTGGTATGCGCTCGATCGGGTCAACAACAACCTCTACGTCTTCGGCGAGGTCAGCTGGGAGATCAACGAGGAAGGCAAGCCGGTATTCGCCGGCACCTGGCGCGCGGGCGACCCGGACGGCAACGGCGTCGCCGAGCCCGGCCTGCTGATGCCCGGCACCGTGATGCTGGGCGCCCGCTACATCTTCGACGGCAGCGAGACCATGGCCTGGGGCGGCTCCGAAATCCTGGAGACCGGCCTCGCCTATACGGTGCCGGCCGGCACCTTCAACAACTGCATCCGGGTGCGCGAGCAGGGGCTGCTGAACCTCACCGACATCACCGACAAGGTGTGGTGCCCGGTGGTCGGCGTGGTGATGGATACGTCGGATGGCGTGCTGATGCTGTCGGCCGCCATCCCCGGCAACGACCTGTCGAGCTTCGGCGCGCTGCGCGACCAGCGGCTGCCCTACACGCCCCCGGTGGCCAAGATCGATGGCGCGGAGGCGCAGCGCATCGCGCTGGGCGTGTTCCCGGGCCGCGTGACCAGCATCAAGATCGAAAGGAAGCGCGGCCACAACGTCTACACCGTCGAGATCATGACCGCGAACCAGGGCGAGAAGGACGTGTTCGTGGACATCGAAACCGGCCTGGTCGTGGGCACGGACTGAACGGTTGCGACGGCGCCGGCCTGGAGGCTTGGGGCGGGCCGGCGCCGACCTGCGGCAGGCAAATGGGAGAACGGGATGTCTGGAGTAACGAAACGCGCGCTGCTTGCCTTGCCGCTCTGGGCAGGCCTGGCCGCGCCGGCGCTCGCCCAGCAGGGCACCGAGGAATTCGGCATGAGCCCGCGCGAACTGGTGCAGGCGATCGAACGCACCGAGCAGCTGATCTCGCGCTGCATGCGCGAGGAAGGCTTCCAGTATGTCGCCGTGGACGCCGATACCGTGCGCGCCGGCATGGGCGCCGACAAGCGCCTTCCGGGCATGAGCGAGGAGCAGTTCGTCGCCCGCCACGGCTTCGGCATCGCCACGCTCTACACCGGCGATCCGCCGCAGCTCGCCACCGGCTACAGCCCCGCGCGCGTCGGCCTGGGCGAGCGCAACATCCAGTTGTTCCGCGGCCTGTCGCCGGCCGATCAGGTTGCCTACAACCGCGCGCTGCTGGGCGCCGGCACCAACCTGACCTTCGCCGTGGCGCTGGAGATCGAGAGTTTCGCCGGCACCGGCGGCTGCACGCGCAAGGCCGTGGCGCAGGTGTTCCGCGCCGAGCAGATGACCGAGCGCTACTACAATCCGCTCGATGCGCAGGTGAACGCCGATCCGCGCATGCGCGCAGCCCTCGCCTTCTATGGCCGCGAGATGAAGAAGGCCGGGTTCGACTACACCCACCCCGACCAGATCGAGCCCGACATCCGCGCCCGGCTGTCGTCGCTGACCAATGGCGGCACGCTGCTGCTGAGCGCGATGAGCACCGAACAGCGCGCATCGCTGCGCCAGCTGCAGGATTACGAACGCGCCGTCGCCGTCCGCAGCTACAAGCTGACCGAGGAGGTGCTGACCCCTGTCGAGGAGCGGGTGCACGACGAACTGCTGAAGCGCCGGCCGCAGTAAAAATGCTAGAGCCGTCTCACCGCCAGCAGGTGCGGTGAAACGGCTGTATGTCTTTGCCTGGTCGCGTTTTCCGAGCCGTCAGGCGATTCCGCCTGACGTGAAAACGCTCTAGGCTGAGGCGGACGGAAAGCCTCTGTCACGGGCGATCGGCAGGCAGCCATGCGACGTCGAAGCGCGATGTTCATCGTTCTGGGCCTGGTCGCCGCCGCGGCCGGCGGTGCCTGGATCGGTGCGACCATGATCGAATCACCGGCCGATGCGGCGGCGCGCACGGCGGCCCCGCCGCCCTCGCCCATCTTGGTGCCGGTGGAAAGCCGCGTGCTGAGCTCGGATGTCGTCACCCGCGGCACCGCCCGCTTCGGCCTGCCGCAGCCGCTTGCCGTGGTGCCCTCGGCGCTGAAGGCGGGGCCCGGCCTGATCGCCACGCTGCCCGCGCGCAGCACGCCGATCGAGGAGGGCCAGGTGCTGCTGGTGGCCTCCGGCCGCCCGGTCCTGGTGCTGGCCGGCCGCGTGCCGACATATCGTGACCTTTCTCCGGGTATTTCGGGCGAGGATGTGCGCCAGCTGGAAGCGGCGCTGGCCAGGCTGGGGTTTGACCCCGGACCGGTTGACGGCACCTACGATGCGGCGACCGCGGACGCGGTGGCGCGCTGGTATCGCGCGCGCGGCCACGCGCCGTTCGGCGCCACGCGCGACCAGCAGGCGGCCATCCGCACCATGGAGCGGGAGCTTGCCGATGCCATGCGCTCGCGGATCGCGGCGACCATCGCGCGGGCCAGCGCGGCCGAGGCCGTGGCCGCCGCCCGCGCCCTGGCCGATCACGCGGCGCGCACCGCAGCCCTTGAATCGGCGACGCGCGCCGCCGACCGGCGCGCCGCGCAGGACGCCCGCGGCGGCGGCCCGGCCTCGCGCGTCGAGAACGAGCGTGCCAGGGCCGAGGCGGCCGATGCCGCAGCCGCGGCCGAGCTCGCCACCCGCATGGCCGACCGCGCGCTGATCGTGCTGGACCCGCGCCAACCGGAGATGGCGCGGATCAACGCCGATGCGCAGCTGGAGGTCGCGCGCGCCAACCAGCGCCGCGCCCGCATGGAAGGCGAGATGGCGGTGCAGGCCGCGCAGGCCGAGGCGGGCCTGGCCGAGGAGCGCGTTCGCGTGGCAGATACCGCGGTGCGCGCCGCGCGACTGGAAGGTGCCCGCAACGTGCGCGCCGCGCAGGACGCGCAGAAGGTCGCCGACTACGACGCGCAGCTGGCGATCGAGCGCGCCGACCAGCTGGCCGCCGAACTGGACGCCGCGCGCGCAAGACTGGGCGTGCAGGTGCCGGCCGACGAGCTGATCTTCATCGCCACGCTGCCGGTGCGGGTCGAGGAGGTGACCGCGACCATCGGCGCGCCGGCGGCCGGCAACGTCATGACCGTCACCGACAACCAGCTGGCGGTTGACAGCGCGCTGCCGATCGAAACAGCACCCCTGGTGCGGCCCGGCATGGCCGTGCAGATCGACGAGCGCGCGCTGGGGCTCAAGGCCACCGGCACGGTGCGCCAGGTCGCCAGCACGCCCGGCACCCGCGGCGTTGACGGCTACCATTTCTGGTTCGAGGTGAAGGTCGATGAGACCCCGTTGCGGCTGGAGGGTTTCTCCGTCCGCCTGACCATCCCGATCGAGACCACCCGGGGCGCCGTGATGGCGGTGCCGGTCACCGCGCTGTCGCTGGGGCCGGATGGCGGATCGCGCGTGCAGGTGGAGCGCGACGGCGCGCTGGAGTTCGTGGTGGTGACGCCCGGCCTGTCCGCCGGCGGTTTCGTCGAGGTCACACCGCTTGCCGCAGGGCTGAAGCCGGGCGACCAGGTGGTGGTGGGCTACCGCTCACGCGAGGGGCCGCCGCAGTAGCCCGCCGCCGATGGAACTCCGCCACATCGATCTTCCGAGCCGGCCCGAGCTGAATTCCACCCGGCCCGACAACGTCCTGGAACTGATCGGGCTGGGCAAGACCTATGGCACCGATCCGGCGGTGCACGCGCTGACCGATGTGAACCTGGCGGTCGCGCGGGGCGAGTGGATTTCCATCACCGGCCCGTCCGGCTCGGGCAAATCGACGCTGCTGAACATTCTTGGCTGCCTCGATCGGCCGACCGCCGGCCGCTACCTGATGGACGGGATCGAGACGACGGCGCTGACCGAGAACCAGCGTGCCGGCGTGCGCAGCCAGAAGATCGGCTTCGTCTTCCAGTCGTTCCATCTGCTGCCGTATCGCAGCGTGCTGGAGAACGTGATGCTGGCCGAGGTGTATCGCCACGGCAGCGCGCGCGGCCGGCGCGAGCGGGCGCTGGCCTCGATCGAGCGCGTCGGGCTGAAGCACCGCGCCGGCTTCATGCCGTTGAAACTGTCCGGCGGCGAGCGCCAGCGGGTGGCGATCGCGCGCGCGCTGATGGGCTCGCCCGCCATGCTGCTGTGCGACGAGCCGACCGGGAACCTCGATTCGAGCAACACGGAATCGGTGCTGGAGTTCTTCAAGCAGCTGAACGATGACGGGCTGACACTGGTCGTCGTCACCCACGACGAGAACGTGGCGAACCGCGCGGCGCGGCGGGTGCACATCGTGGATGGCAGGCTGGGCAGCCTGCCGCACCGCGGCGCGGTGCGCGCACCCGCATCGGCAAATCCGCCAGCACCTCTGCCCACGCCGGCGCCGGCACCCGCGCCCGCGGCCACGCCGGCGCCGCCGCCCGCGCCGGCAGCCGGGCAGAAGGTGGGCCAGCAGAAGGTGGCCCGGCAGAAGGTGGCAAGGTCCGGCATCAGCTGGCGCGATCTGCTGAACGAGGCGCTGGCCGGCATGTTCGCGCGCCCCATGCGCATGGCCATGACCATCCTTGGCATCGTCATCGGCATGTCGGCGCTGGTCGCGACCGTGGGACTGACCCGCACCGCGGGCAACCGCATCATCAGCCAGTTCGACCAGCTGGCGGCGACGGAACTTTTCATCACGCCGCGGCCGGGCGCCACCACGGGCATCATCGACCCCAGGGCGATCCCGTGGGATGCGCCGGCGCGCCTGCTGCGGCTGAACGGCGTCAGCGCCGCGGGGCTGATGAGCGACGTCGATGCCGGGGCCGCGCTGGTCAGCGCCTCGCCCGTGCAGGATCCGACGAACCAGAGCGCCTTCAAGATGACGCTGCGCGCCGCCTCGCCTGGCCTGTTCCGCGCCGTGCGCGCCGACCTGCTGGCGGGAAAACTGCCCGACCAGGGCAATTCCGACCGCGCCGACCGGGTGGTGGTGCTTGGCCCGGACGCGGCGAAGCGCCTTGGCATCGCCGGGCTGGAGCGGCTGCCCGCGATCACCATCGGCGATCATCTTTATGTCGTGATGGGCATCCTGGGCGACGTGGTGCGCAAGCCCGAGCTGCTGGGCGCGGTGATCATCCCCGAAGGCACGGCGCGAAAATACTTCCAGCTCGCCGGTCCCGGCACGGTGGTGGTGGAGACCCGCGTCGGCGCCGCCAGCCTGATTGCCGAGCAGGCACGGTTGGCCTTGCGCCCGGACGACCCGCGCGCACTTCGCGTGCAGATGCCGCCCGAGCCGCGCCGCGTGCGCGACGACGTGCAGACCGATCTCGACATGATGTTCCTGCTGCTGGGCGGCCTGTCGCTGATCGTGGGCGCGCTGGGCATCGCCAACATCACGCTGGTGGGCGTGATGGAGCGCACCGCCGAGATCGGCCTGCGGCGCGCCATCGGCGCCACGCGACGGCACATCGCCAGCCAGTTCCTGTTCGAAAGCGCCAGCATGGGCGTGGTGGGCGGCATCATCGGTGCCAGCGTCGGCGTGCTGATCGTGGTCGGCGTTTCCGCCTGGCAGGTCTGGACGCCGGTGCTGGATCCGGTCGCACCCGTGCTGGCGCCGATCGTGGGCGGGCTGATCGGCCTGCTTTCCGGCCTGTATCCGGCTGCCCGCGCCGCCCGGCTGGAGCCGGCGGAGGCGATCCGCACATGACCGTCGCGCGGCCAGATAGTGCTTGGCGCGAATCGTTCCGCTTCCATAGTTTTGCGGCACGCTGTGTTGGAGGCCCCATGGCCTGGCCGTGCTCAGGATGGCAGTCCGGCGGTTCGTAACCGGTGCGGGCGTGGTTCTCGCCGCGCTGTCTTCATGCCCGCCAGCCTTCGCCGTGACCGACGCGGAAGTGGCAGCCCTTCGTCGCGCAATGAGCGAACTTCAGGCACAGAACGAAGCCCTGGCCAGGCGCCTGGCGGCGCTGGAATCTGCAGCGCCTGCAAGGGAAGCGGCAGCGCCGGCAAGCCCGGCCGAGCGGCGCCGTGGCCAGCAGAATCGCGCGCCGCCCGCCGGCCAGCAGGGTGCCCTGCCGGCACCGGCGGCGGCCCCGTCGCCACCCGCGACCGGCGCGGCACCGTCCACAGCGGCGGCGCGCAGCGCCGATCCTGCCGTGCGGGCGCTGGACCAGCGGGTGCGGGAGCTTGAGATCGGCCGCGCCGCGCAGGAAGCGGCCACCCGCTCGATCATCCGCGACACCATCACCACGCGCGGCGCCAACATCAACCAGAACCTGGCGCTGTCCGGCGCGGTGGAAGCGCGCTACGGCAGGGTGCGCGACTTCAGCGGACCCACCCGCGACTTCATCGAGCTCAGCACCGCCGAGCTGGATTTCGACATCCGGGTGGGCGAATGGGCGACCGGCAGCCTGATCGTCGCCTACGACCCCGGCACCAACGTGCTGTTCCCCACGATCGATGGGTCGCGCGCCGGCGTGGACCGGTTCAACGTCGATCGCGCCACGATAACGCTCGGCGACACGCAGCGCTTCCCGCTGTATGCGCGGGCCGGACGCGATGTGCTGCCGTTCGGTTCATCGACCGGCATCGCCCGGGCCGACTCGCTGTCCATCTCAGGGCCGCTCAGCACCGATCTGTTCGAAAGCCGGCAGGACCACATCGCGCTTGGCTTCGCCCTGCCGACGCCGGATCTCGGGCCGCAGCCACCCGGCGTGGTGGTGCCGCCCGTGCAGTCGGTGGGGGTAAGCCCGCTGTTCAGTTCGGTCAGCCGCTGGATGGGCTATCGCCCACCGCCCACACGCCCGCAGCCGCTTTCGCCGACGCAGCCCGCACCGATGGCGCCGCCGTTCTATGGCAGCGCCTATGTGTTCAACGGCGATCCCGACGTGGCCACCGACCGGCGTGCCACCGACAATTACGGCGCCACGATCGGCTATCGCACCCAGGGCAGCTGCGGCGAGTCGTATGACAATCTGCGTCGCAGCCTGGTGTGCCCGTGGGCGTTCGATTTCCACGTGGACTACGTCTCCTCGGTGTTCGACAGCAACTTCCTGCGCAACGAGTACCGCCGGTTCCTGCCGCGCATCGGCACGATCGATGGCGTGGCCGCCGTGCTGCGCACCGCATTCGGTCCGTTCTCGCTGGTCGCCGAATACAGCCAGTCGCTCGGCAAGGCGAAGTTCACCGATGATGGCGGGCGCAGCATCAGCATCACGCCGGCCGCCTGGCAACTTGGTCTGGGCTACCAGTTCGATTGGAATCCGTGGGTCGAGAAGGTCGGTGACCAGGGCACGTTCGTGGCGATCACCTGGTCGGGCACCAGCGACATGGCAGGCATCAGCGCGTTGCAGGATGGCTCGCTGACCCGCGTCGGCAACCTGCCGCGGCAGCGCCTGGCGCTGACGGCGGGCGAGTGGATCATGGACGGCGTGAAGCTTGCCGGCGAGTTCCTGGTGAGCTGGGATTACGCGAAGTCCGAGGGCGGCACCGGCAACGTGACTGCCGGCGTCCTCACATCGCTGACGCTGAACTACTGATGCAGGGCCTGTGACCCTGCCCCTAGAATGCCCTCGTTCATAAGCAGAGTCTGTTCTGTGTATGCCCCTGTGCGGGGCGGGTTGCAAAGGCTGCTGGGGTGAGCCCGCTCAGGCTCGTGTGTGGGCGCTCGGTGT
>JAESGU010000170.1_pt1 | contig 17086 bp, 15 predicted proteins | sample 9266271 | NCBI WGS metagenome assembly JAESGU01 (sample SAMN15740544, study PRJNA653495) | algae metagenome | isolation source: Scytonematopsis contorta HA4267-MV1 and co-occurring heterotrophs from mud... | place: USA: Palolo Valley Trail, Honolulu, Hawaii | collected 2009-07-25
CTCCGAGCCAGACCACCCGGCGCCAGAACTACCCCACCGCAACGCCAATTCCAGACTTCTTCAGCAGCCTGCTAGTGCGTTTTCAAGTCAGGCGGAATCGCCTGACGCCAGGGACAAACGCGACCAGTGAAGAAGATAGGGCGATTTCCGTGCGCCAATGCGAACGGAAAACGCTCTAGGCCCAGCCCCAATCCTGCACGTTCCAGGTGATGTCGGTGACGTAGTTGTTCATCTTCACGCCGGAAAGCTGCTTCTTCTTCAGGTGCCCCACGGTCGAGCCGCCCTGCGCGGCGTACGGCACTTCCTCGTGCAGGATTTCCTGCACCCGGTGGTAGGTGCGCACCCGGTCCTCGCGCTCGGTCTGGGTGACGCCGAGTTCCAGCAGGCGGTCCACCTCGGCATTCTCGTACTGCACGTAGTTCGACCCCTGGCGGTGCTTCACCGGGATCATCTTGCTGTGCGTGCGTGCGGTGTAGTCGGGATCAAGGCCCAGCGTCGGGTCCCAGGCCACCAGCAGCGTGTCGAAGCGCGACTGGGTGGTGAACTCGCCCCAGACCACGCTGGCCGGCATGTTGCGGATTTCCATCTCCACGCCGATCTTCTTCCAGTTCGCCTGGAACAGCGCCTGGCAGCCCTGGCGCGCGACGTTGCCGGCGGTGGTGGACATGGTGAACTTCAGCTCCACCCCGTCCTTCGCGCGCACGCCATTCGCGCCGACGCGCCAGCCCGCCTCGTCCAGCAGCTTCGCGGCACCCTCGGCGTCGGCGGTGTAGTCGCGCAGGCTGGCGTTGTACGCCCAGTGCGTGGGGTGCAGGTACGATAGCGTGCGCGGCCAGTTGCCGTAGTAGATGTCGTTGATGCTCTTCTGCATCTCCAGCGCCATGGTCAGCGCCTTGCGCACCTTGGGGTCGGCGAATTGCGGCTTGCCGCAATTGTAGTAGATGAACTGCACGTTCGGGCTGGCATGCACCAGGAAGTCGCGGTCGGCGAAGGCGCGGGCTTCGGTCCAGCGGTCGTACGGCACGCCCTGCAGCGCCAGGTAATCGACCTCGCCGGTGCGCATCTGGCCGTACAGCACCTGCTGGTCGGGCACGAATTTGTGGATGAACTGGCGCACCTTGGCCTGGCCGCGGTGGTAGTTCGGGTTGCGCTCATAGATCATGTGCGACCCCGCGGTGCGGCTTCGCAGCACGAAGGGGCCGGTGCCGATGGGGGCCGCGTTGAAGGCGGCGGTCTGGAAATTCGCCTCCTTTGAAAGAATGTGCTGCGGCACGATGTGCATGTTCTGCCAGGCCCACAGGAACGGCACGAAGGGGCGTTCCAGCATCATCTCGACCGTGAAGTCGTCGATCACGCGGAAGCTTTTGATCAGGTCGAAGCCGCCGCGGCTGCGCACCGCCACCGCGGGGTTCACGATGCTCTGGTAGGTGAACTCCACGTCCTTGGCGGTGAACGGCGCGCCATCGCTCCATTTCACGTCGCGCTTCAGGTTCACGCGCCAGGTCAGGCCGTCGGCGCTGATGTCGCCATTGGCGCGGCTGGGCACGCGCGCGGCCAGGTTGGCGATGAACTCGCCCTTGTCGTCCACGTCCCACAGCGCGTCGAACAGGCAGGCTTCCGGCACGTTCTCGGTGCCCGCGTTCACGTACAGCAGCGGGTTGAACTGCACCGGCTCCTGCGTCATGCCGATGATGATGCGTTCGCGGTTGATCGCCTGGCCCCACACGGTGGGTGCCGCCAGCGTGGCCGCGCCGGCCAATGTGCCCAGGCCCAGCCTGCGTCGAGAAATCCTCATTCCCAGCTCCCCTTGGTTCAGTGATCCATCCTGAGCCGCGGGTCGAGCGCGTCGCGCAACCCGTCGCCCAGGAAATTGAAGCCCAGCACGGTCAACGTGATCGCGGCCCCGGGCAGCACGGCCAGCCACGGCACGGTATCGAAATAGCCCTGCGCATTGGTCAGCATGTTGCCCCAGGATGCCAGCGGCGGCTGCACGCCGTAGCCCAGGTAGCTGATGTAGCTTTCGATCAGCACGGCCCCCGCCACCTTCAAGGTCGCCGCCACCAGGATGGGCGCCATGGCGTTCGGCAGCAGCTCCTTCGCCATGATCCGCGCCGGCGAGGCGCCAAGCGCCCGCGCCGCGGCCACGAAATCCTGCTCCTTCAGGTGCAGGATTTCCGCGCGCACGATGCGCGACACCTCCATCCACGAGGTCAACCCGATGATCAGCGCGATCGACAGCAGCGTGGGCGGCACGAAGGCGGCGACGACCAGCAGCAGGAACACCTGCGGGAAGCACAGCATGGTATCCACGAAGCGCATCAGCAGCGCATCGACCAGGCCGCCCAGGTAGCCGGCCGCGATGCCGATCAGGGCGCCGGTCAGCACCGTGGTCGCCATGGCCACCAGGCCCACGGTCAGCGAAATGCGCCCGCCATGCAGCAGGCGCGAGAACGTGTCGCGGCCCAGCTCGTCGGTGCCCAGCACGAAGCGCATGTCGGCGAACGGCGCCAGGAAGCGGCGCGAGGTATCCAGCGCCACGGGATCATGCGGCGCCACCCAGGGCGCGAACAAGGCCGCCGCGCACAGCAGGACCACGGCCAGCCCCCCCCAGAATGCCAGGCGATGCCGCATGAAGCGGCGCATCACCCGCGCGGCGGGGGAATTGGCGGCGATCGCGCTGCTCATTCCATGCGCACCCTGGGATCGATCGCGGCGATCGCGATGTCGGCCAGCAGGTTGGCCACGATCACGAACATCGCCGTGAACATCACCATGCCCATCAGCACCGGGTACTCCTTCATGCCCAGCGCATCCACGAACAGCCGCCCCATGCCGGGCCAGCCGAAGATCGTCTCGGTCACCAATGCCCCGCTGAACAGGAAGGGCAGCTCCACCCCCAGCAGCGCAATCAGCGGCTTTGCGGCATTCGGGAAGGCGTGGCGGAACAGGCGCTGCCGCGGCGTCAGCCCCTTGGCGCGGGCGGTGCGCATGAAGTCCTGCCCGATCACCTCCAGGAAGGAACTGCGCGCATAGCGGCTCCAGGTCGCGGTGATGACCAGCGCCAGCACCATGGTGGGCAGCACCAGGTGGCGCAGCAGATCAAGCGGGTTGCCTTCCTCGCCCAGCTCGAACATGCCGCCCGAGGGCAGCCAGCGCAGGTTGACCGCGAACACGTAGATCGCCATCAGCCCGAACCAGAAGGTCGGGAAACTCAGCGCGAACATCGCCCCCGTGGTGGCCAGCGTGTCGAACACCGAATAGCGCCGCACCGCGCCCAGCACGCCGATGCCGAGCCCCAGCATGATGGCGATGGACAGCGCGCTGCCCATCAGGATCATGGTGGCCGGAAGCCGTTCCAGGATCACGCCCAGCACCGGGCGGCCGCCGAAGAAGGTGTAGCCGAAATTGCCGGTGAACATGCCGCCGGCCCATTTGAAGTACTGGATGTGCAGCGGCTGATCGAGCCCGAAGATGATCTTGATGCGCTCGATGTCCTGCGCCTGGATGGTGGGGTTCAGCGTGTACACCGCCAGCGGCCCGCCGGGCGAAAGATGCATGAGGCCAAAGCCGATGATCGACACGCCGATCAGCAGCGGCACGCTCTGGGCGATGCGGCGCAGGATGTAGGGGATCATGCCGCCACCAGGTGGCACGCCGCATCATGCGTGGCCGAAACCGTCCGCCGCGCCGGCGCCTCGGTGCGGCAGCGCGCGATCGCCACGGGGCAGCGCGGATGAAAGCCGCAGCCCGGCGGCGGGTTGGCGGGGCTGGGCACGTCGCCGCCCAGTTTTTGCCGCGCGCGGCGGCCGCCGGGCACCGGTTCGGGCAAGGCCGCCAGCAGTGCCTGGGTATACGGATGCCGTGCATCGAAGAAGATTTCTTCGCGCGAGCCCTGCTCGACCACGCGGCCCAGATACATCACCGCCACCCGATCCGCGATATGCGCCACCACGCCCAGATTGTGGCTGATGAACAGATAGGCCAGCCGGTACTCCGCCTGCAGCCGGCGCATCAGGTTCACGATCTGCGCCTGGATCGACACATCCAGGGCGGAAACCGGCTCATCGCCCACCACCAGGCGCGGCTCCAGCGCCAGTGCGCGCGCAATGCCGATGCGCTGCCGCTGCCCGCCGGAAAACTCGTGCGGGAAGCGCTGCGCCGCCTCGGCCGGCAGCCCGACCTGGCGCAGCAGCCGCGCCACGCGGTCGGGGCGGTCCCTGGCGTCGCCGATGCCGTGGATTTCGTAGGGTGCGGCCAGGATCGCGCCCACCCGCATGCGCGGATTGAGCGAGGCGTAGGGATCCTGGAACACGATCTGCATCTTGCGCCGCAGCGCCATCATGGCGGCGGCGGGCAGGCGCGTGATGTCGGCGCCTTCGAACGTGATGCTGCCCGCGGTCGGCTCGATCAGCCGCAGCAGGGTCTTGCCCGTGGTGGTCTTGCCGCAGCCGCTTTCGCCCACCAGCGCGAGCGTTTCGCCAGGCGCCACCGACAGATCGACGCCATCCACCGCCTTCACCGTGCCGACCTGGCGGCGCAGCAGGCCGCGGCGGATCGGGAAATGCACGGCCAGGCCCCGCGCTTCCATCAGTGGTGCGGCTACGACGCTGCCGTCAGGCATTGGGCGCCTTCCTTCGGCGCGCGCAGCGCGCGCCCGGCGCTTGAGAGCACGAAAAGAATCCGTCAGGCATGCAATGCCACCGTGGCCTCACTGTGCCAGCACGCCACCTTGTGGTCGTCGCCGATCGGCGCCAGCGCCGGCGCCTGGTCGCAGCCATGGCCCGCCAGCCGGCAGCGCGGCTGGAAGGCGCAGCCGGTGCGGCGCGCGGAAATGTCCGGCATGCCGCCGGGGATTTCATGCAGTGCCGCGCTGCGCGCGCGCTCGATCCTGGGGATCGAGGCCAGCAGGCCCTGCGTATAGGGATGCCGCGGGCGCGCGAAAATCTCCGCGACCGGCCCCTGCTCGACAATACGGCCCGCGTACATCACCGCCACCCGATGCGCGGTTTCCGCGATCACCGCCAGGTCGTGCGTGATCAGCAGGATCGCGGTGCCGAGCTCGCGCTGCAGTGCTGCCATCAGGTCCAGGATCTGCGCCTGGATGGTGACATCAAGCGCGGTGGTGGGTTCGTCGGCGATCAGCACGGCGGGGCGGCAGGCCAGGGCGATTGCGATCATCGCGCGCTGCCGCATGCCGCCGGAAAGCTGGTGCGGAAAACTGCGCGCCGCGCGCGGGGGGTCGGGAATGCCGACCAGCGCCAGCATCTCCTCGGCCCGCGTCCGCGCCACCGCGCGCGAAAAACCCAGATGGCGCACCAGGGGTTCGGAAATCTGCGTGCCCACGCTCATCACGGGGTTCAGCGAGGTCATCGGCTCCTGGAACACCATGGAGATTTTTGACCCGCGCAGGTCGGACATCGCCGCTTCGGGCAGCGCCAGGATTTCCGTGCCGTCCAGGAACGCCTGGCCCGATACGGCGCGCGCCAGCGGGCCTTCCAGCAGCCGCATCAGCGCCATCGCGGTCATGGTCTTGCCGGACCCGCTTTCGCCCACCAGGCCGAGTGTTTCGCCTGCCCGCAGGTCGAGATCGACGCCATCGACCGCGCGCAGCACCGTGCCGGGGGCGGGGATGTGCACCTTGAGGTCGCGCACGCTGAGCAGCGGCGGCGCGGCGCTGGCAGCGGCGGGCGAGGCGGTGGCGCCAGTCACACGCGAAGGTCCTGTCCCCTGTGTTGTTTTCCTGGGCGCCGAGCATGCCGGACCGGATGGGGTGCGGCAACAGCGCCGCTACACCGCCAGCCCCGCCGCGTGGCCCTCGGCCACCGCCTCCAGCGGGCCGCGCGGGGCGAAGGCATCGCCCACCACGCGCACGGCAATGCCGGCCGCTTCCAACGCCGGCACCAGCAAATCATTGGGCGCCCGCGGCGTGGCGCAGGCCAGCAGGTCGATCGCCGCGATGCGCAGTTCGTCGTTGTTGTAGACCTGCCGGAAGGTCGCCGTGCCGGCGGCGAAGGCCGACAATTCGTGCAGCAGCGTGATCGGCAGGCGCCGCAACGACAGCCGGCGCAGGATACGCTGGCGCACCACCAGGGAGACGTCGCGCGCGATCATCTCGCGCGGCGTCACCAGCAGCACGCGTTCGAATTTCTCGGCCAGCCACTCGGCGGCGTCGTAGGTGCCCACGGTGTGGTCGGCGTCGTACAGCACGCAGAGTTTTCCGTGCGCCGGCGGTGCCCGCACCACGTCGCGCAGGTCGCGGGCACCTTCGGGCACGCGCATGGCGGACCCGGTGGCCAGCACCACGGCATCGGGGCGAAGCGCGAGTACCGCCTCGGCATCGGCGCGCGCGCCCAGGCGCAGCGAGACCCCGGCATTCACCGCGCGGCGCAGTTGCCAGTCGGGCAGGCGCGCCAGCTGCTCGGCGCCCGGCAGGCGCGCATGCAGCGCCATCTTGCCGCCCGTGCCGTCACCCAGAAGCGTGACCTGATGGCCGCGCGCAGCCGCGACCCAGGCCGCTTCCAGCCCCGCCACGCCGGCGCCCACCACCACCACGCGCTTCGCCGCGGCCGCGCGCAGCGGCTCGCTGGCTTCGTCAGGCGTGGCGATGCGCGGGTTCACCACGCAGGCCAGGCCATGGCCTTCGATGATGCTTTCCCAGCAGGTGTTGCAGCCCAGGCAAAGCCTGATGTCCTGCGTGCGCCCGTCGCGCGCCTTCGCCACCCATTGCCCGTCGGCGATCATGGCGCGGCCCAGCATCACGCCATCGGCATCGCCGGCCGCAAGCAGCGCCGCTGCCTCCTCGGGCGTGCTGACGCGGCCCACGGCGAATACCGGCACGCCGCCGCTGGCCGCGCGCACGCGGCGCGTGATGGCGCGGTACGCAAGCTTCGGATAGGTGCGGTCCGGCACGTGCATTTCCAAGGACCGCGCATGGGCGCCCTGCGCCACCGCAAAATAGTCCGCCATGCCGGTCGCCGCGAATTTCTGGGCGATCAGGGCCGCCGCGTCGGGGTCGATGCCGCCGGCCACGCCATCATCCCCCGGCAGCTTCATGCCGACGATGAAGTTTTCGCCGCACGCGGCACGGATCGCCGCCAGGATTTCGCGCAGGATGCGGGTGCGTCCGTCCAGATCGCCGCCATACGCATCGTCGCGCGCGTTCGACGCGGGCGACAGGAACTGGTGGAACAGATGCCCGTGCCCGCACGACAATTCCACGCCGGAAAAACCGGCGCGCTGCAGGCGGTGCGCGGTCTCCGCCAGCTCGGCGACCAGCCGGGAAATCTCGGCCGGCGTCAGCGCGTGCGGCACGGTCCAGGACAGGTCGTCGGGCAGCGCCGAGGCACCGATCGCCTGCGCGCTGCGGCCCGGATGATGCCGCCCCCGGCCGGGATCGACGAACTGCCCGACCAGTCGGGCGCCGTGCGGCTCGACCGCGCCGGCCCAGCGCTTCAGCCCCTCCAGCGAGTCCTCGCGGAACGCAGCCACCCGGGTACCGGGATTCTGCCGCGAATGACACGCCAGGGCTTCCGTGACGATCATCGCCGCCCCGGCGCGCGCGCGGGTTTCGTAGAACGCCAGGTGGCGGTCCGAAACGTCGTGCGCGCGGTGATAGCCGGACGATAGCGCCGACTGCGCGATCCGGTTCGGCAACAGGTGCGCGCCCACGTGAAGCGGGGCGAACAGCGCCTCGAAGCTCATGCCAGGAATGCCTCGATCAGGGTGGCGGTGGCCGCTGCGGCCTGTGGGGTTTCATGCCCGTCCGTGGCATGTGCTTTCGCATGCGGCAGCAGGGCCTGGGCAGCGTCGAACTGGTCGAACACGGAATCGTCGCGCGCGAACAGCAGCAGCATTCTTTGCGTCACGCGCGGCAGGTGTTCTGCCATCGGATAGCGTAGCGCGGCGCGATACAGGTGGTGATAGGTGGTGGCGGCCTGCGCCGTTTCGACGAACCGCGCGTGCAGCGTGGCCGCATCCGGCAGGCCGCGCGGGCGGCGATGCGCGGCATCGCGCGCGTGCCAGGGCGCGAACAGATGCTGGTCGCGCACGAAATGCCACAGCCACAGCAGCGCCGAGCCCTGCGTATCGAGCGTGATGGCCGGCGCGTGCCGCGCGATCGCCGCTCCGTCCGTCGTGGCACGCAGCCCGAACCCGTCCAGCACCAGGCGACGCACCCGGTGGGGGTGCGCCAGCGCCAGCGCCACCGCGATGCGCGCCCCGCTATGCGCGCCGTAGATGTCGGCCTGGGCGATCCCCAGCGCGTCCAGCAGCCGTCGTGTCACGCAGGCGTAGTCGGCGATTGTCGGTTCCGGCTGCTGCATGGCGCAGGAGCTGCCGCTCCCCGGCATGTCGGGCGCGACCACCTGCCGCGCCGGCGCCAGCGCCTCGATCAACGGCAGCAGCGACGCGGACGCGAAGGGCGACTTGTGCAGCATCAGCAGCGGCGGATCGCCGCGTCCGGCCGCGCGCAAATGCACCTGGCCCTCGGCCAGTTGAACGAACCCCCGCATCGCCGGCAGTTTGCCAGCACCGCGCGGCGCGCCTAGCCTTCGGGGCGTGCAGGGGCGGATTTCTTGCGATCTCGTGGTGGCGGGATCGGGCGCGGCGGGACTTTCCGCCGCGCTGGCCGCGCGGCTGGCCGGGCTTTCCGTGGTGCTAGTCGAGAAGGCGGCAACGCTGGGCGGCGGCACCGCCGCATCGCTGGGCGGGCTGTGGGTGCCCGGCAACTTCCTTGATCCGCGGTCGATCGATGGCGCCGCCGACTACCTGCGCTTCATCGGCGGCGGTCGCGCGATCGAGGCCAACGCCGTCGCCTTCCTGCAGTCCGCGCCGCGCGCACTGGAAGCCTTCGCCGAAGCGGGTGTGGCGTTCCAGAAGCTGCGTGGCCTGCCCGACCACTATTTTCCCCATGCCCCTGGCAGCGCAGCGGATGGCCGCATGGTGGAAGCGGCACCGCTGTCCGCATCCGCGCTGAACGGCTGTGCCGCGCGTATCAACATCGGCCCGTACAACGTGCCGGGCGTGACCTGGGGCGACAGCGTGGCCTGGGGCGGGCTGGGCGCACGCCATGCCTGGCCCGAAGCCGAGCTCGCGCAGCGTGTGCGCGATGGCACGCTGGGCGCCGGCCCCGCGCTGGTCGGGCAATTCCTGCGCGTCCTGCTGGCGCGCGACGTGCGCATCCTCACCGGCGTCCGTGCCGAGACGCTGCTGGTCGAGCACGGCCGCGTCGTCGGCCTGCGCGGCCCCGACATCACCATCGAAGCCCCGCAGGGCGTGGTGCTGGCCACCGGCGGCTACGAAGGCAACCCCGCGCTGGTGCGCCGGTTCGAGGACACGCCCGACTGGATGAACGCCTTCCCGCCCGAGATGGAAGGCGACGGGCTGCTGATGGCGACCGAAATCGGCGCCGCCACGCACACCGTGCCCGACAACCTGGCCATGCTGGTCGGCCACGTCATTCCGGATGCTGCCTGGCCAGGCGGCGAACGATTCTTCACCATCGGCGTGCGCGGGCTGTCCTATCCGCACAGCCTTGCCGTGAACGACCAGGCGAAGCGTTTCTGCGACGAAAGCGCGTTCCAGCAGGTGGTGGCGGCGCTGAAGCGCTTCGACCTTGCCACCCACCGGCACCCCAACCTGCCGGCCTGGATGATTTTTGATGCCGCGTACATGAAGGCGTACGCGTTTGCCGGCAACCCGCCCGGCGCGCCCCCGCCCGCCTGGCTCACGCGTGCCGACAGCGTGGCCGGGCTGGCCAATGCGCTTGGCCTCGATGCCGCGGCGCTGGAGGCAAGCGTGGCGCGCTTCAACACGCATGCGTCGCGTGGCGAGGATCCGGATTTTTCCCGCGGCGCCTCGGCCTTCGCGCGTGCCACGGCGGGCGATCCCACGGCGGCGCACCCCAATCTCGGCGCGGTCGCCACGCCACCTTTCTTCGCGGTGCGGCTCAAGCTCGCGGGCCTGGCCGCCGGCGGGCTGCTCACCGACACCGAGGCACGGGTCCTGCATGTGCGCGGGCACGCCATGCCTGGCTTGTACGCCTGCGGCAATGCCGCGGCACCCACCGAAAGCGGCGTGGGCTACCAGGCCGGCACGTCGCTGGCCAAGGGCATGGCCTTCGGCTGGCTGGCCGCGCGCCACGCCGCGTTTGCCAACCAACGGAGCACCGCATGAACCGCATCACCCGACGCGCCGCCATCGCTGGCGGCGCCCTGCTGGCCTTGCCCGCGCGCGCGCAGGGCGCGTGGCCGGACCGGCCGGTGCGCATCGTGGTGCCGTTCGCACCCGGGGGGAGTACCGACATCGTCGCCCGCATCCTGGGCGCGGGCCTGCAGGAGAAACTCGGCCAGCCCTTCATCGTGGAAAACCGCCCCGGCGCCGGCGGCACCGTGGCCGGCGCGCTGGTGGCCCAGGCGCCGCCCGACGGCTACACGCTGATCATCTCGAACTCGGCCACCAACGGCATCTCGCCGTCGCTGTTCAAGAACATCCGCTACGACGCGCTGGGCGATTTCGAGCACGTGGCACTCGCGGCCACGACCTCGACCGCGGTGGTGGTCAATCCGCAATACCCGGCGCAGTCCATCGCGGCACTGGTGGGCTTGGGCAGGACCCGGCCGGACGGGCTTGATTTCGCGATCAGCGGGCATGGCACCAGCACGCATCTGCTGGGCATGCGGTTTGCGCTGGCCGCCGGCATCCGGCTGAACCCCATTCCCTATCGCGGCGCGGGGCCGGCGCTGGCCGATGTGATGAACGGCACGGTCGGGCTGTTCTTCGATGGCCTGCCATCGTCGATCCCGCATATCCGCGGCGGATCGCTGAAGCCGATCGCGGTGGCCGATCCGCGCCGCAACCGTTTTTTGCCTGAGGTGCCCACGCTGATCGAAAGCGGCTTTCCCGGCATGACCTCATATTCCTGGTTCGGCATTTCCGCGCCAAGGGGCACGCCGGCGCCGATCGTGGAAAAACTGAACGAGGCGATCCGCGCCATCCTGAAGCAGCCCGCGGTGACCGAGCGCTATACGCAATTGACCGCCGACCCGTCGGATCTCTCGCCCGCGCAGTTCACCGCCTTCGTGCGCGAGGACCTGGCGACCTGGGCCGAGGTGGTGCGCGCCACGGGCACGACGGCCGAGTAACCAAGCACCGCCTTCGCCGGAACCCCTTCGCGACCACCCAGCGAAGGGCGAAAGCCATGCGATCCGATGCGCGCGGCCTGGCCGTGACGACCGACTGCGCCACAGCCGTGGCACACTGCGACCGTGCCGTGCACGCGCTGCTGGCGCATCGCGCCGACCTGATGGCGCACCTGGAAGCCGCCCTGGCCGCCGATCCGGGGCTGGTGGTGGCGCATGTGCTGGCGGGCTTCGCGCTGCAGGCGGGGGCGCGGGCGGCCCTGCTGCCGCGCGCCGGCGGGCACCTGGCGGCCGCCCGCGAAACGCTCGATGCACGGGGCGGCACGGCGCGCGAGCATCGCCTGGTTCAGGCGCTTGCCGCCTGGCACCGGCATGGCGACATGCACGAAGCGGCCGCCATCCTGGAACGCCAGCTTCTGGCCGACCCGCACGACCTGCCGGCGCTCAAGCTGGCGCACGGCATCCGCTTCATGCTCGGCGACGCGGTCGGCATGCGGCTTGCCATCGAGCACGCGCTTCCCGCCTGGACCGCGCGCGTGCCGGGCTTCGGCTACCTGCTGGGCTGCCACGCCTTCGCGCTGGAGGAAACGCACGACGCCGACGCAGCCGAGCGTATCGGCCGCGAGGCCTGCATGGCGGCAAGCGACGATCTGTGGGGCGCCCATGCCGTGGCGCATGTGATGGAGCGCCAGGGCCGCGCGCGCGAAGGCATTGCCTGGATCCGCGCGATCGAGGGCCGGTTGGCGGCCGGTGGCGCCTTCGGCCGGCACGTGCACTGGCACGCGGCGCTGTTCCACCTGCATCGCGGCGACACCCAGGCGGCACTTGACCTGCACGACCGTTTCGTCGCGTCCATCCCGGCCGACGACGTGCGCGACTTCGCCAATGCCGCATCGCTGCTGTGGCGCCTGGCCGCGCAAGGTGTTGCGGTGCCGCGCCAGCGCTGGGACGCGCTGGCCGCCATCGCGGCGCGCCCTGGCCACGATGCCGGCCTGGCGTTCTTCGACCTGCACCAGGTGCTGGCGCTTGCGCAAGCGGGGGACGCGGCGGGCCTGGCCGCCAAGGTCGCGGCGCTGCATGCGCGCGCCACACGCGGCATCGACAGCCAGGCGCGGGTGCTGGCGACAGCCGGGCTGCCTGCCGCGCGCGCGGTGATCGCGGCCGGGCAAGGCCAGGATGCCGAGGCTATCGCCCTGCTGCTGCCGCTGCGCGGCCGGCTTGGCGCGCTGGGCGGCAGCGACGCACAGCGCGACCTGCTGGACCGGCTGCTGATCCACTGCGCGATCAATGCCAGCGAAGCCGCCTTGGCGCGCAGGCTGCTGGACGGGCGCGCGGCGCTGCGCGCACCTGGCGCGTGGGAGGCGGCGTGCCGGCAGCGCCTGGCGCGCGGCGCCGCGTCGGCACCGGTGGCGCTGGCGTCGTAGGGCGCTACGCGGCGTTCGCCGGCATCAAGGAGACGTGCGCGGCCACCACGCGCCAGCCGGCATCGGTGCGCAGCCAGGTCTGCATCTGCCGCCCCACCCGGCCATCGGCGTCGCGCAGATAGGTGGTGCTGGCGGTCGCGAAATCGCGGCCATAGGTGGTGATCACCGTGCGCGTGAGCTGGCGCGAAAAATAGCCGCGCGCCGCCGCCTGGGCGTGGCGGAAGGCGGCGATCTCGTCGATGCCGTGCAGGATCTCGCCGATGCCGTAGCGGATCGTCTTCGGGTGCGCCCAGAATTTCTCGATCAGGCCGTGCGGGTCGTTGCCCATCAGCGCCTTCTCGTACTCGAAGAACGCGGCGGTGACCTCGGCCACCACCTCCGGCAGGTCGATATCCATCATGGCGTGAGGTCGATCAGCTTCACCCGCCGCCCGCCCGCGGACAGTGCCAGGCGCCCGTCACGAAGGGCCAGCGCTGCCTCGCCGAAAATCTCGCGCCGCCAGCCGTGCAGGGCGGGGATGTCGGGCGCGTCCTCGGTCGCCAGCCGGTCGATGTCGTCGCTGCTGGCCACCAGCTTCTGCGCCACGTGGTTTTCCTCGCATTTGGCCTGCAGCAGCACCTTCAGCAGCGCCACCAGGCCCGGCGAGGGTTTCGGGCCATCGCGCCGGTCGGCAAGTTCCGGCAGCGCCTCCTCCGGCAGGCTGGCCGCGTCCTGCAGCGCGGCAATCAGCGCCGCCCCGGCGCGCCCCTCGGCCATCGAGCGCGGAAAGCCGCGCACGCGGGACAGTGACGCGGCATCCGCGGGGGCGGCGGCCGCGATCTCCATCAGGCTCTCGTCCTTCACCACGCGCCCGCGCGGGATGTTGAGGCGCTGCGCCTCGCGCTCGCGCCAGGCGGCGACCGCGCGCAGCGCGCCCAGGAATCTGCGGTTGCCGCTGCGGGGTTTCAGCCGCAGCCAGGCGTTCTCGGGGTCGGTGCGATACGTCGCGGGGTCGGTCAGCACCGCCATCTCCTCCGCCACCCAGCCCAGGCGCCCTTCCTTCTCCAGCCGCTCGGAGAGTTTTTCGTACACCCGGCGCAGATGCGTCACGTCGCCCGCCGCATAGGCGATCTGCTGGGCGGAGAGCGGGCGGGCGGACCAGTCGGTGAAGCGGAACGCCTTGTCGATATGCGCGCCCGCAAGTGCCGCCACGATCGCGTCGTACGCCACCTGGTCGCCGAAGCCGGCCACCATGGCGGCCACCTGCGTGTCGAACAGCGGCGCCGGCACGCGATCGGTCTTCAGCACCACGATCTCGATATCCTGGCGCGCGGCGTGAAACACTTTCAGCACCTTGTCGTCCAGCAGCAGGTCCCACAGCGGCGTGAGGTCGATGCCGTCGGCCTCCGCGTCGATCACCGCCACCGAGTCGCTGCCCGCGACCTGCACCACACAGAGCTCGGGCCAGAACGTGCGCTCGCGCATGAATTCGGTATCGACGGTGATGAAGGGCTCGGCATGCAGGGGCGCGCAGAAGGCGGCGAGCGCTTCGGTCGTGGCGATCAGGGCGGGCGGCGGGAAGGCCGGCGGCTTGCGGGGGCGCATGGCGATACCTACACCCGGCCGCCGCGTCGGGCGAAGCGTTCCGCGCGAAGCCAGCGCAGGAAAATACAGGAAAAAATGCTTGGCGCGGGGCTGCGCTACGTTGCGAAATCCGGCTCGCTGGCGGCCAGCTGGCGCTTCACGCTGTCCAGGTGAAGCCGGGCGCGGTGGCGTTCCCCGCTGCGCATGATGGCGGCCGTTGCTGCCACCATTTTCGGATCACCGCGTAGGATTTTTCGCCCCGACTGGCCGGCCTTCACCTGCGCCTCGGCCGCGCGTTCCAGGTAGTAGAGGTCGTCCCAGGCGCTGGCGACATCGGGGCCCAGCACGGTGACACCATGGTTGGCCATGAAAACGATATCGGCGTCGCCGACCGCGCGCGCGATCCGGTCGCCCTCGGCATTGTCCAGCGCGACCCCGTTATAGACCGGGTCGATCACGGTGCGGCCGTAGAACTTCAACTGGCTTTGCACCGCCCAGTCGAACGGTTCGCCCTCGGTGATCGCAAGCGCCGTGGCATAGGGCATGTGCGTGTGGAAGCAGGCGCGGGCGCGGGGGTGCATGCGGTGGATGCGGGCGTGGATGAAGAACGCGGTGTCCTCCGGCCGGCCCTCGCCCTCGATCACGTTGCCGTCGAAGTCGCAGACCAGCAGGCGGCTCGCGCGCGCCTCGGCAAAGGCGTAGCCGTCGGGGTTGACCAGGAACAGGTCGTCGCGCCCGGGCACCATCAGCGAGAAGTGGTTGCAGATGCCCTCGGCCAGGCCCAGCCGCGCGGCCATGCGCAGGCAGGCGGCCAGGTCGATGCGGGCGTCGTGCAGCAGTTTCGGATCGGCGTTCGGCATGCTCATGATGGGCAAGGGTGGACGGATGCGCGCGGCCGGGCAAGATGCGCCCAGCCGATGGGGAGCGAGGATGCCGGGCAACGCGCGGATCGACGGGCGAAGGCTGTGGGACAGCCTGATGGCCATGGCCGAGATCGGCGCCACGCCCAAGGGCGGCGTACGGCGCATCACGCTGACCGAGGTCGATCGCGCCGGGCGCGACCGCTTTGCGCAGTGGTGCCAGGCGGCGGGGCTTTCGGTGACGGTCGATGCGATCGGCAACATGTTCGCCCGCCGCGAAGGCCGCGTGCCCGGCGCACCCCCGGTATTGATGGGATCGCACCTGGACAGCCAGCCGTCGGGCGGCAAGTTCGACGGCGCGCTGGGCGTGATCGCGGGGCTGGAGGCGATGCGCACGCTGAACGACCTTGGCATCGCCACCGAACGCCCCGTGGTGCTGGTGAACTGGACCGACGAGGAAGGCACCCGCTTCGGCCGCAGCCTGATGGGCAGCGGCGTGTGGGCCGGCGTGTATGGGCTGGACGAGACCTACGCCACCACCGACGTGGCCGGCATCTCGGTGCGCACCGCGCTGGATGGCATCGGCTATGCGGGGCCGCAGAAGGCAGAACCCTTCCCGGCCGATGCCTATTTCGAACTCCACATCGAGCAGGGCCCGATCCTGGAGCGCGAGAATGTCGCGATCGGCGTGGTCACCGGCGCGCAGGCCCAGGTGTGGTACGACGCGCTGCTAGAAGGCCAGGACAGCCACGCCGGCACCACGCCGCCGGCGGCAAGGCGCGACGCGCTGGTCGGGGCCGCGCGCATGATCGCGCTGGTCGATCGCATGATGCGTGCCGAAGGCGAGGATGGCCGCGGCACCGTGGGCTTCCTGGAAGTGATCCCGAACAGCCGCAACGTGGTGCCAGGTGCCGTGCGCTTCAGCGTGGAATTCCGCCATCCGGACGACGCGACGCTGGACCGGCTGGACCATGATTTCGAGCCGGCGGCCTTCGCCATCGCGCGCGAGGCGGGGCTGAAGCTGACGCTGACCAGGCTGTTCAAGTTCAAGGCGCAGCCCTTCGATGCGGACTGCGTGGGCCTGGTGGAGGGAGCCGCCCAGCGCCTGGGCTATACCGCGCGAAAGATCGTGTCGGGCGCCGGGCATGATGCCGTGTATGTGGCGCGCAGCATCCCGACCGCGATGATCTTCACTCCCTGCCGCGACGGGCTTTCGCACAACGAGGCCGAGCACATCGAGCCGCACCAGGCCGAGGCCGGCGCGCAGGTGCTGTTCGAAGCCGTGCTGGCCCGCGCCAACCGTCCCTTGTGAACAAGGATTTTTGCATGATCCACGTCTTGGCCACTATCGAGTTGCACCCCGGCAAGCGCGCCGCGTGGCTGGAAAAATTCCACGCCGTGATGCCGGCGGTGCACGCCGAGGACGGGTGCCTGGCCTATGAACCCTGCATCGACGTGGACAGCGGCTTTCCAACGCAGGCCGCGATCGGGCCGGACCGCGTGGTGATCATCGAGCGCTGGCGCGACCTGGCGGCGCTGAAGGCGCACAGCGTGGCGCCGCACATGAAGGAGTATCGCGCCGGCGTGAAGGACTACGTGAAGGGCATGACGCTGCAGGTGCTGGAAGCGGCGTAGCGGGGCAACCTCGGCAAGCGTCCCTCGCGCCTTTCCTGCTCTCCCGAGGGCAGGGCCATCGTATGTGCGGCCTTGCTTCCCTCTCCCCCCTTGGGGGAGAGGGTTGGGTGAGGGGGTGTTGCCGCACGGAAACCCTCAGGTCAGACGCGCGCTTCGTGGCCCCCCACCCTTGTATGTCTTGGCTGTGCTTTGCTTTGCGCTGTGGGGGCTGGAATGGAGATCCAGCCCCCATGCGCCGGTGAGGCCGTCACCACCCTTGGATGCACTCCGTGGGTGAGCCGGGTCGGCCGGCGCTGCTTGCACTCCCGAACGGTTGACCGGGCGCAAAAGCCCGCATTGCAAGGACCCGCATTGCAAGGACCCGCATTGCAAGGACCCGCATTGCAAGGACCCGCATTGCAAGGACCCGCATTGCAAGGACCCGCATTGCAAGGACCCGCATTGCAAGGACCCGCATTGCAAGGAC
>JAESGU010000137.1_pt1 | contig 16935 bp, 20 predicted proteins | sample 9266271 | NCBI WGS metagenome assembly JAESGU01 (sample SAMN15740544, study PRJNA653495) | algae metagenome | isolation source: Scytonematopsis contorta HA4267-MV1 and co-occurring heterotrophs from mud... | place: USA: Palolo Valley Trail, Honolulu, Hawaii | collected 2009-07-25
CGCGGCCCCGCTCCTGCAGGGCGAGGTCGAGCCCGTTCTGCCGCCGGTAGGCGGCGAGCTTTTTCAGCATCGCCGAGGGCAGCACCGTGCCGGCGCGCAGCGAGGCGACGAGCCGCAGCACCTCGCCCCAGTGTTCCCGGACCACGTCCGCCTTGATCCGTCGCCCCGTCAGCGGGGCAAGTTCGCCGCAGGCGGAGGCCGGCTCAACGGTGGCGAGCCGGCGGTCGGCGAAGTCGCGCAGGCGCGGGCAGAAGCGGATGCCCAGCATGGCGCACAGGATGAACACGTGGTCCGAGGCGCCGCCCGTGTCGACGAAGTGCGTGCCGATCCGCAGCGCCGTGCCGTGGTGCAGCAGCCCGTCCAGCACGTACGGCGCCTCGTGGCTGGTCGCCGACATGACGCGCGCGCTGTCGGGCCGTGCTGGCCGGAGACGTGGGTGTAGAAGCCGAGCCCGGGGTCCGGGCCGTAGCGGGCGTTGACCTCGCCGGCGGCGTCGCCGCGCCGGGCCGAGCGGGAGAACTGCCGGTCGGAAGACGAGGTGGTGCCGTCGCCCCAGGCAGCGGCGATCGGCAGCGCGTGGTGCGCGTCGATGATGCGCGCGAGCGCCGCCCTGTAGGTCTCTGGGCGGATGTAGGCGTCGGCCGTCCAGACCAGCCGGTCGCGGGTCACGCCGTGGCTCGCGGCCGCCATGCGGCCGAGGCCGAGGTTGGTGGCGTCGGCCAGCACGGCGGCGAGCAGCGCGCTCTCGTCCTCGCAGCGCTCGCCGGTGCGCAGGTTGGTGAAGGCCGCGGCGAAGCCGGTCGCGCGGGCGACGTCGTGCAGCACCTCGGTGATCCGCGCCGCCGGCATCAGCGCCTCGACCGCACCGGCGAGGGCCAGCGCCTCGGGCGGGGCCGAGGCCCCGCACCGGGCGACGTGCAGCCGGCCCTCGCGGAACTCGACGCCCTCCAGCTCGCCGCGCTTCAGCCGACGCGCGAAGCGCCGCAGGCGCCGGTCGAGCTCGGCGCCGCGCGCCGCCAGCCATTCGTCGGCGGTCGCCGGCAGGCCGAGCTCCGCCGCGGCGGCCGGCACCGCGTCGGCGGGCAGCGGGTAGCTGTCGAAGCGGCGGTAGCCGGAGGACCGCTCCACCCAGACGTCACCCGATCGAAGTCGGTCACGCAGCGTCGCCAGCACCGCGGTCTCGTAGAGCCGGCGGTCGGGCGTCGCCCCGGCCGTGACCAGGCTCCGCCACGCCCTGCGGAACGGCATCGGCGCGTCCGGCGATACCTCGCGCCGGCCGGACCGGTCCAGCGACCTCCAACAGCCGCTCGAGCTCCGTCACCTGCGCTTCTGTGACCGTGGCCAGCACCGCCTCCGTCGCGCGCCGGCGGCCCCGGGCGCGCCCGGCGATGGCGGCGCGTTCGATCACCGTCATGGCCGGCAGGATGACGCGCGCCCTGCGCAGCGCCTCGACGACGGCGGCCGCGATCGGCGCGCCCGCGTCCGTGCCGCGGGCCGCCTCCGCAGCAGCCTCGACCATGAGCAGCAGGTCGGCCCCGGTCGTGGGTCGCAGGCCGAGGGCGGCGGCGAGCTCGCCCGCGTTGTCCGTCACGGTCTGGGGGCGGCGCGCGTAGCGGGCGAAGGCCTCCGGCGGGATCTCCAGCCGCCGCGCCATCCAAGCCACCAGGGCCTCGACCGGCTGGCCGAGGTTGGCGAGCGTCGTACCCGGGTGGCGCAGCAGGGCGAGCTGCACGGCATAGCCGAGCCGGGTGGCGTCGCCCCGCCGGGCGGCCACCAGATCCCGGTCGGCGCGGGACAAGATGAAGTGCCGGGCCAGGCCGTCGGGGTCGGCGGGGAGGCCGAACAACGCCCGGCGCTCCTCGTCGGTCAATGGGCATATGCATGACGGGCCACCAGCGGCAGATTGTTCGCGTCAGCCCCGCGCGCGTTCCTTGTCCAGCAGCATCCGCTTGCGCTCCACACCCCAACGGTAGCCGGCCAAGGCGCCGGTGGAGGCCACGACGCGGTGGCACGGGACGGCCACCGCCAGCGCGTTGGCGGCGCACGCCCCGGCCACGGCCCGCACCGCCGCGGGCGCGCCCAGCCGGGACGCCACGGCAGCATAGCTCATCGTGCCGCCGGCCGGGATGGCCCGCAGCACTTCCCACACCCGCCGTTGGAACGCCGTGCCGCGGATGTCGAGCGGCAGCGTGAAGGCGCCGCTGCAGCCCGGGTGCTCGACCATGGCGACCACCTGAGCGACCCAGCCGGCGAAGTCTGACCCGGCGGCGCTCAGTACCGCCCTCGGGAAGCGGGTCCGCAGGTCGGCGGTCAGCGCGGCCTCCTCGTCCCCGAGCAGGATGGCGCACACCCCCCGTCCGGTCGCTGCCACCAGGACGAGGCCCAGCGAGCAGCGTCCGAAGGCGTGCCGGATCGTCTCGCCGGCGCCGCCGGCGCGGTAGCGGGACGCCGTCATGCCCAGCAGGCCATCGGCCGCTTCGTAGAACCGGCCGGAGGAGTTGAAGCCCGAGCCGTAGATGGCCTCCGTCACCCCTTCGCCGGCCGCCAGGCCCGCCTGCAGCTTCGCCTGGCGGCGCGCGGAGGCGTAGGCCTTGGGCGTGATCCCGGCGATTCGGCGGAACATGCGGTGGAAATGGTGCGGGCTGATTCCGGCGCCCGCCGCGAGCGAGGCCAGCGGCAACTCCTCCTCGGACCCTTCGATGGTTCGGCATGCCGCGGCGACCAGGGCCGCGTCCCGTTCGGCCCGGGGCGGCAGGTCCGGATGGCAGCGCCTGCACGGGCGGAAGCCGGCGCGTTCGGCGTCCTCCCGGGTTGCGTGGAAAGCCATGTTGCCGCGGAGCGCGGGCCGGGCCGCGCAGGACGGGTAGCAGTACACCCCCGTGGTGATGACCGAGTAGAAGAAGGCGCCATCGGCCGCAGCGTCGCGCCGGCGCACGGCTGCGAGCTTGGCGTCGTCATCCGGGAAGCGCGCCGGCGCCTCGTCAGCCCCGGAGGCCTCCTGTGCGAGCGCGTTCAGCATCGGGCGTCCTCCATGACCAGGCGCCAGGCCGGATGCCGCGCCCCCTCCGTTCGGATATGCGGGAGCGCGGCGGCGGTCGCACTCCGTACCTTGCTCTGGTATTCGGACCCGCTCCGTTCCAAGGATGCCGCCGCAAGAAACGGATGGCGCCGCCACCGTCTGTTCTCGGCTGCGCCGTGCGGCCGACGGTGCCGCGCAACGGATGTGACGCGCGCGAGGACCGAAGCGCGACAGTCTCGGCCGCCGCCACGGCCGATGCATGCTACAGCACCAGGCCACCGGTGATGCAGCGGAGCTGGGCCTTGCGCTCCGTCGACCAGACGGCCTCCTCCGCGACCATGCCGTCCTCGAGCCGCACCGCGGTGTGTCCCGACAGCACAACCTTGCGGCCCGACGCCGCTGGCAGGGGGCCGATGTTGAAGTCGTCGAAGGCAGGGCCGGTGTGCGTGCCGCTCCCCTCCCAACGCACCGCCACAATGCTGCAGTCGGCCATGAACCCGCCGATCCGGCGGAACCCAAGGTTGGGGAAAGCCTCGCGGAACCCGGCCATGAATGCTTTGACGGCTTGGCGCCCGTGTCGTGCGTCGTGCATCGAATACTGCAGGAGCACGTCGGGCGTGGCGAGCTCGTCGACAATGGCGAGATCGCAGGGATTGCCCCACAGCGACGCGAACCACCGGCCGACGATCAGCTTGTTTAGTGCTTCGATATCCATGACTGGGTGACCTCACTTTGTGTCGTTGGTGCCGATGGCCTCCGGACATGCCGGTGCGGCCAGCCACGCAGCGTGCGGCGTGCGAGGCGGCAGCGAACTCCGGTTCCTGCCCTCGAATCAGCGGTGGCCTGCGCCGGTCTGCCGGCGGCATCGGGCCGCGTGACGCATGTCACCGGCACGACCGCGCTCCGCGTCGGCGGAATTGGCGCGGGTCTGTTCGTCGGTGCCGGAGCGTCAGTAGCGCAACCTCGATCGGTCCCGGAGCGAGGCCGGCCAGGGGTTCGAGCTCTACGCTATTCGGAAGCCGAGCACCTTGGCCGCACCGGTCCTCTGTCGCCAGGCGATCGCGGTGTCACAGCGCTCGGCTGAAGGTGAGGTTCAAGCGCCGTCGTCCGGTCGCCGGATGCTCGCCCTCCGCCAAGGGCAGTACGCCGTGGAAGGCCAACCTCGCCGGACCACCCCAGACGGCGACGTCGCCGTGGCGCAGCTCCACCCGCCGCTGCCGGCCGCCGCGCTCCGTGCTGCCGAACAGGAAGGTTGCGGACAGGCCCAGCGAGACGGACACGATCGGCGCGCCGAAGTCCCGCTCGTTCCTGTCCTGGTGCAGCGACAGCCGGGCTCCTGGCTCGTAGCGGTTCACCAGGCATGCATCGGGCGCGAAGCCGCCGAAGCCGGCCGCGGCCGCGGCCGTTCGAGCGAGATCGTCGAAAGCCGCCGGCATGGCCGGCCAGGGACGGCGGCTCGCGGGATCGACGGCGTCGTAACGGTAGCCGCGCCGGTCCGTGACCCAGCCGGCGGCGCCGCAGTTGGTCATGGCCACCGACATGGTGGAGCCACCCGGCGTGATCATGCGGCGGAACGGCGCCTCCGCCGCCACCGCCTCGATGGCCGCGAGCAGCGGCGCCTCCGCCGGCAGGGCAAAGCCGCCGAGCAGCACAGCGCCTTCGGCCAGGGAAAGGTGGCGCCGCGCATCTTCAAAGAGGTCCGGCGAGGACGCGGCGGGCTCAGGCGGCATCGTGGAAGATGATGCCCATCGTGTGCCGCCGCCCCGCCCGGATCCCGCTGACCCCGTGGCGCAGCATCGTGCGGTAGAAGCCACGCGAACCCCGCACCGGTCGCTGGTTCACCGCAAAGACCACGGCATCGCCCCGGCGCAACGGCACCACGGAGACGCGCGATTGCATGCGCGGGCGCTGCTCGGTCAGGACGAACTCGCCGCCTTCGAACTCTTCGCCCGGCTCCGACAGCAGGATCGCCACCTGGAGGGGGAAGACGTGCTCGCCGTAGAGGTCCTGGTGCAGACAGTTGTAGTCGCCCGGCCCGTACCGCAGCAGTAGCGGCGTCGGCCGCGTCTGGCCGGCCGCGTGGCAGCGATCGAGGAAGGCCGCGTGGTCCAGAGGGAAGCGGACGTCGATCCCCATCACCTCGTTCCAGCGGTCGGCGATGGGGGCGAGGCGCGGGTAGAGCGCGCCGCGCAGGCTGGCGACGAGGTCGGGCAGGGGGTGGTCGAAGTACTTGTACTCGCCCCGCCCGAAGCCGTGGCGCGCCATCACCACCGTGCTGCGGAACCGGCCGCCGCCTTCATAGAGGCCGGCGACCTCCCGGCACTCCGCCGGCGCCACCAGGTTCGGGAAGACCGCCCAACCCTGGCCGTCGAGGTCGGCCGCGATCGCGGGCCAGTCAATGGCCTGGACGCGAGCCTCTGGGTCTTGCACCGCCACGGCGCGCTCCTGCACGGCTGGGCTCACGCCTGGGGCATCCACGCCAGCGGTCCGTACATCGTCGCGTCCGCCGCCTTTTCGGAGCGACCGGGAAGGCCGGACCTGGCGTCGTAGAGGGCCTTGGTCATGGTGCGGCTCCTTTTGGGTTCCTCGCGGACCTTCCGGGTCCGCTGCGTTTCGGGGCGCACCCTCAGCTTCCGACATCTCAAGGGCAGCCGGTCGGCCTTTCGCGGGTCCGGCGTTCGAGCGGTACCTTACAGTCGTCCACACGCTGCTCGTAGGATCCTTTGTCGCTCAGCCGCTCCTTGCTGGTTCTGCCAATCGCGGGCATCGCCGGAGAAGCGGCAACGAGGCCATCGCCCAATCGTTCCCCGCCGGTCCTGCCGGGCGCAGGCGTCGCCAGAGGGGCGGCTGGACCATCGCCATCGGCGGCCACAGCAGGCCCGAGCGCCAGCAGCGTGAACAGAAGCGCGAAGAGGGCACGGAACATCTGGACGCCTGGATCCCGACAGACGGATAGCATGGCTGCCCGGAGCAGCAGCCGCACTCCGGTTCTTGCGGTGGCAATTGGTCGAATGGCGTACACTTCGGAATGCACTGAACTTCCGCATTGAGTCGAACCCGGCGGAAGCCGCTCACTGTAGTGCGCCCCGTCTGCCGGCGGTGTTCTTGAAAAGTTCGAGCTTCGCGTTGTCCATCTGACAACCGACGCTCTGCCCTCTGTCCCTCCTGCGTCATATTTGTTCATGTATAGCGCACAGCCAGACTGCGAGTCGAGCCTTGGGCACGCAGCCGCTATCTCGGGCGTGCGATGGGTTCGAAGCCGTGGCGCGCCAGCGTCGCCTGGGCTTCCGGGGCGAGGACGAAAAGCGCGAGCTCCGCCGCGCTGGCGTGGGCGTCGCGCAGCGTGGCAAGCCCGTATTCGGGGCCAATGCGAAAGGCCGGCGGAAGCGCGGCGACCGCCAGCTTTGGCTTCTGCCGCAGCAGGTGATTGCGCGCCGTGCTGCAGTAGCTGACGTGGATGCCGATGCGGCCTTCGCGCAGCAGGGCCATTGCCAGGTCCTCGCCCGGCGCAAGCGCACGTCCCACCAATGCCTCGCTGACCACGAAGGCGCGTTCGCGCAGCGCCGCCTCGGCGCCCGGCCGCGCTACCTCGACCGCGCGGAATAATTCCAAGGTGTAATCGCCGACAGGATCCTGCACCGCCGGAAAGATGCCCAGAGGCAGCGCTGGATCCATCAGCCGATCGATCGCAGTTGCCTCGCTCAAGCCGCTGCCTGCGCGTGCAACCAGGCAAAGGCTGTTGCGAACGAAGAGCACGACGCGCGTCGCCCGTCCCTCCCGCAGCAGTGCCAAGGGATGGCCCATATCGGCCGAGGTGAACAGATCGGTGGGCTCCCCGCGCTCGATCCGCTCACGCATCAGGCCGGAGAAGCCGAAGCTGGTCTGCACGGGACGGCCAGTCTCACCGGTATAGGCGGCGGTGACTTCGGTTATCGCCTCGCGCAGCGAACCGGCACCGAACAGCCGCAAGGGCTGCTCTGCCAGCACCGGCCCCGCGGCACCGGCGAACAGCCCGGCCAGCAGCAGCAGTCGAATCACGGTTGCCCCCGCGCATCGGCCACCGGCGTGAAGCCGTGCCGCGCCAGAATCGCCTGCCCGGCCGGCGACAGTGTGAACAGCGCCAGGCGCACCGCCTCCGGCCGCGGTGAGAGCAGCGCCAGGCCGTAATCGGCGCCGACCGCCAGCGCGTCCGGCAGGTCCTGCACCGTAAGGCCCGGCACCTCCCGCGCGGCCTGGGCGCCCGACGTGCAGTAGCCCAGGAACACGTCGGCGCGACCTTCGCGGAAATGCCAGCCGACCGCGCCGACGCCGGGCGGCGGCACTGCCGAGTTCGGCCCGCCCACCAGCTGCTGCGCCTTCGCCTCCAGCGCCGCGCGGCTGCCGGGCCGCACTGCCTCGGCGCGGGCGAAAAGCGCCCAGGCATAGTCGCCGGACGGGTCGGCCCGCGGCGTCGAGGTGCCAAGCTTCACGGCCGGATCAAGCAGCGTGTCCAGCACCGCATTGGGCGCCACGGCCAGGCCCGGCCGCACCAGCAGGCACAGCCGGTTGCGCACGAACACCACGGCCGGCGCCGCCGTCCGGCCCGCCTGCTCCAGCCGCGTTGCATGTTCCAGGCTTGCCGAGAAGAACACGTCGGCAGGCGCCTCGCCGTGCTTGATCCGTTCGCGCAGCAGGCCGGACGGGCCGAAGCCGGTTTCGACCCGTTGTCCGCCAGGTGTGGCGGCGAAGGCCTCGGCCACGGCGCCCATCGCCTGCGTCAGGCTGCCGGCGGCAAGCAGGCGCAGGGGTTCCGGCTGGGCAGCGACTGGGCCCGCGAACAGCAGAAGCAGCAGCAGCGCGGCACGACGATGGGTGGCGATCAATGGCGTGTCTCCCCGATAGCGTTGAGCCGGTGGGTGGAAGCCTGGGCCATGCCGACTAGGTCGGCCTCGGTCATCAGGAAGGGCATGCGGATGCCCTCGGTTGTCGTCAGCGTCAGCAGCGCCCGCCCGGGTGCTGTCACGTGATCGAGCCGCCATGACTGAACGGGGTGGACGATCTCCGCCGCGCCATGGCCCGCGCGCTGCCGCAGCTCAGCCAGCAGGCGCAGCACCGAAAGCATGGTGCGCGCCACCAGGCCTGCCGGCAAGGTCAGCGTCGCCGCCTCGCCATCGGTCGTCAGGAAGTCCAGTTCCACGGCGCTGGCATCGGTGGCCACGGCACCGCCCAGCAGCGCCTCCACCAGCATGTCGCCGCACCGCGCCTGCGCAGGGGATTCATCGGCCCGCATCATCAACCTCCCTTTTGCCGGCGCGGTTCGTTATACACGATCATATACATCGTGAGGCAAGGAGGATAGCGCATGATGCGATTGCGGGACGGCTTGCGGGGCGGCGTGCCGGGCGGGGCCGCGTCGCAGCCGCCAGGCGCGCCCCGATTGCCGGGCCAGGATTGCGACTGCGCCTTTCCGGCCCTCGGCCTGCCGCGACGATCCGCCTCACCCGCCATCCTGCCGGCAGGTTTGCGTGAGCCGGCGTCGCGTCGCCGAAAAATCTGGGACCTTGGCACCAGCCTGCATTGTTCGATCATCGGCACCTGCCTGACGACCGACGAATTGCGCCGGCTGCTGCGCAAGCTCGGCGCCAATGGCGGCACGGGTGGGCCGGATGCCTCCGATCACGCGCTGCACGGCATCGGCGTCGGCCTGGCGGCACGGCCGGGCGTGGGTGCGAAGCTGGTGAACAAGGCGCTGGACGAACGCCACCGCGCCGCCATCCGCCGCTTCGAGGCGGCGAAGGATACCGACAGCGTGCGCCGCCTGTGGCGGGACGCGATGGCCGCCGGCGACATTCCCGGCGCCTATTGGGCGGTGCTGACCCATCCGGCCACCGACCAGGCCCTGGTCAGCGACGTGTTCGGCGACGTGCACATGCTGTCGCACCTAGTCGGCGCGGCGAACCGCGCCGATATCCGCCGCCTGGCCGACCAGGAGAAGGAGATCGCGGCGCTCAACGACAAGGTGGCGCGCCAGCAGCAGCGCCTGCAGACCGAGCTGACCGAGCGGGAAGCGCGCATCCGCGCGCTGCAGGATCTGCTGGCCGTGCGCGCGCACGACAGCGCGCCCGCAGCATCCTGCGCCAACCGCGAGATCGACCGCCTGATCGCCGAGTTGCAGTCGCGCCTGCACCGCGAGGTTGCCCGGCGCGAGGCCAGCGAAGCGCGCGAGGCGGCGTCGCGCAGCGCGCTGGCCGAGGAGCGCGCCGCACGCCTTCGCCTTGACGCCCAGGCCGCCGCGCTGGCCGGCGAGGTGGCCGCGATCGAGGCGGCACTGGTCGGGCCGCAGGCCAACGCCCCGGCGACCTCACCCTTTGGCACGGTGCTGTATGTCGGCGGCCGTTCCGGCCAGACGGCACAGCTGCGCCGGGCCGCGGAAAGCCTTGGTGCGGCGTTGCTGCATTTCGATGCCGAGCAGGGTGCCGCGATGCTGCCTGGCCTGGTCGGTCGCGCCGACCTGGTGGTGTTTCCCGTCGATTGCGTCAGCCACGACGCCGCGCTCGGCGTGAAGCGCCTGTGCCGCCAGCTCGACCGTCCCTTCCGGCCGCTGCGCTCGACTGGCGCCGCCAGTCTGCTGGCCGCGCTGCGGCAGGTGCCGGCCGTGCCGATGTGATGGACGCGCACCGCGCTGCACGCTATTTCCTGGGGCATACAACGTCTTCAGGAGACCCGGCATGCGTCGCAGCACGTTCCTTTCTGCCCTTGCCGCCGTGGCGATGGCGCTTGCTCCGTCCGCAGCACCGCGCGCGCAGGAAGCCGCCACCGTCTTCGCCGCAGCCAGCCTGACCGACGCGCTGCGCGAGCTCGGCACGCAATGGGCGGCGCGCGGCAATCCGGCGCCCCGCTTCTCGTTTGCTGCCTCCTCCGCGCTCGCTCGCCAGATCGAGCAGGGGGCACCTGCCGACCTGTTCATGTCGGCCGACGAGGCCTGGGCCAACTACCTGCAGGAACGCAACCTGCTGGTGAATGCCTCGCGCAGCAGCCCGCTGGGCAATTCCCTGGTGCTGATCGCGCCGGCCAATGCGGCGCGGCCGGTGGCGCTGGCGCGCGGCACCGACCTGGCCGCACTGCTCGGGCCGAACGGCCGCATCGCCACCGGCGATCCCGCACATGTGCCGGTCGGGCGCTACGCCCAGGCGGCGCTGACCTGGATGGGCCAGTGGGACACGCTGTCGCCGCGCCTGGCCCGCACCGACAACGTGCGCGCCGCGCTGCTGCTGGTCGAGCGCGGCGAGGCGCCTCTGGGCATCGTCTATTCCACCGATGCCGCCGCCAGCGCGGGCGTGCGCGCGGTCGGCACCTTCCCGGCCGAAAGCCACGAGCCGGTCACCTACCCCTTTGCGCTGACGCGCCGCGCCGAGGGCAACGCCCAGGCCCGCGGGCTGCTGGGCTTCCTGGTCGGCGCGGAAGCGGCCCCCACCTGGCAGCGCTTCGGCTTCACGCTGGCGCGGTGATCGCCTGGCTCAGCCCCGATGAATGGCAGGCCATCCGCCTCAGCCTGGATGTTGCGACGCGCTCGGTGCTGGGGTCGCTGCTGCCGGCAATCGGCATCGCCTGGCTGCTGACGCGTCGGCGGTTCCCAGGCCGGTCGCTGCTGGACGCGCTGGTGCACCTGCCGCTGGTGGTGCCGCCGGTGGTGGTGGGCTGGGGGCTGCTGATGCTGTTCGGCATCCGCGGCCCGATCGGGGCACCACTGCACGAATGGTTCGGCGTGCGCCTGGTCTTCACCACCGAAGGTGCGGCGCTGGCGACCGCGGTGATGTCGTTTCCGCTGATCGTGCGCTCGGTGCGGCTGGGCCTCGAGACCGTGGATCAGGGCCTGGAGGCGGCGGCGCGGACCCTGGGCACTGGCCCGGTCGACCGCTTCGTCACGGTGACGCTGCCGCTGATGTCGCCCGGCATCCTGGCCGGCGCCGTCACCGCGTTTGCCGCGGGCCTGGGCGAGTTCGGCGCGGTCATCACCTTCGCGTCCAACATCCCGGGCGAAACCCAGACATTGCCGCTGGCGATCTACAGCGCGACCCAGACGCCGGGGGGCGAGGCGACGGCGGCGCGCCTCGCGCTCGTGTCCTTCACGCTGGCCATCTCGGGCCTGCTGCTGGCCGAGCTGATCGCGCGGCGCATGCACCTGCTGCTGGGGCGCGGCTGATGCTCAGCGTGGCGCTGCGGCATCGCTTCGGGACGGCGGGTTTCGCCATCGACGCGGGCTTCGTGGCGCCAGGCGACGGCGTGACCGCGCTGTTCGGCCCCTCGGGCTGCGGCAAGTCCACCATCTGGCTGTCGTGGCCGGGCTGCTGCGGCCCGATGCAGGGCGCGTGGCGCTTGCCGGCGCGGCCCTGCTGGACACCGCGCGGAAAACCTTCGTGGCACCGGAACGCCGCCGCTGCGGCCTCGTGTTCCAGGAGGCGCGGCTGTTCCCGCATCTCAGCGTCGCCACCAACCTGCGCTACGGCATGCGCCGCGCGCCACCCGACGCGACTGGCCCCGGCTTCGACGAGGTGGTGGGCCTGCTGGGCATCGCCGACCTGCTGGCACGCCGCCCCGGTCGGCTTTCGGGCGGCGAGCGGCAGCGCGTGGCGCTGGGCCGCGCCTTGCTGGCGCGCCCGCGCCTGCTGCTGATGGACGAACCCCTGGCGGCGCTGGACGGGGCGCGACGGGCCGAGGTGCTGCCCTTCCTGGCCCGCCTGTGCGACAGCGCGCGCATTCCCATCCTTTACGTCACGCACGCGCTGGACGAGGTCGATGCGCTGGCCGACCACCTGGTGCTGCTGGAGGCCGGGCGCGTGCTGGCCGATGGCCCGGTGGAGGAGCTGACCGCGCGCACTGACCTTGCGCAGCTGGCAAGCCGTCGCGATGCCGGCGTGCTGATCCCGTGCACCGTGCGGTCGATGGCCGGCGGGCTTGCGACGCTGGACTTCCAGGGCGGCGTGCTGGTCACGACCTCGCGGCCAGGGCCCGCCGGCACGCGGCTCCGGGTGCGGCTGCGCGCGCGCGACGTGGCCGTGGCGATCGAGGAGCCGCGCGGTCTTTCCGCCCAGAACATCCTGCGCGTGACGCTGCTTGGCATCGCGGAGGGCAGCGAGCCGGGCGAGGTTTTCCTGCGCCTGGCCGCCGGGCCAACGACGCTGCTGGCGCGCGTCACCCGCGACAGCGTGCCGCGGCTGGGCCTGGCGCCCGGCATGGCTCTGTGGGCCGTGGTCAAGGCAGTCACCTTCGACCACCGAATCGTCACCGAAACGGCCGCGCCAGTGGCTGCGGCGGAACGACCGAAGGTGCCCGCATGACCGCCGTGCCGATCGCCGACGCATGATGAGCTTCGCGCTTCGCCCGGGTGAGACCATCGCCGACGCGCTGCCGCCGGAACAGGCGGGCCTTGTGTTCATCGGCCGCATCCGCACCCCCTGGACCGAGCGCGGCACCTGCCCGCGCCAAGGGCGCCCGGACGGCCCGGTCTGCCGCATCGAGGTGTTCGAGCCCTGGGCCAGCGGCGGCGCGCTCGACGGCATCGAGGCGAATGCCAGGCTGGAGGTGCTGTACTGGCTGCACCTCTCGCGCCGTGACCTGCTGCGCCAGAGCCCGAAGCATGACGGCGCGACGCATGGCACCTTCGCGCTGCGCTCGCCGTTGCGGCCGAACCCGATCGGCACCAGCGTCGTCGCGCTCGTAAGGCGCGAAGGCTCGGCGCTGCTGATCCGCGGCCTCGATTGCCTGGATGGCACGCCGCTGCTGGACCTCAAGCCGGCACGCGGCGACTTCGTGCCGCCCGCGCCGCCGACGCCGAGACGGGATGAATGCCGACCCCGCCGCGACTGCCCTCAGCCGGCCGCAACGCGGCGGTGCATTGCCCACAGCACGGCGAGCCCGAACAGCATGATTGCCAGCGTTCCCGGCTCAGGCACCGGCGTGGCGTCGATGACGGTGAAGCTGATCAGGTTCGAGACATAGCGGCCGCCGCGCACATCGCCCGGCGCGACGATGCGGGCGAACCCGTCACCGCCATCAAGCGCCCCGGCGACGTCATCATACGCAACGAGGATCGGCGCATTGCCAAAGGCCGGTGAAAGCTCACCGAGCGCGAAGGCTGCCTGATACCCGTCGCTGCCGGTCGCAATCACCACCTTGTTCAGGAGGTCGTTCCGCACCGTGGTGTCGATGATCAGGCCGGCCAGGTTCAACACGTCCCACAGCAGCGCCCCCGTGAAGGTGTTCGTCACTTGCGTCGAACCAGCCAGGTAGGTGACGGTCTGGGTGTTGGCCGGCAGCGCGCGCAGGGCGGCTTCGTCGAAGGAAAGCGCCTGCTGCACGTCGCCTCGCACGACAAGCGACGTGCTGGGCCCGCCATCCGAACCGGGCTGCAGCGGTGCGGTGACGACGTTCAGGTTCGCCAGGTTCGAGACATAGCGACCGCCACGCACATCGCCCGGCACCGTGATGCGCCCGAAGCCGTCCGGATCGGGCAGCGTGCCGGACGCGGCCGCGGTTGCGACCTGCGCCGGCGTGTTGCCGAAGGTGGGCGCGATCTCGCCAAGGGACAGGACGGCGGTATAGCCGTCGCTGCCCGTGGCGACGACGTAGTTGCGCAGGACGCCGTTGCGCGTGGCCGTGTCGGCCACCACGCCGCCCGCGCGCTGCAGTACGTCCCAGACCAGCGGGCCGGTGAAGGTGTCGGCTCGCGTCGTGCTGCCCGCGCGGAACGTGACCGATTGCCTTGTCTGCGGCAGCGCAGCGAGATCAGCGGCGGCAAACGGCTGCGGAACGCCAACCTGGCCGGTGACGGTGAAGCTCGTGATCGGGCTCGCCTGTGCGACGACGGCCGCAAGCAGGCCGCCGACCAGCACCCAGGATCGCAGGCAGCGTATTGGTGTCATGATGTCGGCCCTTCCGCCCTTCGCCGCGGCGTCGTCGCGTTGCTCGCTTTATAGTCTATTGAATACGACGCACGATGCAACGGCCAACCTTGCGCGTCACGTCTGCATGCCTGCCAGTCGGCGTTTCGCTTCTGCTGCAGGCTTGGCATGCCGGCGATTCCCGACAACGCTGTATCCGACAGGACTGAACCGGACGACCCGATGCTGCGTCGCGGCCGCCGGGCCATGGGAATTGCGCGGATGCCCTACCAGCTTTCCGAAGAGCGCCTGGCCGCGATGCTGCGCGAGGACGTGCCGTTTGGCGATGCGACCACGCTGGGACTTGGTATCGGCGATCGGCGCGGCCAGGCGGTGTTTCGCACCCGCACCGCCATCACGGCCTGCTGCATCGAGGAAGCCGAGCGCATCATGCTGCTGGCCGGCTGCGGCACGACGCGGCGCCTCGCCGCCTCCGGCCAGCAGGTCGGGGCGGGGGCCGAGCTTCTGCTGGTCGAGGGCAGTGCGGCGGCGCTGCATCGCGGCCTGAAGGTGGCGCAGACGCTGATGGAAATTGCCTCCGGCATTGCCACGCGGGCATGGCGCATCCTGGGCGCCGCGCGCGATGGCCGGGCTGGCATCCAGGTCGCCTGCACCCGCAAGCACCTGCCGGGGGCCAAGGACGTGATGCTGAAGGCGATCATGGCCGGTGGCTGCATGCCGCACCGGCTGGGGCTGTCCGACACCGTGCTGGTCTTCGCGCAGCATCGTGCCTTCCTGGACCACACGCCGCCGCATCTGTGGGTGGCGCAGCTGCGTGCCGCGCAGCCCGAGCGCAAGATCGCCGTCGAGGCCGAGAGCGTGGACGAGGCGATGCGGTTCGCGGCCGCCGGGGTGGATTCCCTCCAGCTCGACAAGCTGGCACCGGACCAGGTGGCGACGGTGGTGCGCGCGATTGCCGACCTGCTGGTGACCTCGGCCGCCTATGCCGCCCCGCCGGCGGATGTGTCGGTATCCGTGACTGAAACCCTGAACTGAAGGAAAGACCCTGCCATGAAGCTTTCGGCCCGCAACGTGATCCCTGGCACCGTCGTCGCCGTGACCAAGGGTGCCACCACCGCGCATGTGCGCATCGATATCGGCAATGGCGTGGTGCTGACCGCGGCGATCACCAACGAGGGGGTGGAGGAGCTGGGGCTGGTGCCCGGCCGCAAGGCAAGTGCCGTGATCAAGGCGTCGGATATGATGGTCGGCGTGGAATGACGGCCGGGCCGGCATCCCGGCTGCCCGCCTGCGCCGCTGCAATGCTAGGCTAGGCCGATGCATCGCCAGGCGCCCCTTGACCGGGCCGGAACCGGCCAGCTCAGTCTTCGCATCGACCTGCCGCAGGGCCGGATCGGGCCGGGAAAAATCGACCTGCTGGAGGCGATCGACCGCGAGGGATCGATCTCGGCCGCGGGCCGCGCGCTGGGCATGAGCTACAAGCGCGCCTGGGACCTGGTGGATGCTATGAACAAGTTGCTGGGCGTGGCCGTGGTGCAGGCCAGCACCGGCGGCCTGCGCGGCGGCGGTGCAACGCTGACCGACGCCGGGCGAAACCTGGTGGCGGATTACCGCGCCATCGAACGTGCAGCACAGCGCGCCGCAGAGCCGCGATTGCTCGCACTCGTGCGACGCACCAAGGGCTGAACGATGCCTGCTGGTCGCGGCAGCCCGCTCGCCGCGGCTCTCATCGGCATTGCTGTCCAGGCGTGCACTGAGCGCAGCGTGGGCGATGCGGCAGGTCGCCGCGCTTCCCCACCGGATGGGATGCCGCGCGCATTGGTGGCCCGGCCGCCGGCGGTGACCCTGCTTCACACCGTGGCGCCGGCGACGCTGGTTGGTCCGCGCGGCCATCCCGACCGGCGGCCGGCGGCAGACGCGCGGGCCGTGTCCGCGGAACACATCCTTGGCGATAGGCAGCGGCGGCCGAGGCGCTGAGCGCGCGGGGCCGGCCGCGCGAAGTTGATGACGCAACGCCGCATGATTCAGACCGAAATCTGCAATGGCGCCCCGACTGAACGGCTGCATCCGCCCTGAGGCTCACCGTGTCATGGCGCTGCTCGGCGTTCGAACGGGTTCAGCACCCGCGCTCCCAACCCTGCGACATCAGCGCTGTTGCGGGTCACCAGCACCAATCCATGCACCGCCGCAGTGGCAGCGAGGAGCGCATCAATGACTGGTGCGCTGCGCACTGCAGCCAGCCGCCCCCAATGCTGCGCGACAGCCAAATCGACCCCCAGCACCCGCGGCCCGAACGCGACCGAGATCTCGCCCAACCAGGCTTCTAGCATCGTGGCCTTTGTTGGGTCGCGGCCGCGCGCCGCCTCGATACCCTTGCGGACCTCGCCAAGGGTCAGCACGCTCAGGAACAAGTCTCGATCCTCGACCGTCTCCCACCACGCCGCGACCGCAGGGTTGCAACGCGGTCCTTTGCGCACCTCCGAGATGACGTTCGTGTCGACCAGCCAACTCACAGATCGACAGCCCGTCCTGTGTCTCGGGAGCGGTTGAGCTCGATCTCGTCGAAGGGGGCTGACGCGAGTAAGGCCTTCAGGCTTTGAACCGGCCCCGGGACGAGCCGGCGCAGCAGCACGCGGGCTTCAGGAGCCTGCTGCGGGTCGGCCAGCGCAGCAGCCACGGCGCGCACCAAAGGGGCGTCCTCGCCAAGCACCTGGACCTCGAGGCGCTGCAGGCCACGGCTGCGCAGTCGCTGCCGATGCGCGGCGAGCGCTGTTGGAGGCTTCGGCCGCGACTTGGGCGAGGTCGTGGAGCGCTTGGCTGGCATTCCGGAAATGTATCCGGAAATTTTCTCCGCCTCAATGGATAGCTTCCGCCTGCCAGCACGCGCCCAGAGAAGTTTCTTCCCCGGTCCTGACCCTGCCCCCTGGGGTGCCCTCGGTTTGAAGTAGGGTCCGTCGAAGGGAGACGGACGATGCGGCGATCAAGGTTCACGCAGGAGCAGATCATTGGCGTGCTGAAGGAGCACCAGGCGGGCGC
>JAESGU010000171.1_pt1 | contig 16871 bp, 14 predicted proteins | sample 9266271 | NCBI WGS metagenome assembly JAESGU01 (sample SAMN15740544, study PRJNA653495) | algae metagenome | isolation source: Scytonematopsis contorta HA4267-MV1 and co-occurring heterotrophs from mud... | place: USA: Palolo Valley Trail, Honolulu, Hawaii | collected 2009-07-25
GAGCAAAGCCCAATTCAATAGCTTGGAGGTTAATTTCTAAATTTTTCTCTTGGTCGGATATGACTAAATCTGATGATGATTCGGGGGTGTAGTTTTCTTCAACTGGTAGTAAAGTGCTATTTTCTTCAGTTTGTTGGATTTCTACAGATTGGGTTTGATTTTCTGTGCTTTCTTCGGATGTTGCCTGTTCTACAGGTTGGATTTGATTTTCTACTTCAATAATTTCTGTAGTTTCCTCTACTGGTTGAATTTCTGTTTCTGACGCTGGTTCCTGTTTGGATGATAGGAAGCTTTCTACTACGGCTGCAATTTCTTCGGATGTAGGGTTCTCAATATCCGCAACAACTTCCGCGTACACTTCTCTAATCTCTGGCAGAGATTTATTGATACCAAAGCGTGATAATCTTGATTGAATACGTTTGGTGTAGGTAGTCATTTTTGTTGCTCCTTTTTACTTACGCAACTTGTTGGAATTTGATATTAACCGTTTCGGGATTTACTGCTTTTTTACTTGATTTGTGCAAGTGTTTTTTGACATATAATCTTGCAGCTAAAACTACAGGTATTAATTCTCTACCTGTGTATTTTCTATTTTTGTCAAAATGTCGATTGTTCACTGGCTCAACGGCAGAAAACCACCTAATAATAGTTGTTTTGTGAGCCTTACCTTCAGTTAATTTTTGAAGATATTTGAAGCATTCCTCACCATGTACAACTATATTTTTGGTGTCGTTTATAGCCGCTAAATACTGTTCCATAAGTATGAACAACGGCAATTTTAGGAACATGGTTTTTTTCTTTAAATCTGCTGCCATATCTATTGTTTCGAGGCTTACTTCCAGCCCTAAAACTCTGATGTCAGATTTAATTCTGTACCATGACCTATCTGAAATTGGTTTGCCGTATTTAAGCTCAAAAAAAGCTTTCAATCGTGCATTAAAAGTGAGTGCCATATCTGTCGTATTGTGCGACAAACTAATACTAGCACAGGTGATGATGAGTGAAGCACTAATCTTCACCTATGGGCTATAAAGTTTTTGGACAAAGTACTTGTGCGATAATTGGCAGGGCTGATAAGTGAAGCACATGGAAGATAGGGATGCCCGTCAATCCGGATAAAAGCAAAAAAACTAGTATAGTCGTACCGATTGAAATTTATAACGAAATCGAGAAGTTGTCTGTTGAGGAAAGCCGAACCGTCAGCCAAATGATGGTTGTTTTGATGAAGGAAGCTTTGGAGAAAAGACGCCAAAAACCAGAAAAATCTTAATTTTGGCGTCTTTCTGCCATGTATGTCATATTGCCACATAACTCGTAACTGAAACGGTACTTCTGCCGTTCGTACTACAATATGATTATATTTTGTATTATACAGAAGATTGCAACAGCCTTAACAAGAGTGTTTACAAGGGTTTGATGTTGTGACATATCAAGGGTGCAGGCATTGCAACATGCCAGCATTCTATTTAAATTTAACTGCCACAATTTGCAGTAAATATTATTTAAATAAATTGCACTTGCTTACTATATAAGCGTTTCAGCTTTTTCCAAAAAAAAATCTGCCATAGTTTTTTGCTTGCATCAACAAAAGTTATCGTATCACCACAAGTTATCCTAAAATTGGGATGCTCTCGCTCGCTTTCGTTTTAGCGTGCGTGATTGTTTTTCATATTTCCTGGTAGTTCCTGACGCTATGAAGCGCTACCCAAACATATGCACACTTTAGTACTGCTCCCCAACGCAACCGACGGTAAATTAATGCGGATGCTAGTTGCGTCCCGTGCAAAAGTCTGACGACAAGGGGAATTTGTACCAAAAACTAGCAGGCACTTTGCCAACATAAACTTTTGGACCGCAGTGCAAATCAATTTGCATGGTAAGATAAGACTACATGGTACATGTAGTACAAATGGTTCTTTTGAACATAGTTGCCCAGGTGGCACAATCAATGGGAGTTCAATATATTTTGAGATGCCCATCGATAAAGCTAATGACGTATTCATCCGAGTTTTTTTGAACTCGGAGACAAGAACCCGCTTTAAAGTCGCCTGCGCTCAAACTGGAGTTGCCATGAGTGAAAAGGCTAGAGAGCTGATTGAGGAATGGATTATAAGCCAAGAGGCTCAAAATCAAAACCCATCATCAAGAAACAAGAAAGGAGATAAATGAATTTTGCACGCATTATCCTTAAAATTTGCCATAATTACCACTGCCAATAGCGTTCCCATTTACCAAACTGCCCTATAGTCCAAATAGTGATGCATGTTCTGCGTGTTTTGGGGCAGTCAATTATCCAAGGGATGGCGTTATGGCAGCAAAAAATTCCCACATTATTCCAGGTGGGAAATGTTCTTGACAAAAATTAAGATTCTTCTTAGTCCATTAACCGTTATAAATTAAGAGGTCGGATTACCTAGTAAAATATTCCTGCTTCACCACGCTTGCACCACGAAGCAATATAATTACACCTTGGTAACCGTTTTCAATTTATTCAATATTTTAGGAGGATATTATGTTGTAAAAATGCTAGGGCAAATGATAACTAATAAACTTTGCCCCAATTGGTTCTATCCGTGTTGCAGAAGAACTACGTCTCTTGAGAACTTAATCAGCAAATGTTTTGGCGGCAACCAGCATTTTTCTGATTTTGCTTTTATTTGGACAGCGTTTGGAGTAACCCCGTATTCACTGTACACAACAATCTTACTACAAGTTGTGTGCGGCATGGAGTTGTTTATCAAAATTTACGACATCTTTCTCAAAATAAACTTTTTTTGCAAGATTGCCGTAAATAGACCATTATTTACGTAAATAGCTCATGTAATGCGGATTACTCCTCCAATCGCTTCGATACTCAAATATTGGAGGGAGTATGCATCTGGAAATTGCTACAAAACTTAACCAAAAATTTACAAGCTGCAATGATTCGCACCAGCTTGTAAAATTCTGCTTAGCCAGTTTTTCAGCAACTGGTGCAGTTCATATTTACTACTAGCCACAAGAGGAAAGTTGATTAGTGCTTAGGTCAGAGGCAATTCGCAACTATTTATGTTCTCGTCTTGCTTGAAAACGCGCAAAGTCAGAAGTACCCAAACTCGAAACACAAATCAAAACTAAAAATTTCTAACCAAAAAGCTAGCAGATTTTCGAGTTCCTGGCGCTACCCACTTTGACAAATTCACAAATTTTTTCACGCAAGACCGACTAGGACATATTACTATCCGAGAGAAGACGAGGATGGCCCACGCTATGTAAATATCACTTTTATTCCTTGGAAGAAAAAACCAAGATGATAACAGTACACGTAGCTCGTTAACAAAAACATCTTCCCACTCATTGTGCGAATCACGAATTGTTCTGACAAATAGCGGCTAATCGGCTCCCAGCAAAAAAACAAGGAGGCCGAGCAATGTCGAAAGATACTACAAAAAACCTACAAATTTCAGATTGGGCAGCAGACACTTTATATAGCGAAACTGCTATTGACCCAAAACACTTAGAAGAATGGCGTTCTAGCGCTATTAGTGACGAGATATCAAATTTAAATATTGAATCTACAGGGGGTTACGCGCTTCTAGCGAGACTAGCCCCATCTGAGATTTTAGAAGCAAGTCCTGGTGTAGCTAGTTTGGGGGATATTAGAAAAACCCAATATCAATACGACCACATCATTTATGGCTCAGGTTGGTGGTTTAGTGGACTAGACCCGCTAAATAATTGGCTTGAGATGGAATGGGGCTGCTGTAAGCCAGATAACCCACGAATAGACCTCAAGAAGAACAAACCGCGTAAATACGAGCATCCTGGTGGCATACCCACAAGAGCATTTTACTTGCGTGTACCTCCAAGTATTGGTAAGAAAATAGCTGACCGTTATGGATTAGAAGCACCTGAAAAAGATAAGTTTTGGCCTTGGGTTTTAGAGAATAAATTGCCAGTAAATATTGTCGAAGGTGTTAAAAAAGCAGCGTCAGTGTTGTCTGCTGGATTTGTTGCGGTGGGGATTTCTTCTCATACTGCTGGTTATCGTATACCTAGAATAAATGGCAGAAGGATAGGGAAACCATATTTGATTCCAGAGTTAAAAATATTTTCTGGAAATCCAATTTACATTTGTCTAGACGAGGACGAAAAGCCCAAAACTATTGAGTCAGTAAATAATTCTCGTAGTGTATACGGGGTATTGTTTTTAAAACAGGGCTGTGAAGTTAAAGTTTGTAGTTGGTCTAATACTTTGGGTAAAGGTATTGATGATGTGCATTTTAGCTATGGAATTGAGCAAGTCGAGAAAATTATAGCTAGTGCTAAAAGCTTTAAACATTGGCAGATAAGCAACCTTTACAAACTGACTTACTCTGCGGATATTAATGTGAATTGTCGCTACTTGGGTGAGCAGGTTGACTTAACTAAAATTGATGCTCAACTTATAGGATTACTGTCTGTCAAAGGTACTGGAAAAACAGAAGTAATTAAGCCCGTAATTAAGGATGTACACAACTCAGATGGTGCTGTAATTGTGCTGAATCACCGCAATCAATTAGGTGAGGACGTGGCTAACAGATGGGGTATTTGGCATATTAACCAAATTAAAAATGATATAGAAGCTTCACGGGAGGCTTCACATTATGGGTTTGTGGCTTGTTTTGAGTCTTTACATCCTAATTCTCAAATTAGATTTCAAGCAGAACATTGGGTAAATGCAAAACTTGTTGTGCTTGATGAAGTAGAGCAGAGTATATTTGCTTTACTTAATTCTTCTACTTGTGACGAGCATAGAGTTGCAATATTGAGAGAGCTTAGAACTCTTTTACGGGGTGTGATTGCGAATGGGGGTAAAATAGTAATTTCTGATGCTGATTTATCGGATATTACTATCAATTTGATTAGAGATATTATCGGGTATGATATTAGTTTATCTCTAGTACAAAATCACTGGAGACCAGGCAAAGATAAAAGCTGGAAGATTTATGATTACAAGAGTGAGGACGCTTTACTTGGTTCTTTAGAGTCAGCTATTCGTAATGGTGAAAAAGTATTTGTATTTACTGCATCACAAAAAGCTAAGTCTCGCTGGTCAACTAAAAATCTAGAGTCCTATATGCGTAAGAATTTTCCGGACTTAAAGATTATCAGAATTGATGGAGAGTCAATTATTGATGAAAATCATCCGGCATTTGGTTGTATGGGTAATCTAAATGTATTTCTGAAGGATTACCAAATAGTAATTTGCTCACCATCAATAGAGACTGGTGTGTCTTTAGAGATGTCAAAATATTATGAAGAAAAAGAGTTTCATTTTAATTCTGTGTGGGCTATGGGTAGTGGAATTCAATCTGTAAATGGGTTTTTACAGGTATTAGCGCGAGTCAGGGAGAACGTACCACGACACATTTATGTGACTGAGTTTGGATTACCAGGTTCATTTGTTGGTAGCGGTGGAATTAAAGCATCACATATTAAATTTTCGGAAAAGAAGAAGTTTAAAGTATTGATGCAGCAATTAAGAGCTGCTGATAAGGATTGGGAGCCTGATTTAAATGAAGATGAGGATGAAAGTAGGGATTTAAATATCTTTTATCGTTGCTGGGAGAAAATGGGCGCAAGACATAATTTGGGGATGATGATGTACAAGCAATTTATCCTGGAGTATTTAAGAATGGAGGGGCATACTGTGATTAATGCGGATGCTGTACCATCTAAGGATATCCAGGAATTTATGAAATTTCTTTGCCAGTATAATTATTATAAAGAGCGCTGTGGAATATCTGAGATTGAGGGCTTTTCTAGTGAGGATGAGTACAAGAAAAGTAAGGATTCTAAAATTAAAACTCAAGATAATTTATGGCGTGAGCGTAAGTGGGAAATAGAGAAGCGCTATTTAACTGATACTACCCCTGAGTTAATAGAAAAAGATGATTTGGGCTGGTACAAGCAATTACAACTGCACTATTACTGCACAACGGGTAAAGAATTTTTAGTTGACCGCGACAAAGAATTAATTAATTCGTTGCTGGCAAAAGGTAACGGTACTTTGTGGATTCCCACATTGAATCAAAAATCTCTAATTGGGCATCTGGCGTTGTTGGAAGCCTCTGGGATTGCACAACTAATACGTAGTTATAGTCTGGGTCATGAATTTTATAATACTCACTTTGACTTGGTACGAATTTCTGAGTTCCTAGAAAAAGTGGGACAGAACGACATAAAAGACCTGACTTCTGTTAAGGTTCCTATGACCAGACACACCAAACATGGTTCCGTACGTACTACCCCCATTCAGCGCATTCAACCTTTGCTTAACCAATTTGGGGTAAGGCTACAGTACACCGGGAGACGCACCAAAAACGACGAGCGCGAACGTTTGTACTGCTTGCATCTTGACCTTTTGGTGGAATCAGATGTACCAGACTCACCGGAAAAAGAAGAGTCTGGTTTAGTGGAGTTTTCGGTTAATGACTCACCGGAAAAAGAAGAGTCCGGTTCAGGCAAACGTAAATCTTTTTCCCCAATTCTTGAGGATGGACGTAAGGAGATATTCGACAAATGGTATGAGAGGGATAGTCGTAAATCTAGTTTTGTATCAGACGATGATACAAAAAATGTGCAACAAAATCCCTAATACTATTTATAGGGAGATGTGACACCAATAGCACGCGAGTGGACTAAGAGTAAAACCCCATAAACTTGGGGCAATGCAGTTTACTATCTGAAAAATTTTCTTTTTTGGGATAGTAACTATCCATTCAAGATATTTTGATTATGTTTTGGGAATTTTTTTGGGGCATCTATGGTATTGCGAGTAAAAGTCACGCGCTTGGATTTTGAATCAGCCGCATCAGATAGCTGGGTTGACGGGTTACTACAAGGGAAAAAGGGGTTATGGGTATATGTGGAGTTGGGTACAGAGCAAGAGTACATCCCCAGCCCTTCGGATGACCCAAGAACTGAGTACAAACTGTTTAGGGGATGTGACGTGTTTTTTGCTCGTAGCCAGGAACAGTTGGAGCAGGGGAATTACGAAGCAGAACAAATTAACGTAACAGTGATTTTGTACTGCTAGGCAGCGGGTTCTTCTGTTGCGATTTTCTCGCGAACTGGACCGCGACGCAGTCGTTTTTGTGGCTGAATATTGTCTCGGTTCTTTTCGAGGTAATCTGCCAGTTCTTCAATAGGTATTTCAACTTTAGTTCCGTCTTTCAAGTAAACAGTAGCCATATTTCCAAACATATCTGGGTATATCAATATATTATTGACTTTAAGCAAGTAGTGTTTCAAGTTGAATCCAGGTAATTGACGTACTTGCCGAGTAAATATGACTCACAATTCAAGTCCCGAATCGTGATACGCCAAAGGCGTTAAGCTCCGCTTATCGCGTTTTTGCAGATGCTGCTGTTTGGCTTGATGCTTGTCTAATAACTGTTGCAATTGGTGGAATATCTTAAGGTCTTCCAGGTTTAGGGCTATCCCTTGTGGCTGTTGGTCAGGAGACAGCGGGATAAGAGCAATTTCTTCTCCCGATTTACGCTTAATTTTAATTGTGGAATTGTCCATCTCCAGGTCAAAAGTACTGCCCCTCAAAACTCGGTCTGGCTTTTGGTTCTCCCAGAACAGACGTACGGTTGTGGCAATTACTTCTGCGTATTGCTGCTGGATAAGGTTGTCTTCAACTTGTTCTGGCTGGTTGGATTGTTCTGGTACAGCGGGGATGCTCTCAATATTTTCGGGTTGTTCTACAGGTATAGCGGGGGTGCTATCAACATTTTTGGATGGTGGAACTGGTACAGCGGGGATGCTCTCAATACTTTCGGGTTGTTCTACAGGTGTAACAGGGATACTCTCAATACTTTCGGGTGGTGGAACTGGTGCGGCTGTTTCAATTATTGGGGATGGGGGCTGAGACAAAACTTTGCTTTGTTTTTTGTCAAGTGGTTTATTTGATTGTGTTGTCACCAAAACGGAACTTGGTAACGTTGTTTGATGTAAATTATCTGGTGTGTTTAATTCTTCAGTAGTTAGACTATTATCTCCATCAGAGTCAGAATCTTGCTTGGACTCATCATAATACACATTTTCAAGATGATTAACCCACCTATCATCAATTTTACGTCCACGTTTAAAACTAACAATAAGTGAATCAATTGGATTTTGATATTCCTCTTGATAGCCTACTTTTAAATGTTCTCGGATGCCAATGTGTGTATATAACTTACCCAAGTCTCCACCCTTAAACGGCTGTCCATCCAAGCAGTAGCTTATCCCCTTGAGTTTACCAGTACGGGTAAACTTACAATCAACTTGAATATTTTCTTTTAACAATCGGGCTACAAATACAGGCATTTCTGGTTTATCTGCTGCTGCTTTTTCTATTGCGAGTTGTAACCGTTCAACTATATTTGGTTCCGAGACAGAATTATCTGGAATATGTCTGGGGTAAGCCTTTTTCTTCTCAACTTCCCAACTACTGGGTTGGACAATTAAGTTATATTCCTTTTCAATTTGACGCAATATTTTTTCTGTACGGTAATAGTCTAAATAATCGTCATTACAATCGCCATTATAGGCTACCCGATTAATAACCATATGGGCGTGTGGTCGCACCTGCCCATCAAATTCTGTATCATTATGCTGAACCAAAATAAATTGGTTGTTCGACAGTTTTAACCCATCAAGTAAGTCTTGGGCTATTTGGCACAATTCCCACTCGTCAAGGGTTCTATCACCAGGGGCTGGACTAAACGACAGGTGGAGTACGGGTTTTTTAACACGCTGGTTTTGATTAGCAAACTGACGGAACTCCCACGCGAGGACAGCTGGCGTTTCTCCTGCCATATTAGTATTAATCAACCTGGCGTCTGGTTTCCCCAGGACATAGGACACACAACCGTAGAAGCCGTTTCCCTTAGTGATATTCCCAATCACTCGGCTGACTCCTGGTCTGTGGTCTCAACTCGTTTGGGTAGCCCCAATAGCATTTGTTTAACTTCCAACAGCAATGGTTTTAGGGATTCGATATCGTCGCGGGGGTCAACATCAATCTTGTCCCCCATTTTGACAGCGCGGTTAATGGCATAAGCGATTTGGTTGATGTTATTCCCAATTCTTCCTATTTCTCCATACAGCATTAAGTTAACTGCATTTGCTGGGGCTGGGATATTCTTGTTTTCGACACAGTACCGAACAAACGAGGAGAGATTATTCCCCAAACCATAGGCTTCTGCTTTGGTTTCCCAGTCCTCTTTTTCTGATTCGGTCAACCGTAAACTGATGAGGCTGGTTCGCTTGGGTTTGGGCTGTGGCTTGCGTCCCGCTGGAAATACTTTTTGGTCTGTGGTTTTCTTAGCCATCTATATATATAGAGAAGTTTTTTAATCGTAGACTTATAAGTAAGTAATAATAACCGCGCTTAGTATTCCTGACATCAATATACTTTTTACCTACCGGGATTTGGGGGTTTCCAAAGGGGGTGTCCCCCTTTGGCGAGCTTTGCCAGCGCGACAATCTATGATTTTTACGCAATATATGTAATACGCTGGCATTGCTCGCTACCCAATCCATATGGGGTACGACCAATATAGCACAACGGGGGTCTAGCCATACATATGACGGGGTTCTGGCTTTTTGTCGGGGTCTATCGCGTTTTTGGGAAATACTGGGTGTGGGGTGGGGATGGGGTAGGGATGAGGTAGGGATGGATTTTTGGTTTTGACAATTGTTTTGGTCAATCAATATATAAATTTGATTAAAGTGAGTAGGGACGGGGTTCTGATGGGGTAGGGATGAGGTAGGGATGGAGTAGGGAGTTAGTCTAATCAGCAGTAAAGAGTAATTTTAACAACAATATTGTACGGAAAATATTAAGGGAGCGTAGTAAATTATTAAGTATATGAACTATTTAATAAATGCTCATATCTCGGTTGAGTGAGTAAATATTTTATTGTGTGAATAATATGCCTCGTAAAGAATATATAAAAAGTTCGGCAATTTTGACTGTAATGAGAAAAAAAACTACTTTAGAAGGAGAGGTTATTGAGTACCTTAAGAAAAAACATTCAGGTGCTGGTCATGATGTATTGAAGGCAGTAATGGCTTATTACTTGCCATCTTATTTGCTTGATTCTGGGGAAAATGGGGAGCAATTACGACGAGCTGCTTTGGAGTCTATAACTGATTTGGAATTACAAATAATTAGGATAAAGCGTTTAGCGAATATTGAGCTAATACCTCAAGTTGTCTTGGAATGTCCATCTGGTTTCGGGGGAGAGGCTGCTATGAGACCTGGTTCAATTTCTTCTCGTAATACAGAAGAACAGCACCCAGAAAAACCTGCACCTGCTTCTACTAATAATCAAGATGAGGGTGAAGAAGACGATTCAGATGATGACGACGACTCTGATGATGATAACCCAATAGCAAGGATTCTATCAACAGCAAAACTAAATTTGGATGCGGGTTTTCGTTTCGATTAAATATTGATTATTGATTTGTAGCTGTTAATCAATTATTAATTAACATTATGGCTGATAATATTTGAATAAAGTTAGTAATTACTTAGTACTATATTGTTAATTTAATAGTGCTTATCCCCCTTGGATGCTGCTCCTGAATTGGTGCTTTTAATCTGGATATTTCAAACTTGATTCAGGTTTTTATAAGTTGATTCAGGTTTTAAAAATTGGTTGGTAATACTTGATTCAGGTAATAGATACAGAGGTGAGGTCAGAAAATTAAACGTTGAGGTTTTTTCTGTATTGATGGTTGACCCGTCAGGTGATTTGAACCATAATTTGTCCCAAAATTTTACCCAAAGAGCCGTAACCCTATAAATTACGTAAACTTTTGGACAGGATATGGTTCATAATTTAGTCACGCATTCCGGTAAAAGCACACTAAAAAGTATCAAGTTTCAAACAATGCGGCTAATATTCCTGATGTTGATGGTACGGTGGATGCTACAATTCGTATTATGTGATGTGACAGGAGTCACTCAATTAACAGCTTAATTGATGGTCGATACATTTTAAAATAAAACGGATGTTATTTTATAGGGTTTGGGTGTCCTCTACGCGAGTGAGTCAAAGTTGTGGAGCGGGACAGAGACTTATCATAAATAAGAAAGAAAAATATGCAAGTTTTTTAAGGCTGTCGTGACTTCGTAGTCAGGATTGATTGGTGATAGGGGTTTGATGCCTTCATCAGAATTTTTTTCTGATGAAGCGTGCTATTCCAACATATAAAAGTATATTTATTTGTCCTTTAAGTGCGTGTCCAATCTCCGTACTTGAATTGCGCTCCCGGAGCCAAAAAATGTAGACTCTATACTGGGTGTATATAACAGGGTGTGGAATATGGCACGAATCGAACGCGAGTCAATTAACTTTAAACTTCCCAAAACCTTGGCCAATGCACTTCGCACCGCTGCTGCTGAACGTAAAACTTCAGCCACCAATTTGGTAATCCAAGGACTACACCACATTTTGGGCGATGTGCGGGGTACAGAAGTGAGTGTAGATATACGTTTGTACCAATTGGAAGAAGATTTTTTTCGTTTGGCAGAAAGCGTCAGAGACCATAGCGTAAATCTCGACCATGAAAAGAGGCTAGACAATTTAGAAGGAAAATTGGAAGCTTTGACTAATCGGTTGGCGCAATTTGAGGGGGTGTTAACTGCTGTACAACAAAGTGTTAATGCCTCTAAATCGCGTTATAGGTCTGGTAACCCCTATTTGCACAATTCCCAACCACCTGAACCTCAACCTTTTGATGAGATTTCTTTAGCGAGAAGGCTAAACACAAAAGTCGCAGAAATAGTAGAAAAACGCACAACACTTAATAAAAAAGAATTTGAAGCCTGGTGTAGGGAGCGGGATAATAGCCAATACGCTTGGCGTTTCAATGAAAAAGATAGCCTTTACTATCCGGTAAAATAGGGTTATTGGTGGTTGACTGTAGTGAGTCGTTGTCAGTTATCGGGTCTTATTGATAATGGCTGGTTCTTAGTGCTTGTTGGTGGTTGCTTGGCTTACGTGAGTCGTTGTCAACTATCGTGTCTTATTGATAAGACTTGATTCTTGGTGGTTGTTGGTGGTTGACTGACCATAATGACTCCTTGTCAACTACCGGGTCTTATTGATAATGATTGATTCTTGGTGCTTGTTGGGGCAACCTGCCCATAATGAGTCGTCGTCAACTATCGGGTCTTATTGATAATGATTGATTCTTGGTGCTTGTTGGGGCAACCTGCCCATAATGAGTCGTCGTCAACTATCGGGTCTTATTGATAATGATTGATTCTTGGTGCTTGTTGGGGCAACCTGCCCATAATGAGTCGTCGTCAACTATCGGGTCTTATTGATAATGATTGATTCTTGGTACTTGTTGGTGGCTGACTGACCGGAATGATTTTTATGAAAAATCAGGTCTTCTAGAGAATACTTTTGGCTTGTTTGTAAATAATAAAAATATTTTAACATCCGAATGTTTATATGTGTACAACTTTTTTCTACGCTTTTAACCCCAATCGAATTGGTGTGTAGTGGTCTGATTCATGAGAGAATTTATAAATCGCTAGAACCCTTGTTCCAACTATACAAGTGCTTAAGATAACTCAATCATCAGGTGCAATTAATCTTAAACTTTCGTCACCAGTGCCAGCCAATTTACACCCGGCACTAGTATATTTGAATGGGTTAAGTGAGGGGTCTGTTCCTACGATGCGTCATGCTTTGGACACAATCGCCAAACTCTTAACAACGGACGAGTGTGACGCACTAACTTTGGACTGGTCTAAATTACGGTATGCCCATACAGCGGCAGTGCGGTCAGCTTTGAGGAAAAAATTTGCACCAGCGACGGCGAGAAAAATGCTCTGTGCTTTGAAAAGGGTATTAAAGGAAGCCTATAAGTTGGATTTGATGAGTTTTGAGGATTATGTCCGCACCACAGATTTGGAACCAATTGATACCCCTAGTACGTCCATCCGGGGTCGGGCTTTAAGTGAAGAAGAAATCACTGCATTAATGGATGTTTGTTTAGATGAAAAACAAAGTCATATTGATATAAGAGATGCGGCACTGATTGCGATTTTACGAGGTGGGGGTTTGAGACGCAATGAGGTGATAAATCTGAAAATTAAAGATTTTAATCCCACTGCTGGGGAGTTAGATATACACAAGGGAAAAAGAGGTTCATACAGAAAAGTATATTTACCTTTAGACGCGGTAACTTTGGTAGAAGCGTGGCTTGATGTGCGAGGACGCAAACCCGGGCCGCTGTTATGTCATGTCAGGAAAGGGGGGACAATCGAACCGCGTCCCCTGTGTGCGGATTCTGTGTTAAAGATATTAAATCGGCGTTCAGCAGCAGCTGGTGTAGATAAGTTTTCTCCCCACGACTTTCGCCGCACTTTTTGTTCTGACCTGTTGGATGCGGGAGTTGATATTTCTACGGTTCAAAAGCTTGCTGGTCATTCTTCTCCCGCAATAACATCTAAATATGATAGGCGAAGTGAAGAAACATCCCGTTTGGCTGTACAGAAGTTGTCGATTCCGTCGTCGCGTAAAAAAGAAAAACAATCTTGATTGTGATTTTTTGTACGCGCACAATTGGAACGCACACGCTGCGCGTACAGCTTGCTGTGCCGCAGGCATACGAAAATATTAAAAAGGCTAAAACTCATATTAAGTAAGCGTTTCAGGCAATTGAAAAAAAAATGGTTTTTTGGCGTTTAGTGTCTTTTAGTAGTAAAAAACATCCTCCAGAGCATTGGGTTGAAAGCCTTGCCTAATAATACTTTTAGCAATTTGCCGTTCGGACTTAACGTACATCCAACCTTTTTTGGTGCAGTGACTCCTTGTAGTGAGTCGAGAAGAAAAGAATATCTCATCAAAGATGCACCAAATCTACACCAATTTGTATTTTTATGGTCTACTATATATATGTATGTATATCGCTTGGCAGCGATTCCGTTACAATACTGCTCGGTTAAGGATTTTTGTAGGTTAGGTTGAGGCTTTGGGAAACCCAACTTTGTGGTTATTGTTGGGTTTCGTTCCTCAACCCAACCTACGAGTTTTCGTATTTTCGAGCTTAACCGAGCAGTATTGGGCAGTGACTCTGTTATTAGTCAACAAACCAAAAAAGGAATAGCGATGAAAAACTTCAATCAAAGATACATGTCAAGATATGTATATTTAATTACATGTATGGTGTCTATATTGTCTATAGATCATGAGAGTAATGACTGGTCTATAGTGGTTTCCGACCTAGGAAGGCACATTTTAACAGCTGCTTGTTTGGCTGGTTGTATACCTCCTCAGAGGAAAGCCTATAAGGATTGGATTTCTAAACGGCTTGCTAGTTTATTTTTAGCAGTACTCGATATTTTCGATTTTTTGCCGGAACACAGCGAGTCATACCAGCAACAAAAGGTTATGGTTTTTCCTGAATTCCTCTCTATATTTTACAAAGTCGCACAAGCGTAAAAAAGGAGTAGAAGAAACATGAAAAAACAGAACATAAACACTGGTAAAAACCCTGATACGGGACAAAACACCGCTTCAAATAATACATGGGTTGACTCTATGGATACTAAGAATTCTTCCAACGCTATAAATACAGCCAAGCGCATGTCTATCAGCTTGACTGGAGATGCGACTGAAATGCTAAAGTTCCTTGCTGAATCTCAAGGCATAACTCAAAACGAGGCCTTGCGTAAAGCTATTGCGACAGAAGCTTACTTGTTGCAAGAGAGACAAAAAGGTTCTAAAGTATTACTTCAAAAATCTGATGATGAGATTCGAGAAGTTATTTTTAGGTAAGGGAAGCGTTGGAGGAATACGTTCACCCTACTTTCGGAGCAATTAAAATGCCTTCCCAATTTGATAAAAACATCTCTAATTCTAACAATTCCAGCGAAAACCAGGCTACTAATAATAACGCTTTGGTAAGTAATATTCAAGATGATAAGCCAGACTTGTCAATTGATGGAATGTTAGATATTAGTGACTATATTAAGGAGGTAGAACCAAACGATAGAACACGACAAGCCATATACGCTTGGGCTGTTCAAAAGCAAGAACGCACCAAAGAAAAAATACTAACTTGTATAGTTGGGTTGTCAGCTAGTACTCTTACAGCGACTTTTCTAATGGTAGGAATTGCCATTAGTAACCCCGAAGTCGATAAACAATTTGTAAAAGATGTTATCCCGTTGATTCTCACGCCTCAAATTACTTTATTAAGTGGCTCTTTCGGAGCCTACATTTTACATACAAGGAGTAAAAATAAAAAATAACTTTATATTTATCGTGCATTACTTAATACAAGTAATGCTATAAAATTTATCAACAAAAGCTTCCAGTGGTTATAATCGCTGGAAATTTTTGTGATTACAAGGTTTGCAGTTGAATTCTTAGAGGAAAAACTTAGCCCGGATTTCTCACAGTTGATTCAATATCCCGCCCTGGTTTAGCAAAAATTTCATGAGATGTGAAAAGTGAAAAGTGGTCAGTCTATTAGTACTTTTATACTATGTACAGATTGCACACTGAAATAACATTGCCATACAGAAATCTTAAAAGCTAATAAAAGTTGAATAAAGATAGATTAAAATATGTTAATTATAAGCTATAAAATCAGCAGCCTTGAAAGCTAATAAAAGCTAATAAAGCTAATAAAAAGAGCTTAAAGTCTGTTAGTTTTAAGCTGCCAAATCAAAATATTGGAAGCTAATAAAAGCTGAATAAAAAGCTTAAAGTTTGTTAGTTTTAAGCTGTAAAATCAGAATATTGAAAGCTAATAAAATCTGAATAAAAAGAGCTTAAAGTCTGTTAGTTTTAAGCTATAAAATCAGAATATTGAAAGCTAATAAAATCTGAATAAAAGAGCTTAAAGTATGTTAGCTTTAAGCCCAATAATTTTCATATTTATCAAGGTCAAAGTTAATGAAGCTGTCCGAAAGTGTTAAGAATAGTGATAACTTGCTGTCTACTTATCTGTATATTTTTAATAAAAATCTCATAAGATGATTATTTTTTCAGTTAATACTTTTTTGCAAACATTTGATTAAATTTATTCTTAATAAATTAAAGTAATTATTGATAATACATCTCCTTATTGATAATCATCTTCTTTACCTAACGCCACCTTGACTGGTCTGAAGCATAGATATGATATAAAGCCTAGTGCTCTTTAGCTTGGTCGCTGGTTGAAAAAGTAATTTGACTATTTGAAAGAAGGTTTTTTAAAGCTAAAGCAGTTGTCTCTACTTGTAGCCTTTGTTCTTCAGTAAAAACACCAGTTACGGCAATAGCATATTTAGTTTGTGACTCCAGTTCCTGAAGATTGTCTTTAGTATGAGAAAAATTAAGTGTATTACTATTGCTATTTTCTTCTTCTACCTCACTTCCCATTTCTACAGCAGATTCCAAATCTATTTCAAGTAATTCACAGATGTTCCTGAAGTATTCAACTGATACTGCGTTTTGACTAACAAATCGCTTTAGAGTGCTCATTGAAAGCCCTAACTTCTCAGCTACATCACGTGATGTCCAGCCTCTACGCATCATACTTATCCTAACTGCATTCCTTCCTTCTTCAGAAAGTTTTAAGCTTCTTTTAATCACACAACTATGCTCTTTTTCTCAACGTCTCTAAAAGTTCAGTTCCTAAACCCGGATTTCTCACAACATTTTCAAAGTTTTACAACATACTAAATCGCATTACCTCTTAGATCAAAGCGCCTCCTAATCGCATTACCTCTTAGATCAAAGCGCCTCCTAATCGCATTACCTCTTAGATCAAAGCGCCTCCTAATCGCATTACCTCTTAGATCAAAGCGCCTCCTAATCGCATTACCTCTTAGATCAAAGCGC
>JAESGU010000172.1_pt1 | contig 15733 bp, 14 predicted proteins | sample 9266271 | NCBI WGS metagenome assembly JAESGU01 (sample SAMN15740544, study PRJNA653495) | algae metagenome | isolation source: Scytonematopsis contorta HA4267-MV1 and co-occurring heterotrophs from mud... | place: USA: Palolo Valley Trail, Honolulu, Hawaii | collected 2009-07-25
CGAATTGATATTTTCTCCTGAATATGTGCTAAAACTATTTTTTCTCGTAGGTCTATTGAATATGCTTTCATAAGAAGATAATATTTGTATCCTTAGTGTACCTCATAACAGCCGGAAGTGCTGTATACTAAACTTTACTTTACAGCATCTGGGTCAACACCCAAAGCTTTTAACCTCCTTTTCAATTCTTCCACTTGCTGTTGTGCATTTTCTGCTCTTTCTTTATCTGTAATAAAATATAAAAAAGTGATGTTACTTGCAGGTTTATTAGTAACAAATTATGAATAAATGTAACGGATGAGTTATTTGTAGGATTTATTAAGGTTTTAAGTTATGATTATTGCCGTCAGGTTATAATTTTGCCAGCCCTGCCTTTGGAGATTGACTCGATGGCGTATGTCTCCCCCAAAACCCTCACCAAAGAAGATTTTCTCGACCAATATCGAGACAATCCCCGTTACGAACTTGCAGATGGAGAATTAATAGATATGGAACCCACTGGCCCCCACGAAGCAGTGGGTGGAAAACTAGCAACTCAAATAGGTATTTGCTTAATAGCAGAAAAGCACCCGTGGTTTATTCCCCGTACTTGCTTGATTTACCCATTTGCAGAAGCTGCGACTGCTCGTCGTCCAGATGTTGTAGTTTTAGATGAAACAGTTCTTGGGAGTGAACCGCTATGTTTGCTTGAACCTGTAATCACCTTGGGACGCTCGATTAAATTAGTAGTTGAGGTCGTCAGCACCAATTGGGAAACCGACTATGCTCGAAAGCTAGAAGAATATGCGCTTTTAGGTATTCCTGAATATTGGATTGTGGATTATCGGGGATTAGGAGGTATTGCATTTATTGGTAAACCTAAACAACCTACCTTCACCGTTTGTCAACTTATTGGTGATACATACACTCAGCAACAATATCGACTCAATCAGTTAATTAAATCGCCACTTTTAACCACTCTTCAACTCCGCTTAGATGATGTTCTTCCTCGTTAATCTAGGAAAAAGTAAACAGTTTTTTAAGTGGGAGTTCAAAATCTAACTTCTCTTCATACACTTTAAGAAAAAAGACTAGTAACAGTCCCCACCATTTCTTGAACTTCCACCGGACTGGGTAAATGAACAGCAAACCCCATTCTAAAAGCGCGTCCTCGTTCCAACGCATCACCCATAGCAACTATTGCAACCATCCCAATATTTTTTTGCATCTGTCGTTCTATTTGCCTAATTTTTCCTATTAAAACCTGGCTATTTTCTTCATTTAATAAAGCCAAATCAACTAATAAAATATCAACACAATCACCATCAAGTAAAATTAGCGCTTCTTTAACAGACGTAGCAGCCACAACCACAGTTCCATATTCTTGCAAAACCGCACACAAAGAAGCACTATCATTAGACACCACCAAAACTCGTACATTTTCTAGACGACAGTAACCTAATTGATAATCACTCTTATGTTGCTTACCCCAACTGCACATCAATTCTGTAATCGGGGTGAGAGTTTGCCCTTCTGAAGTTAAAAAATACTCAACACGAGGTGGAGACTCCTTATACGATTCTCTACTAATTAATCCTTCCGCTTCCAACTCTCTCAGTTGCTGAGTTAATACCTTCTGCGTAATATTGGGGAGCAACAACTTCAACTCGCTAAAACGTCTTGCATCACGTCTCAACCACCAAAGGATAACGCATTTCCACTTGCCACCAATTGCTTCGATTGTAACTTCCACTGGGCAACGATATTTTTTGCTATTAGTATCCATTTGGTAACTTTTAACCACGTGTGGTACAAATTCAGAGTTTGCGAAAGCAGACACAAACAAGACAATCCTGGTTTGCAGGACATTATTTACATTAAAACCAAAGGGGTAAAAGAATGAGTGAAAATGTTTGTGTAGTAGTCGGAGTCGGACTAGGATTAGGATTAGCCATCGCTGAAATTTTTGGGCAACACGGGTATTCGATTGCTATGTTAGCTCGTCGCGAGCAAGCCCTTGCAGAGTACCAAAAAACGTTGAAAAGTTCAAATATCGAATCATCTGGTTTCAGTGTTGATGTCGCAGATGAAGCATCTATTATTGCTGCATTTAATCAGATAAAACAAAAAATGGGCACTCCCCAAGTGTTAATTTATAATACCGCATCCCCAAGACAGAGCAAGGGAATGGCAACTAGCAACACCCAGTTAGTTGAAGATTTTAAGATTAACGTCGCTGGAGCTTTAACTTGTGTGCAGCAAGTTGCACCATTAATGAAAGCCCAAGGAAAAGGAACCATTTTGTTAACTGGTGGTGGATTTGCTTTATCACCGTATCCTGATTTTACATCCCTCTCAATTGGTAAAGCGGGTATTCGCAGTTTGTCTCTAAGTTTGGCACAAGAACTACGTGATGATAATATTCATGTTGCGACTGTCACGGTTTGCGGTACTATTGGTCAAGGCGAGCATTTTTTACCCTCAAAAATTGCTCAAGTTTACTGGGAACTCCACAATCAAGAACAATCGACTTGGCAACAAGAATACGTTTATAAATAAAATTACTTGAAAATAAAAGCATTTACCATGATTTTAGTCACTGGAGCAACTGGAACAATTGGCAGTGCCGTAATTCAACACCTCACCAGTCAAAATGTTCCAATTCGAGCATTGTTAAGAGATGTTAAAAAAGGTTCCCATTTGTCATCGCATTCAATCGAAGTTGTACAAGGAGATTTTCTGCATCCAGATACATTAGATGCAGCATTACAAGGAGTTGAAAAAGCTTTCCTACTTTCTGCTAATGATGCACGTCAGATAGAAATGGAATCCAACTTTATTGACGCTGCAAAAAGAATGGGAGTGCAACACATCGTTAAACTTTCGGTATTAGCTGCAGATGTTGCTTCTCCTAGTACATTTCAAAAATGGCATGGGGAAATAGAAAAAAAATTAGAACAGTCAGGAATAAAATGGACGCATTTGCAACCCAATATGTTAATGCAAAACGTCAATTTTTACGCACCTACTATTGCGGAGTCGAATAATTTCTTTCTTTGTGTTGGAGATGCTGTAGTTTCCCATGTTGATGCTCGTGATGTTGCAGCGGTTGCAGCGGTTTGCTTAACTGAACCTGGTCATGAAAGCAAACGTTACGTATTAACTGGAACTGAAGCTATAACATTCACTGAAGTCGCAAAGATATTATCAGATGCTTTTGGTAAAGAAGTATCTTATGTAAATGTACCACCAGAAAATCTCAAACAAGCAATGTTAGATGCTGGGGAAGCTGAGTGGTTTGTAGATGCGGAACTTGAATTATTTTCTCTTTGGGCTAATGGGATAGGAGCAATTGTGACAAATACTATTGCGGAAATTACTCATCGTACACCGACCTCTTTTAATGAATTTGCGCGAGATTTAGCAGCTAGCGACCGTGCAAAAGTTTTTTCAAATAATTCCAAATAATTCTAAATAATTCCAAATAAATTAATCTAACCAGGAGCAGTTATCATGATTGTGGAATATATTCGCTACAAATTACCTGATGGTTTAAACACAGAATTTGAAAGGATTACGCTAAAGCTGTCGAATTTCTTAGCGCTTCTTCTGTTTGTCATGGCTACGAACTTACCCATTGCGAAGAAGAACCTCAACGTTACGTTTTAAGAATTTTGTGGACTTCCACCCAAGACCATTTAACAATCTTTCGTAGTAGCGAAGAATTTAAAGGCTTTTTTGCATTAGTCCAACCTTATATACCTCATATCGAGGAAATGCAACACTACAACTTAACAGGAATTTCTTCTAGCAAGTAATATTAAGACTTAACAATCATGACACAAGGATTACCACCACTCTACCAAAATGTTCCAATTGAGTTAGCACCAGCACGACAACTCACATCATTTCCAGTCAACACTTTTATTGAGAGCATAGCGATTACTACTGACGGAACCTTATTTATCAGCAACCACGAAGCAGGTCAAGTTGTGCGAGTCTCCTTAAATGGAACTCAAACAATTCATGCTACTTGGGAAAGCAAAATTGCTGGTTTAGCCACCACCAATGATGGTAACTTAATTGCTACAGCTTGGAATGCTAGCGGAACACCTGTAGTTTTACAAGTATCTGCTGAAGGTAATATCGAATTATTAGCCACACTACCCGACGCAATTTTTCTTAACGGATTAACTCGTTTGCAAGGGGAGCGTTACTTATTAGCTGATTCTTTTCGTGGGGCTATTTGGGAATTTAATTTAGAAAATCATAGCACCAAAATTTGGTTAGAACATCCCCTGTTAGGACGTAGTAATCCAGAAAGTCAAATACCAGCTGTTAACGGTTTGAAATTTTTTGATGGTGATTTATATGCTTCCAACACCGAACAGCAATTAATTTTGAAAATTGCGGTGAATGCTTCGGGTAACCCAGGGGAACCAGAAGTATGGGTCACAAATAATAATATTGACGATTTTGCCTTCGATGTCGATGGAAATCTTTACGGAGCGACCCACGTATTTAATAGTGTTGTCAAAATTTCTCCAGAAGGAAAGACCACAACTATTGCAACAGCAGAACAAGGAGTAGTTGGTAGTACAGCCATCGCATTTGGACGCACTGATAAAGATAATACTTGTATTTACATTGTGGGCAATGGTGGTATGTTTTTACCCCCACCGACGGGTATTGTACCCGCAGAAGTGGTTTGTTTAGAGGTCAGCAAGAAAGGTTTACCACTATAATGGACGACGACACCCAAAACCTACCCGTCACAATTTGTATTTTACGTCGCGCTAGACTGGGGAAAGAAAAAGAATTTGAGCAATTGCTTTCCAACATTATCGCCTCAGCTAGCGAGTTTCCTGGACACTTAGGGACTAATGTTTTCCGTCCCAATGACTCTGATAATCCAGAATATAGGATTATCTTTAAATTTGACCTGGTTAGTAATCTTCAGCGTTGGGAAGAATCACAGGAGCGACGACGGTGGATGGAGTTAGCAAAACCCCTAACTGAGGGGGATGGAACTCTAGAAAAGTTTACAGGGTTAGAGACTTGGTTTACTTTACCCGCGAAAAAAGCAATTATCCCACCTCCTCGCTATAAGATGGCATTTATCACTTGGTTAGCCATTTTTTCCTTAATTAACGTAATTAATTTTTTGTTTGCTCCTATTTTAAATGTACTACCGCCTTTAGTTAGAACTTTTGTACTCACGTTAACTCTTGTACTGCTGATGACCTACGTAGTTATGCCACAAATGACAAAGATATTTTCTCAGTGGTTATACCCTCATCGATAACCGAGAAATCTATTTAAGGCTTACGCAAGCTCTACAAAATTCTTGGCGTTCTTGGCATCTTGTTGCTTATCGAGAAATCAAGCCTTTTGGTAATTTTGCGTAAGTAATGATATTGTTTCACAACTTAATTTTCTCAAATCGCAAGTTAACCATAAAAATTAAATTTGAATTGCAAAAATAGTTTTTATTCTCAATCTATAATCATAAATTTTGTAATTTTCAATCAAGTTAAAACTTTATTTTATTTATTATGAAAAAGCGTAAAATTACATAATATTTCTGGCTATAGTTGGGTTGAGGAACGTTCACGCAGTGGAGCGGAGCGCTAAACCCAACCTACGTTTTAAGGGAAATTTTCACAATATTACATGTTAATTTTAGTTACAAAATTTATTTTCTGTAAATTTACTGTTGTTAATTAATTCTGTCTTTTGTGATTATTGTATTTAATTAATCACTCTTTTCAAAAGTACAGAGTTTAAGGATTTCGGTTGTGAAGTTGTTGATATTTTTAAAGGGGATAAAATAATGGTAGCTCAGTTGGAAACTAACGTTGTCAAGTCAGAAGAAGGTAGGGTTATAAAGTTTGGTGACACCATTTATTTAGAGCATATGAGTGGTGACTACCTTACCACTTCAAAACAGGGTAGAATTAAGCGTCATCATTTCCCACGCTTGGGAAGCAGCGATAAAGATAATAGGGAAAAGGTTAAGTTCGAGATTCTGGGTAATTCTGAGGGTAGCGAACTTACGGATGGCTGCATCATAAAGCTAAAATCCACCGAATCGAATCTTGGCAATAGAAATATCTTAGGTGCATGGGACGATTGCTATGATTGCTACTACTATAACGATAATTACAACCCCAAAAAGCAAGGGTGGAAAATTAACAAGAAAGCTGGCAACGGAGACAATAAGATTCGCTATGGTGATGAAGTGTATCTGACCAATCTCTACTACAAAAATCAACGATTGTCCCTATGCACACGATTTAATGGATACGTGACCACATTACCTTTTGCTAATGAATGGTGGACCCTCAAAGCTGAAGGAACTCAAGATAAAATTGGCTTCAGTTCAGAAGCGGCTTACCTACGACAAGCATTTGAGCCAAATGTCAGAGGTTATAGTGCAGCAAATATGGCTTATCTCGCTTATTGTGCTGAAGCAGTTTATAGCAACCCTAAGAACAGTAAAGCGAAGTTTGAACGACTGGGTTTCAGCATCAATGAATTCGAGCATTTCATCGACTTCCCTGACACCAATACTCAGTGCATCGCAGTCGGAGACGATGAAAAAATTGTTATTACCTTCCGAGGAACCGAGAATTTGAACGATTGGAAAACCAACTTTAAACTTCTTAAGGCTGCATGGAAAGTAGGTATGGTTCATGCAGGCTTTTATGGGTCGCTGCAATCGGTCTGGCCAGATGCGATGAACCGACTAGAGAAGCTACGGACAAACAACCAGCCCATTTGGCTGACGGGTCATAGTTTGGGAGGAGCGCTGGCTGCATTAGCTTGTGCCACCTTCTGTAAAGAGTTGCCCGATTATGAGATTGCTGGAATTTATACCTTTGGGCAACCACGAATTGGTGACCTGATATTTTGTAAAGCCTTTGATACAGAAGCCAAAGCTCGTTACTTCCGGGTTGTAAACAATAATGATGCCGTTCCCCGTATTCCTACTCTGAAGTACGGTCATGCTGGAAACCTATTGTATTTCGATGCACGAGGAAATTTGCATCACAATCCAAATATGTCCTTGTGGAATCCCATATTCTGGTGGTATCGCTTGCAGGGCTACTACAAAAGCCTTTTCAATCTTGATTCCGACGACATTGGCGACCACAGAATGGGTGACTATCGTATGTTAGCCATGCGCCAACCTACTTACATAAAATATCTTCAGATGTAACCGGACATATCTGGAGAAATAACCGGATTATAGTGCAGTTTCTTACTCTAGATGCTGTTATCGCATAGAAAAGGTTGATAAATTATAAATATAAACAAAAACGCATCGAAAGGAGAGCAACACAGCTTAGACCCAGAGATGCATATATTACGAAGACATAGGCGGTTATAGAGTGTCACTTATTTTCTCTATCTTATCGTAGCTCACAAATCAATGTAGTTAATGGTAAGCGTCTAGGGTCTATACCTCTATTATATTAAACTACCAGGTTATCTGGAAATCCCTATCAACTTTTTGTCACAACCCTATATTTTAACCTCCATATAAGTGGAGGTTTTTTATTGTCCAACTATTTACAACTCATTGAGGTATAAATGATGATTGGTATCACCCTTGAGGTAAATATCTTATACCGTAAGAAAGAATTGAAGTTGGAATATGACTAGCTTAAGTTACGACTTCAGACAGTGTGTAATTGATGATTCAGCTTTTATCTTAGTTAGTAGATAGCTAAAACATAACTCACAAACTTTCTAGGACACATCAGTCCACATCGAACTATTAATTAACATTAAACAAAAACAGGAGAATTACTATGGATACTACAGCATTTGAATTAAGCTTAGAGCAAGAATTACAAATGAGAATCATGGAAGATTCAGCCCAAGGGTTGAGCAAGCAAGAAATGTTAGATTTATTAATGCAAACTTCTCGGATGCTGATGATTAAGGACAATCTTATTCGCAATATAATCAAACATGGTGCAATATGAGATAAAAATTTATGTAATGTATGTAGAGACTAAACATGTTTAGTCTCTACGTCTGTGATGTATATATTAATCCTGCAATTATATTTTGTGTGCAATTCACAAAATTTGGAGACTAAACATGTTCAGTCTCTACATTGTTATTTGAGGTATTTGATGAATTACGATATATTACGAATCAAATTTGTTGTAACTTTGATTAATTCTGTCGGTTCTACGGGTTTAGATATATGCATCTGAAACCCAGCATCAAGAGCTAATTTTTGATTAGAATCTCCGGCATAAGCTGTGACTGCGATTGCAGGAATAGTTCCACCTTTCTCTGCTGTTAATGAGCGAATATGTTTCATTAGCATATAGCCATCCATTTCTGGCATTCCGATATCACTAATTAATATATCTGGGGAAGATTTCTGCAATATTTCCAAAGCCTTTGTTGCAGACGATGCTGCTGTAACGGTAGCACCTTCTGCTGTTAGTACAAAGCTGATGAACTCTCGTGAATCTTCGTCATCGTCAACTAATAATATATTTCTTCCATCTAAAGAAACAGGAAATTTATCTGTTTCATCTCCGTCGCTACTTCTCTGTGATTGTTGATTTTTCGACAATGGAAGTTTAACGGTAAATGTCGCTCCCATTTCTTCACCTAAGCTCTCGGCTTGAACGCAACCTCCGTGTATTTCTACTATATTACGAACTATTGCTAAACCTAAGCCTAACCCACCAAATTTACGGGTAGTTGCACTATCTGCTTGACGAAAATACTCAAAGACGTGGGGTAAAAAGTCGGAATTTATACCTTTTCCATTATCACTGACGGTAATTTGTGCATAATTTTCTATTTTTTGCAGTTCTACAAGCACATTTCCACCAACTGGGGTAAATTTTATTGCGTTAGAAACCAAGTTCCACACAACTTGTTGTAATCGGTTGCTATCTCCTAGAACTTGGTGTCCAAAATTGCCTGAAATATTAAATCGCAAATCAATATTTTTGGCTTCCGCTGCTAACCGCATGGTTTCTATGGCGGCTTCTATGGTAGAAATTAGATTAACACCATTTTTATTGAGGGTGAGTTTACCCCGCAAAATACGGGCTACATCTAGTAAATCGTCGATTAGTTGCGATTGTAATTTGGCATTACGCTCGATAATTGCTAATGCTTCAGCGGTTTTGGCTTCCGACAGCTTGCGAGTTTGTAAGATTTTCGACCAACCCAAAATCGGATTCAGGGGCGATCGCAATTCGTGTGATAGGATAGCGAGGAATTCGTCTTTGATGCGGTTAGCGGTTTCCGATTGATTGCGAGCGAGTTGTTCAGCTTCGTATAAGCGAGCATTTTCTAAAGCTACGGAAGCCATTTGGGCTAACTGGACGATTATTTGTTCATCTTCTTCTGTAAATTCTCCCTCATATTTATCAGATAACTGAATTAATCCAATATTACGACCGTCCCTTCCTACTAAAGGAGCAGCTAACCAACCACGCATTGGGGGATGTTTTCCAGCTTCCTTACCAAATCCTAGCCAATTTGGATGTGCTTCGAGTTCAGCTTGGGTAAGACGCATAACTCGATTTGTATCACAAACACATCTATATATTCCCGAACCATCCGAAGGAGTATCATATTCTTGATAATCAGCGTACTTATCAGAAAGAGAAACTGTACTAATCTTCTGAGACCAATTTTCATCAATGGTCACGCTGGTAACTGATTGATGGGCATTAATAATTAAACGAGCTTGTTCTGTAATTATTTTAATAACTTCATGAATTGACAGCGCCGAATTAATCGCTAACGCAGCTTGACTCAAACCCCGCAATTGATTAGTATACCGCTCTTGTTGTTGCTTGCGGGCTGTAATATCCCGATTAATACCAATAAAACTTAAAGCTTGACCTTGCTCATCATAAAGTACACGTCCCTTAGCGGCTAGCCAATGTATGCTACCATCCGGCCAAATAACACGATATTCAATATCATAACCTACATTTTCTGCTACGCTACGCTTAACCTCGGTATTAACTCGCTCTCTGTCTTCTGGGTGAACGGCATCAATAAACACCTCGTAACTAATTTTCCTATGTAAATTAAACCCAAATAAAAGTTTACATTTATCATTCCAAACAGCTTCGTCGGTGTTAGGGTTCCAAGACCATAGACCCATATCAGCGGCCCAAGCAGCCAGTTGAATATATTCCTCAGTTTCTCTAAGATTTGCTTCTACACTTTTTCGTTTTGCTATTTGTAAACCATTAGCTTCTTCGCTTTCACGCAATGTTTTTTTCTGTTCTTCAAGTTGTGCATTTAACAATTGTATTTCTTCTTGAGCGCGAATACTAGTAGTAACATCTTTAACAATATGTGAGCTACCAATACATACACCGTTCTCATCCTGGATGGGGTTAAAAGTTATCTCATAATAAACGTTGGGTGCTTTACTGCCAAATTCTTCGATAACAGTAAATTGTTCCCCATTGACAGCACGCTGCCAAAGTTTAAAAGCTTTAGTGAGTTCATCGGGTGAGTTGCCTAAAGCCTCTACAACACTCATACCAACTTCGACTTTTACACCAAAAACATTTTCAAATTCGCGACGGTAAGCATCATTAATAAGGACATACCGAAAATCACTATCTAAAGCAGCAATAAAATCACTACTATTTTCAATAATATTATTTAATAATTGCAATTTAGTATTAAGACTTTGATTAGTTTCTACAGATGATTGCTTGGAATTTACAGCTATAGAGTCTTTTTGATATCGATTTTGCAGCCCTGAAACACAAGCGATATTAGCATCAAATGTCATGAATGCTGCCTCTACTTAAATTTAATAAATAAGTTAGCTGTACCGCTATAGATTTTTTACTGTAATCGGTAACCCGAAGCAGTTAGGTAAAAAATTCCGCGTCAACTGAATACAAAACTTTATTATATATCAGGATATCACCAACGACAAGCTGAAGCATCACCCATTTGATAGTTGTCAAGCAGGCTTACCTGTGGATTTAACCCATTTACAAGCTTTTTGGTTGTAAAAATTTCTATCCAAAGATAGAAGATTTAATGTAGCTTTTTAGGTTAAAACGTCTAACTTTCAACTTTATGAACAACTGAAGCAGACAGAACTATTGTAATTGCCAAATACATGACAATATTTGTATTTAATTATCAAATACAAATGATTTTAGCTATCTATTTCGTAATATTAATTTAATATTTCTTGGGTTCGTAGTTGGGCTTTAGCCCAGAACAAGAGGTGCTAGAGCGCTACTACAAGCCAAGAGGCGCTAAAGCGCTACTACGAACGTAAGATTGAGTAATAATTAATGAGGCTAATGTTTCGATTGAAGAACACTATGCAACTGCGTCGTACTTGGCTTCCGTATATTACCTTAGTAGCAACATTAGTATTTACTCTGCTATCGTCCTATAATGCTGCGACTACGGCTAAAGCAAAAGATGAGTTGCGCTTTAATTCAGAAGTTGAGCGTGCTCAAGAGGACATAAAAAATCGTTTAGACACTTATATTACACTGTTGCGTGGAACTAGTGGGTTATTTGCGGCAAGTTATGAAGTTAGGCAACCAGAATTTCATGCTTATGTTCAGCGATTGCAATTGCAAAAGCGCTATCCAGGAATTCAGGGGATAGGTTTTTCGATACGTACTAGACCAGAGGAAATAGCACAACTGATTGAACGAATGAAAAAAGAGGGTAAGCAAAATTTTACCCTGCGACCACAACTACCAATTCGCAATGAGTACTACCCAATAATTTACCTAGAACCGTCAAGCAAACGTAACCAAGCTGCCATTGGTTACGATATGTTTAGCGAAGCTCGACGTCGTTTAGCAATGGAACGAGCGCGAGATAATGGAGTTCCAGCAGTATCAGGTAAAGTAATACTAGTACAAGAAATAGACAAACACAAACAAGCTGGTTTCTTAATTTATGTACCAGTTTACCGCAATGGAACTATACCCGATACAGTGTTTGAGCGTCGCAAAGAATTGTTGGGCTTTGTCTACGGTCCATTTCGTGCTGACGATTTAATTAAAGGGATTTTTATCAAATCCAATAAACCCACGGTTAACTTTGAAATATACGACACTGCAGTTACAAGTGCTCGGAATTTGCTACATAGTTCCCAAGGTTCAAATTTTGGAAAAGCCTATCAAGGAGGTTATTTCACAAAAGCGAAAAACCTGGATATTGCAGGTAGAACTTGGAGCATAGTTTTTACATCAAGTCCAGAAATGGATACAAACTTAGAAATTAGGCAAGTACCCTATTTTCTTGTGGGAGGGGTATTACTCAGTCTATTGTTATTTTTTATTACACGCTCATTAGTTCGTGCTCGCTTAGAAGCGGAGAAATCGGAAACACGCTTCCGTACTTTAATGGAACAATCTCCATTAAGTACTGCAATTTTTTCTCCTCAAGGTAAATTTATCAGAGTTAACCAAGCATGGGAAGAATTGTGGGGAGTTAAGTTAAAAGATGCTGAACACTATAATGTTTTCCACGATAAACAATTGCGAGAGAAAGGAGTAATGAATTATGTAAAAAGTGCATTTGCTGGAAAACCACAAAAAATTCCACCAGTTTTATATGATGCTGGAAAAAATCTAGAGCCATCTAGAATTATTCAAAAATGGATTCAAGCTTATATTTATCCATTAAAAGACGAAATTGGAAATATTCGTGAAGTAGTAGTAATACACGAAGATATCACACAATCAAAATTAGCAGCAGAAGCTTTAACACAGAGTAATGAAAAATTAGCATTGCTCTATTCTATGTCTAGCAGCTTGCTGTTGTACCGAGAGCCAAAAGAATATATCAGTGGAATTTTTCGGCAACTAGCTCATCATTTAGAATTAGAAATTTATATAAATTATTTATTAGATAAAGAAAGTAAACGTCTAAAGCTACATTGTTATAGTGGATTAAATGAAAATTTTGCTAAACAAATTAAATGGCAAGAAATAGGAGAAAAAATATCAGGTATTGTAGCACAAAAGAAAGAATCGGTTGTTATAGATAACGTGCAGCAATCAAGTGATGAAAAAGTACAAATGATTCGTTCGCTGGGAATAAATGCTTATGCATGTTACCCTTTGTTATCTAACGATGAATTAATTGGGACACTTTGTTTTGGAATCCGCAACCGACCTCATTTTAATGCAAACGAACTAGCATTAATGCAAGTAGTATGCGATTTAGTTGCGACAGCTTTAGAACGAGAAAATTTACTTAATAAATTGCAACATCAAACTGAAGAACTTACCCAAGCAAATCGTCAAAAAGACGAATTTCTAGCAACTCTTTCTCACGAACTTCGTACTCCTCTTAATTCGTTACTAGTTTGTATTTACTAATGCCGTTTGCACTCTATCAATTAGTTCATCAAAATCAATTGGTTTTTTGATTAAACCATCAGCAACAGAGTTAATTTTTGTTTCTGAAACTAACTCATCATAAGCTGTAACAAATAAAATAGGTAAAGAAGAATATTTAGAATTTTCTCTAATCCTACGTGCCACCTCGAAACCATCCATATCTGGCATCATCATATCCAACAACACCATATTTGGGGGTTCAGATTCAATCATCTTCAAAGCCTCACGTCCGTTATCAGCGAACTCAACTTCATATCCTTCTTCCTCCAGAATTACTTGTACTAACAGAAAGTTGTCTACTACATCATCAACCACCAAAATCCTACCTTTTCCAGGTATCGGTTTAGAAAAATAACTTGTACTGCTCATATTGTCTCCTTTTCTTATAATTCCTAAACTATTTTTCCCACTTTGAATACCAGTTTACTTCATGCTTTCGGCAGATTACTTTTTGTAAAATATTAAAATAATATAAAGAAACTTAGATTGGACAAAAATTTAATCACCTAAATCGCCTAATTTTGGCATTTATAGGAAAATAATGGCTTTAAACAGTAATTACAGTCAAAGCTCATACATATAATTAATGACTTTTTGAGTTTAAAAATTGTTTCCTGATTACATATCAATTTTTAATAGCAATTGTTAACTCTTTAAAATTGTGCTTAGTTTATGTAAAATTAAATCTACCTAAAGAACCATATACAAGTAACTCTTTAGATAGATTTTTTATTGTAGAGACGCGATTTATCGCGTCTCTAAGTAACTAGGTACAATAAATACATATGTGGATAAGATTGGATAAAAATTTTTAGAACATTCACCTATATGTAGAAAATAAAAGAGTGAAAAGACCAAATTGGCAACATTTTCACTCTTTAAAATTCGGTGAGTTGAGTTAAGATTTTGGGGGGATAGATAACTAGAGCCTTACACCTTGAAAAGTTTACAAATCTAACGAGATTCAGTTCCTTGGTTGGGACTACCTACAACTGTATCGTTTTCAGGTGATTCTGGAGTAGCACTGGTTTTACCACCACTTTTTTCTGGAACACCTGTTCTGCGGTTTGCGTCTTCTACTGGGGTTTCGGTACCACCAGGAGTATTAACATTTAGATTATCTTGTTTACTACTTTTGTTTTCTTCAGTAGCCATAATTAAACTCCTGTAAATTCTATTTTTTCTTACATCGCAATTGTAAAAATTTTGATAAACTAAACCATCTATCTAAAATATAGTTATCCTTTCTTCGTCTATCTATCGCACGGATGAAGTATTTATATCTTGAGAGTCATTATCAACGTTCTTGTTTGTACTCTCACCCAGTAATGGTAACTTAACTATAAAAGTCGCACCCTGTTGCTCTCCTTGACTTTCGGCACTAATGGTACCACCATGTAATTCAACCAAATGTCTTACTATCGCTAGTCCTAAACCTAAACCATTATGGGAGCGGGTTGTGGAACTATCTGCTTGAATAAAACGGTCAAAAACTTTAGGTAAAAAATCTGGACTGATACCAATACCTGTATCACGAACTGTAATTTGTGCGTACTCGACTACAGGTTGTCCCGCTTCTAGCCTTTGCAAGCGCACCTCAACACGACCATCATTTGGTGTAAACTTAATCGCATTGGTAAATAAATTCCAAACAATTTGTTGTATACGTGTCGGGTCACCTTTAACTCTACCTAAACTAGTATCAATATCAACATCTAGTTGGATATTTTTTGCTTCTGCTTGAGGACGTATTGTTTCTAAAGCAGTTTCTATAACATTTGCTGGACTCACGGCACATAAATTCAGTCGCAATTTACCACGAATAATCCGTGATACATCTAAAATATCTTCAATTAATTGTGACTGAGACATTGCATTTCTTTCGATAGCTTCTAATGCACGAGCAATACCCTTCTCATCTAGTTTTTTTGTACGTAATATTTTTGACCATCCCAGCATTGAAGTCAGAGGTGTACGGAGTTCGTGAGAAAGAACAGCCAAAAACTCATCTTTCATTTTGCTGGTGGCTTCTGCTTCTTGTCTTGCTGTTTGTTCTTTAATAATTTGAGCGCGAGTTTCTTCAGCATTTATGCGTTCTGTAATATCTTCTAACGTACCAACGTGACCAAGCAACTGACCATTAACAGAAAATATTGGTGTACAACGGACGTGAACCCAGCATCCACCTTCATTTTGCGTTTGAAAACGAAATTCTTGAGAATATTGCTGTGCTTTTACCTCTTGCGTGACCAAATTATGAACCATATCTTGTCCAAAAGTTTACGTAATTTATAGGGTTACGGCTCTTGAGTTGGGTAAAATTTTGTATCAATTCGTGGCCGCGTGTCGTA
>JAESGU010000173.1_pt1 | contig 15659 bp, 17 predicted proteins | sample 9266271 | NCBI WGS metagenome assembly JAESGU01 (sample SAMN15740544, study PRJNA653495) | algae metagenome | isolation source: Scytonematopsis contorta HA4267-MV1 and co-occurring heterotrophs from mud... | place: USA: Palolo Valley Trail, Honolulu, Hawaii | collected 2009-07-25
ACCAGGCGCTCTACAAGCAGCGCTACCCGATCGAGGTCATGTTCGGACGCCTCAAGGACTGGCGCCGCGTCGCCACCCGATACGATCGCTGCGCCGACATCTTCTTCGCCGCAATCGTCATCGCCGCGACCTGCGTCTTCTGGCTCAATCAATGAGTCCTGAGCCTACTGACCGACAATGGCTGCGAGTTCTGCGGCACCGAGACGCACCCCTATGAGCTCTACCTGGCGCTGAACGAGATCAAGCACCGCAGAACACGGGTGCGCATGCCAAGGACCGACGGCTTTGTCGAGCGCTTCAACGGCACGGTGCTGGACGAGTTCTTTCGCATCGCGCTCCGCGAGAAGGTCATGCCAGCGTCGACGCGCTGCAGACAGACCTCGATGCCTGGCTCGTCCACTACAACACCGAGAGGCCGCATCTCGGCTACCGAAACCAAGGCAGGCGCCCCATCGAAACCATCAACCTATTCGTCAAACAAGAAGGTCAAGAGAACAAATGATGAATTCAGCCCTGGGGCGGGCTGCGGGCTCGGATCGCCGCCTTCAGCGCGGCGACGGCGATGCGGGCATCCATCGACCGGCTGATCGCATAGCCCACGACCTTGCGCGACCAGGCGTCGAGGATGGCGGCCAGGTAGACGAAGCCGCCGGGAATGGCGACGTAGGTCAGGTCTGCGACCCATAACTGATTCGGGCGCCCGGGCACGACATCCTCGGCCAGGTCCCGGAAGATCGGCCCGGCATGGTCGCTGTCGGTGGTCACGACGCAACGCCGCCGTCACTTGGGCTGAAGATCGTGTTCGCGCATCAGTCGCCGGAGCTTCTTGCCATTCACCACGATGCCGTGGTGACGCAGGGCGGCGCCCACACGACGGTCGCCGTAGCACTCGAACTCGTCGCAGATGGCGCCGATCCGGCTGAGGATCTCGCCCGCGTCCAGCGTCGTGGGCGCAGGATCATGGAAGGTGGAGCGCGCGAGGCCCATCAGCGCGCAGCCTCAGCTGACTTAGATGCCACGGAGCCGGTGACGACGGAGGTGCTCGCGCTTCTCGGCCGGGGAGCATGCTGCAAAGCCCTCTTTAGCAGCTCGATCTCCAGCGCCTGCCGCCCGACCATCCGCTCGAGCGCCGCGATCTTGGCCTCGTACTCCTGCAGCAGGTCGGCTGCCTGCGCGTCGCTATCGAGCGCACCGGCCTCGAACTTGCCGACCCAGATCCGGATCAGCTGCCGCGAAATGTCGTGCCGCTGCGCCAGGGCGTGCAGCGTCTCCCCTGCGATGAAATCTTCGGCAACTTGCCGCTTGAACGCCGCGCTGTGCGACCGATGCTTCGTCATGGCTTCCATCCTCCGGAAGCCCAGCCAGGGAGGTCGATTGAAATCGCCCGACCTGTCCACCCGCCGGGGCGCACTCCAATCCGGGGTCCCCATTCCAAGCCGATTGACACCCCGGCCGCCGCGTGCCCGGGCCGTCGCCGCGCCGCAGTGCCGGGCAGCTGGCCGCATTGCTCCACCCGCTCAGTTGCGCGGCGGCGGCCGCTCCGCCTCGTCGAAGTGCCGCTTTACCAGCCAGAAGCAGAACAGGTATCCGAAGCCGAGCAGACCCCAGCCGAACACGGCAAGTCCGGTCTCGCGCGCCGCCGCCGCGGTGAACAGGCCGAGCAACGCGAGCAGCGCGGAGAAGATCATGAACGCGATGCGGGTGTCGGTCATGGAAGGTCGCGCCTTTCCGGCTGGGTGTCGTCGAAGAGGATCCGGCTCGCCGCGCCGTCGAGGTCGTCATACTGGCGCGCGCGCAGGGTCCACAGGAAGAAGACAAGGCCAAGCACGCCCATGCCGAGGCCGAGCGGGGCGAGCATGATCAGGATGTCCATTGGCGACCCGCGGCGTTTTCGATGCGGAGTGCGTTGAGCGTCACGGCGAGCGAGGAGGAGGCCATGACCACGGCCGCGACCAGCGGCGTGGCGAGGCCCGCGACCGCGCAGGGCACCGCCACCAGGTTGTAGGCCAGGCTGAAGCCGATGTTCTGCCGCGCGAGTCGCTGCGCCCGCCGCGCCGTCGCGACCGCGCCGGGCAGCAGGGCGAGGTTGGCCTCGGCCTGCAGCACCAGGTCGCTCGCGGTCTGGGCGAGGTCGGTTCCGCTCGCCGGGCTGGCCGAGACATGCGCGAGGGCAAGGGCCGCGGCATCGTTGAGCCCGTCGCCCACCATCAGCGGCCGGCGCCCGACGTCCCGCAGCGCCTCGATCCGCGCGGCCTTGTCGGACGGGGTTGCGCGGGCACGCCACGCGTCGATGCCCACCGCCCGTGCCGCCGTCGCGACCGCGCCGGGCGCATCGCCGGAAAGCAGCTCCGCGGTGAGCCCCAGCCGGCGGAGCGACGCCACCGCCCCGGCCGCCTCGGGCCGCAGCCGGTCGGCGAAGCGGAAGGCGACCGGCGCGGCGTTCGGGGCGGCGCGGTACCAGAGCGTCATCCCCTCGTCCGCGAGCGCGGGCGGGATGCAACAGAAAGCGGCGCTGCCGAGCCGCGCGAGGCCACTTCGCACCCCCTGCCCCGCGACCTCGACGACGCCCGGGGCGACCGGCGCGTCCGGGCAGGCGCGCGCCAGCGCCTGCGCCAGCGGGTGGCGGCTCGCGCGGGCGAGGGAAGCGGCTGCTCGCAGCGCCGCCGGGTCGCGCGCCGCGTCCTCCGGCAGCAGTTCGGGCCGGCCCTCGGTCAGGGTTCCGGTCTTGTCCAGCACGACGTGGTCAGCACTTGCGAGCCGCTCCAGCGCGGTCGACGAGGCGACCAGCACGCCGCGTCGGAACAGCGTGCCCACCGCCACCACCTGCACCGCCGGCACCGCGATCGCAAGGCCGCAGGGGCAGGTGATGATCAGGGCGGCGACGGCGGGCACCAGCGCCTCCTGCCACGGCAGGCCGGCCCCTAGCCACCAGCCCAGGAACGTCACGAGCGCGACCGCATGCGCCGCCGGCACATAGAGCCGCGCGCCGCGGTCGGCGAGCGAAACGTAGCGACCGCGCGCCGCCTCAGCCCGCTCGAGCAGCCGCGCCATGGTCGCGAGCGAGCCGTCGCGCGCCGCCGCCGTCACCCGCTGCACGAAGGGCGCGCCCATGTTCACCGCACCTGCCGGCAGCGCCGTGCCGGCGGCGAACCCGCGCGGGATGCTCTCGCCCGTGGTGACGGCGGTGTCGAGCAGAGTCGCGCCTTCGGCGATGCCGTCGAGGCGCACGCGCTCGCCCGCCGCGATCAGGACGCGCGCGCCAGGTTCGACCGTCTCGACCGCTACGGCACACATGGTCCCGTCGGCAGCGAGCAGCGCCACGCTGCCCGACTGCAGCGCCAGGAGTTCCGCGACTGACTGCCGCGCCCGCCGCCGCGCCGCCCGTTCCAGCACCCGGCCAGCCAGTAACAGCGCCAACAGCGCCGTCGCGCCGTCGAACCACGTATAGGGCCCGTTGCGCAGCGCTTCGGAGAGACTCATCGCCGTCGTGGCGAGCACGCCGACCGAGACGGCGACGTCCATGTTGAGCCGTCCGGCGCGCAGCGCGACGACGGCAGACCGGTAGATCGGCAGACCGGCATAGGCAAGGACGGGCAGCGCGACGAGTGCGGCGAGCCAGTGCATCAGCGCCCGCGTGTGCTCGCCCATGTCGATGCCGGCCCAGACCGGCACCGAGGCGAGCATGACATTCATCGCCCCGAACGCGGCGATGCCGAACGCGCGCACCAGTGCGCGGCCCTCGGCGTCGTCGGTGGCGCGCAGGCAGGCCGGCGACCACGGCGCAAGCCGAAAGCCGAGCCGGGCCAGGATCGCCACCAGATCGTTGCCGCGCGCCGCCGGCCCCTGCCATGCGACAACCAGGCGTCGCGTGGCAAGGCTGGCGCGCGCGCGCATCACCGCTGGCTCGGCGGCAAGCGCCTGCTCGACCAGCCAGACGCAGGCGCCGCAGGTCAGGCCCGAGACGATCAGCTCGAGCGCGTGGCCGTCCGCCTCCCTGCGGGCATAGGGGGTGAAGTCGGTGGCGGGGGCATGCTGCAACACCGGCCGCAGCGTGCCGTCGGCGGCGGCGGCATCGCGCCGGCGGTAGAAGGCGTCGAGGCCGAGGCCGGCGACCAGCGCGTGCGCGCCTTCGCAACCGTCGCAGCAGAAGCGGCCAGCGGGCGCCGGCATGGGCGCGCCGCAATGCGCGCAGATGGCCGTGCGGGAGGCGCTCGTCGCCTCGGGCACGATGCGGACAGGCAGCGCCGTCACGGCACGAACACCCGCCGCCGCACCTCGAACACCGCGCCGCCCGGACCGGTGAGGGCAAGCCGCGCCTCCCACTGCCCGCGCCGTGCGCCCAAGATCGGCGCGACCCAGCGCCCGGCGGCGACCGGCAACGGTTCCAGCGCGATCTCGTCGCGCTCCAGGGGGCGGCGCAGCACGGCAGCGAGGGCGCCGTCCACCGGCTGGCCCCCGGCGTCGTGCATGGCGACCAGCAGCGCGCCCTCCGCCAGCGACACCTCGGCCGACCAGCCCAGCGCGTCCTGCCGCGCGGCTTCGGCCAGCACCGCCGCGTAGCCGCGGCCGCGCTCGTAGGAGCGGCTCACGGCGACGCCCGCGAAGGTCGAGAGCGAGGCGAACACCAGGATCGCGTTCACCGCCACCACCAGCAGCATGCAGGCCACGAACACCCAGGGAATCCAGCGCCCGCGGCGTGGGTCGTGCGGGAGCGCCGTGTTCATCGGGCCGGGCCCAGGAACACGCTCGGTTCGCGCGCAGCTTCGCGGCGGGCAGCGTCGAACAGACGGAAAGTGACCGGGGTCGAACCGGCGAGCGGAACGCCGGCCGGCAGGGTGAGCAGCACGCGCCACTGCGTGATGCCGTCGGGCCGCGTGGCCAGCAGCGGCCGGCCTGCGGCGTCGACGGCGTCGGTCTCCGCCACCGCGACGCGCAGGCCTTGCGGTCCGTCAACGGCAAGCGCCAAAGACCGCGTTTCCCGCCCGCGATTGGCCAGTTTCAGGGTGTAGGCATTGCGTAGCCCGCCGTCGGACAGGCGCACATACAGCGGCGCGCGGTCGCGGAGCGCGGTGAGCGTCACAGTCTCCCGCATCAGCCACGCACCAAGCATCACGGCGGCGACGGTGACAAGCAGGCAGGCATAGATCACGGTGCGTGGCCGCACGAAGCGCGGCGGCGTGCGGGCCGCCATGCCCGGCGCCATACGCACCGCGCCCGCCGGCATTGCCAGCACCGCGGCACCGCTGGCATCCAGGTTGCCGATGCTGTCGAAGGCGATCAGGCCGGTCGGGCGGTCGAGCCTCTGCATGATCTCGTCGCAGGCGTCGATGCACAGGCCGCAGCCAATGCATTCGAGCTGCTGGCCGTCGCGGATGTCGATGCCGGTCGGGCATGCGTGCACGCAGGCATGGCAGTCCACGCAGTCGCCGATGCCGCGGGGCGCAACGCCCTTCGGTGCCTTGCCGCGCGGCTCGCCCCGCCAGGTGCGGTAGGAAACGACGAGGGAGTGCTCGTCCAGCATCGCCGCCTGGAAGCGCGGCCAGGGGCACATGTAGGTGCAGACCTGCTCGCGCGCGATGCCGGCCAGCAGGTAGGTCGTGGCGGTGAAAAGCGCGAAGAAGAAATAGATGCCGGCGCTGGCCTGGCCGGTGAGCAGCTCCATGGTCACGGTCGGCGCGTCGTTGAAATACATCACGAACGCCCCGCCGGTCGCCGCCGCGATGACCAGCCAGGCGGCGTGGGTCAGCGCCTTCCTGCGCAGCGTCCCGCCGGACCAGGGCGCGCGATCCAGCCGCATGCGCTCGTTGCGGTCGCCCTGGATCCGGCGCTCGACCAGCATGAACAGGTCCGTCCACACCGTCTGCGGGCAGGCGAAGCCGCACCACACGCGGCCGAACAGCGCCGAGGCCAGGAACAGCGTGAAGGCGCCAAGGATCAGCAGGCCGGTCAGGTAGTACACCTCCTGCGGCCAGAGCTCGATCCAGAACACGTAGAGGCGGGCGTTGCGCAGGTCGGCCAGTACCGCCTGGTCCGGCACACCGGGCCCGCGATCCCAGCGGAGCCAGGGCACGGCGTAATAGAGCGCGAGGCAGAGTGCGAGGACGGCCCACTTGACGCGCCGCACCCACCCCGACACCGCCTTCGGGTAGACCTTCTGCTGGTCGGCGTACAGCGCCGCCCCTGCCTTGGCGAGGGCACTGTCCATGATGCTGCTAGTCCTGCCCCTCGCCGCCGCCGAGCGCGTGGACATAGACCGTGAGCATATTGATCGCCGCCGGGTCGAGCCGTCCGACCCAGGCCGGCATCACGCCCGCGCGGCTCCAGCCGATCGAGCGGACGATGGCGGCCTTGTCGCCGCCGTAGAGCCAGATGGCATCCGACAGGCGCGGCCCACCAACGGCCCGATTGCCCTCGCCGCGCTCGCCGTGACAGGCCGTGCAGTTCTCGGCATAGAGCGGCGCGCCGCGCGCGGCGGCGGCCGGGTCCGTGGCGCGGCCGGACAGCGACAGCACGTGCTCCGCCACGTCGTTCACCTGCGCCGCGGTCAGCACGCCATCGGCCAGGAAGCGCGGCATCTGGCTGACCCGGGCCTCGTCGCTGTCGGCGTTGCGCACGCCGTGGGCGATGGTGTGGCGGATCGCGCCGAGGGTGCCGCCCCAGATCCAGTCGTCGTCCACCAGGCTTGGGAAGCCGCCCGGCGCGCCGCCGCCACCCGCGCCATGGCAGCCGACGCAATTGGCGGCGAAGACGGCGCGGCCGCCGGCCAGGGCGAAGGCACGCATCTCAGGGTCCGCCGCGATCTCGGCCGGCGACGCGGCGCGCAGGCGGGCGAGCATCGGGGCCTGGGCCTGGCGGGCGCGTTCGAGCTCTGCCGGGAAGGCGCCGCGGGCGGTCCAGCCGAGCAGGCCCGTGGCGCCCCGGATCGGCAGCGCCGGATAAAGCACCACCCAGACCAGGGCGAAGGCGATGGTGGCGTAGAAGACATAGAGCCACCAGCGCGGCAGCGGCGTGTTCAGCTCGGTCAGGCCGTCCCATTCGTGGCCGGTGGTCATCCGGCCGGTCACCGAGTCCTTCTCGACCTTGGCTGGCATCCCGTGCTTCCTTCAGGCTGTGTCGTCGCGCAGCGGGATCGTGCCCGCGCGCTCATAGTCGCGCCGCTTCGAGGGGCGCAGCACGCGGCCGAGCATCACCAGGAAGACCAGGACGAACCACACGACCCACACCGCCTTGAGCGTGGGGTAGAGGGCGGCGAGCGTGTCCATGATGGCTGCCCCTACTGCTGGCGAAGCTGCTCGGGCGTCACGTCGCGGAAATCGACGAGCGTGCCGAGCATCTGCAGGTAGGCGACCAGCGCGTCCATTTCGGTGATGCGCAGGGGGTCGCCGTCGAAGGCGCCCTGCCGCGCGCGGGCATAGCGCACCTGGAAGCCCGAGGGATCGGCATCGGGCCGCGCCTGCGCTTCGAGATCGGTGCGCGCGTTGCGGATCATCGCATCGGTGTACGGCACGCCGACGCGCCGCTGCGCCGCCAGGCGCTCGTCGATGTCGGCGTAGGCGAGCGGCCGGTCGAGGAAGGCGTACGGCGGCATCACGCTTTCCGGCACCAGCGCGCGCGGGCTGCGCAGATGTGCCGCGTGCCAATCGTCGGAGTAGCGGCCCCCGACCCGCGCCAGGTCCGGCCCGGTGCGCTTGCTGCCCCATTGGAAAGGATGGTCGTACATGCTCTCGGCGGCGAGCGAGAAGTGGCCGTAGCGCTCCAGCTCGTCGCGGAAGGGCCGCACCATCTGGCTGTGACAGGTGTAGCAGCCCTCGCGCACGTAGATCTCGCGGCCCATCAGCTCGAGCGGGGTGTAGGGGCGCACGCCGCCCACCCGCTCGATCGTGGTCTCGACGACGAACAGCGGCACGATCTGCACCAGGCCGCCGATCGAGATCGTGATCAACGTCAGCACGCCCATGAGCAGAAGGTTGCGCTCGATCACGCCGTGGTCGCGCAGGAAGCGGAACATTTTCGGTTCCCCCTACTGTGCCGGCGTCGGCGCGAACGCCGCCTGGGCGGCAGGCGCCGGCATGGCGGGCGCTGGCGCCTCCTGCTCGACATCGCCGCGGATCGTGCGCCAGACGTTGTAGGCCATCAGCAGCGCGCCGCTGAGGTAGAACACGCCGCCGAGCGCCCGGATCACGTAGTAGGGGTGCATTGCCGCGACCGTCTCGACGAAGCTGTACTGCAGGAAGCCGAGCTCGTCGGTGGCGCGCCACATGAGCCCCTGCATGATGCCGGAGACCCACATCGCGGTGATGTACAGCACGATGCCGAGCGTGGCGATCCAGAAGTGCCAGGAGACCAGGCGGGTGGAGTACAGCTGCTCCCGCCGCCACAGTCTCGGCACCAGGTAGTAGATGGCGCCGAAGCTGATGAAGCCGACCCAGCCCATCGCGCCGGAATGCACGTGGCCGATCGTCCAGTCGGTGTAGTGACTGAGCCCGTTGACGGCGCGGATGGACATCACCGGCCCCTCGAAGGTGCTCATGCCGTAGAAGCCGACGGCGGCGACCGAGAAGCGGAGCGAGGGGTCGGTGCGGAGCTTGTCCCACGCGCCGGACAGCGTCATCAGCCCGTTGATCATGCCGCCCCAGGACGGCATCCACAGCATGACGCTGAACACCATGCCCAGCGTCTGCGCCCAGTCCGGCAGCGCGGTGTAGTGCAGGTGGTGGGGCCCGGCCCAGATATAGAGGAAGATCAGCGTCCAGAAGTGCACGATCGAGAGCCGGTACGAGTAGATCGGCCGTTCCGCCTGCTTCGGGATGAAGTAGTACATGATCCCCAGGAAGCCGGCGGTGAGGAAGAAGCCGACGGCGTTGTGGCCGTACCACCACTGGATCATCGCGTCCTGCACGCCGCTCGCAAGCCCGTACGAGCGCGCGTGGCCGAGGCTCACCGGCAGCGCCAGGTTGTTGCCGATGTGCAGCACGGCGACGGTGACGATGAAGGCGAGGAAGAACCAGTTGGCGACGTAGATGTGCGGCTCCTCGCGCCGCAGCAGCGTGCCGCCGAAGGCGACCAGGTAGAGCACCCAGACCAGCGTCAGCCAAAGGTCCACGTACCACTCGGGCTCGGCGTATTCCTTGCCCTGCGTCACGCCGAGCACATAGCCGAGCGCCGCCATGACGATGAAGAACTGGTATCCCCAGAACAGGAACCAGGCCAGATCGCCGCCGCCGAACAGCCGCGCGCGACAGGTGCGCTGCACGACATAAAGGCTGGTGGTGAGCAGCGCATTGCCGCCGAAGGCGAAGATCACGGCGCTGGTGTGCACGGGGCGAAGCCGCCCGAAGGTGGTCCATTCCAGGTCGAGGTTCAGCAGCGGGAAGGCCAGCTGCAGCGCGATCACCACGCCAACCAGGAACCCGACGCAGCCCCAGAAGACGGTGGCGATCGTGAAGGCCCGGATCGCGTCCTCGACATAGTCGGGCGCGGCCGCGCCTACCGGCCTCGCGGCCGTCGCCGCGGAGGTGGGGCTGAGCTTGTCTTCGGGCAATGCAGTCCTCCTGTGGCGTCAGTCGGCGGCCCCGCGCCGGCACCACCACCGGCAAGTCTGTTGCCGGGCCGGGCATCAGCGCCTTGATCCTGATCAAGGCTTCGCGCGCCGCAGCCGGTCAGGCTGCCGCGTGCCGCGCCCATCCCGGCGTGCGGCGGCAAGGAGCCGCGCGATGGCGACCAATCTTGCAGACGGGCAGCACGCCGCTTCGCTGCAGCCGCGGCAAGTGCCGGTGGACCGGCCCTGGGCGTGGCTCGCAGCCGGCTGGCGTGACCTGATGGGCGCGCCGCATGTGGGCTTCGCCGTGGGCGCGGGCCTCACGGCGGCGGGCTGGGCGCTCGTCGCACTGCTGCTATGGGCGGGCCTGGCCTGGGCGATCCTGCCGGCGGGCGCGGGGTTCTTCCTGGTGGCGCCGATGCTCGCCGCAGGTCTGTACGAGGCCAGCCGGCTGCGCGAGGTCGGCCAGCCCGTGACGCTGCGGGCGGCGCTGCTGGGCGGCTTCGCGCGCAATCCGGGGCAACTCGCGCTGCTGGGCATGGCGCTGCTGATCCTGCACCTGTTCTGGGTGCGGCTCGCTGGGCTGCTGTTCGCGCTGTTCTTCGGCCTTGGCTTCTCGCCATCGCTGGAAGCGCTGCCGATGGCACTTCTGCGCTCGGACCAGCTGCTGCCGTTCCTGGTCGTGGGGACCGGCGTCGGTGCGGCGCTTGCCGCGGCCGCCTTCGCGATCTCGGCGGTCTCCATCCCGATGCTTGTCGACCGGCCCGAGATGTCGGCACTGGAGGCGATCGTGCGCTCGCTCCAGGCGGTGGCCGCCAACCCGCGGCCGATGGCGTTCTGGGCTGGGCTGATCGTGGTGCTGACCACGCTGGCGCTGCTGCCGTTCTTCCTGGGACTTGCGCTGGTGCTGCCGCTGCTCGGGCATGCGACCTGGCATGCCTATAGGGATCTGCTGGGCTGAGCAGCCGATTCGCGGCGGGTCAGGCGCCGGTCGCGAGCCGCACCGACAAGGCGACCAGAACCAGCGCGTTGAACCCGAACAGCACCGCGCCGGCCGCCCGCATCAAAGGTCCGCCGCGGCGGCCGAACAGGCGCCCGATCAGGGCAACCCCCACCAGCGCGGGCGCGGTGCCGGCCGCAAAGGCGGCCATGGCCAGCGCTCCGCCCAGCGCGCTCCCTGCGGCCGCCGCGCCGGCGAGCGCGCCGTAGAGCACGCCGCAGGGCAAGGCGGACAGCAGCACCCCGAGTGCCACGCCGCGCCAGCCGGTCGGCGCCCTGAGCAACCCGCCGATTGGTCGCGCCAGCGCCGCCGGCAGCGCGGGCGCAGGAATGCGCGGCAGCCAGGTCGCGACCTGTCGCGAGGCCTGGGCCAGCATCATCAGGGCGGCAACAAGGAGCAGGGCGACGAGAGCCAGCCTGACATCGCCTGCCGCGCGCCCCACCGCCCCCATGACGCCCGCAGCCGCCGCGCCGAGCACCGCGTAGCCCAGGCAGCGCCCCAGGTGATAGGGCAGCAGCGCCGCCCCAGCCAGGCGCTGCAAGGTTCCACCCGCCCTCGCCCTGTCAGCGTTGGCGGCCGCCTGCGCCAGAACGAAAGGGGCGCACATGCCCGCGCAATGGGTGACGCCGGCGGCAAGCCCGGCAGCGAACAGCGCGGCCATGAGGGCAGCGAGCCCGGCAGGCCCAAGCGCGGCGAGATCGTGGAGGCAGTTGTTGAGCACGCCTGCCATTGGCGCAGCCCGCGTCGGCAGGCTTTGCGCTGGATCAAGCTCCCGGTCTGGTCGCGCGCCCGCTTTCCACCCCGTCGCCGCGGGCCAGCGCGCCAAGCGCTGCCGCTTCGACAAGCTCCACCCCGGACTGGGCATGCAGCCGGATCCAGCCGCGCCGGCGGAAGGCCGAGAATACCCGGCTTACCGTCTCGAATGTCAGGCCCAGCAATTCGCCCACATCGGCGCGGGTTGCCGGAAGGTCCAGCACCTTGCCTCGCCGGCCTCGGCACGCATGCGCCTCGGCCAGCGAAACGAGGAACGCGGCAACCCGCTCCTCGGCGGTGAACCGGTTCAGCGCCGTGAGCTGCTCCTGCGTCGCCGCCAGCTCGCGTGCGCAGAGGTCAAGCACGCGATGCCCCAATTCGGGATGACGGCGAAGCAGGTCGTCAAGCAGGGTCCGCTCGATGCGGCAGAGCGTCCCATCGGTCAGCGTTTCGGCGCCGAGGGGATAGGCCGCGTCCGTCGTCAAGCCCATCATGTCGCCGGGAAAGCGAAAACCGACCGCAGCGCGCCGGCCGTCGGGAAGAAGATGCGTCAGGCGAGCGGTGCCCGTGACCAGGCTGAAGACGTGCGTGGCCGGATCGCCCTGCAGGAATATGGGCATGCGGGCGCGAACCGGGAAACGGACGGCCCCCGTCGCCACCTCGCCCAGGACAGCCGCCTGAAGGGGCGCACAAAGGCCGACGAGCCGCGAGGCACAGGACTGGCAGCAATCAGCGATCTTCGCGGCCGGCCCAGCATGTGACGCGGCATCCAGCGAGATCACGGGAGCGGCCCGAGCGGATATCACGCACTCTCCCAGCTGCGATGGGTATGTGGTCTGTAGTTGGTCAGCGCGAAACTGGCAACCACCACGGCTTCTCGACGGCGGTCACGCGCCGATCCAACGGAGGACATGACGCCGAGCCACGTGGCCGGCAGTCGCGACGTGCAGCGCGGACCGGCACCTGGGCCAGGCTGGCAGGCCCCCGGATTGCCGGCGAGGCCGCGGTCGTGGGTCGCCCCGAGTGGTCACACCGCGGGAGTGACGCTGAGGATTGCCGAGCATCCCGGCAAGCGACCTGGTGGCAGAAAGCGCCAACGGCTGGTGAACCGATGCGGCGGATGGCGGGGATTGACGCCACCAAAGACAAGGATGGTTGCTGCCCAGGCGCCGGCACCGGCGGGCGATCCTCATCGTCCGAGGGCATGGATTGAAGGCATGCCGGCTGCGACCTTGCGCGCTTGATCCTGGTCAAGATGGCTGCCGTCACCGCGGCGCATCGTGGATGCCGTGCCGGACAGGAGACAGCAATGCCAGACCTGATGCGCGCCGCCGTGGTGCAGAACTACGGCGCCCCGCTTGCCCTCACCGAGCTGCCGGTGCCGCAGCCGGGAGCCGGCCAGGTACTGGTCCGCCTTGCCGCCACCGGTGTCTGCCACACCGACCTGCATGCCGCCCGCGGCGACTGGCCGGTTCGACCCTCGCTGCCTTTCGTGCCCGGCCACGAGGGCGTCGGCCATGTCGCCGCGCTGGGGGCCGGCGTGCACCGCCTGCGCGAAGGCGACCGCGTCGGGGTGCCCTGGCTGCACAGCGCGTGCGGCGTCTGCCCGCATTGCCGCACCGGCTGGGAAACACTGTGCGGCACGCAACGCAACACCGGCTATTCGGTGAACGGCACCTTCGCCGACTATGTGCTGGCGAATGCCGACTTCGTCGCACCCTTGCCCGATGGGCTGGACTGGGGCCCGGCCGCGCCCGTGCTATGCGCCGGTGTCACCGTGTTCAAGGGCCTGAAGGAGACCGAGGCGCAGCCGGGCCAGTGGGTCGTGGTGTCCGGCATCGGCGGCCTTGGTCACATGGCGGTGCAGTATGCCCGGGCCATGGGGATGCATGTGGCGGCGGTCGACGTTCATCCCGACAAGCTCGCACTCGCCCGCGCGCTTGGCGCGGACGCGGTGCTCGACGCGGCCGATCGTGATGCCGCGGCGGCGCTGCTTCGCACCATCGGCGGCGGTGCCCATGGCGCGCTCGTCACCGCCGTTTCGCCGGCGGCAATCGAGACGGCTTTCGGCCTGCTGCGGCCGCACGGCACCATGGCGTTGGTCGGGCTGCCGCCGGGCCGGTTCTGCCTGCCGATCTTCGAGACGGTGCTGAAGCGCATCACCGTGCGCGGCTCGATCGTCGGCACGCGCCAGGACCTGGACGAGGCGCTGGCCTTCGCCGCCGAGGGTCGGGTGGCCGCCCGCTTCTCCTGGGCCGGACTTGACGACATCAACGACGTGTTCCGCCGGCTGGACGAAGCCAGCGTGGATGGACGCGTGGTGCTGCGTCTTACCTGATGCCGGCGCCGCACGGCCCGGCCGTAACGCCGTGGCACGATCCCGGTCAGCACCATGCAGCGGCCTGCCAGGCCGAGGTCATCGACTTCCTGGCCCGCGGCGGGGGGCACGGGCGGGGCGGGCCGGTGACGATCGCCGAGACCCATATCTCGCGCGTGTTCCTGGCCGGCGACCGTGCGATCAAGCTCAAGAAACCGGTGCGCTTCAGCTACCTCGACTATTCGACGCCGGCGCTGCGCGAGGCGGCGTGCCGAGCCGAGTTGGCCGTCAACCAACGCTTCGCGCCCGGCCTGTATCAGTGCGTGACACCGGTGGTCCGTGCGGCGGATGGGCGGCTCACCCTCGATGGCCCCGGTGACAGGGTGGACTGGGTGCTGATCATGCGCCGCTTCGAGGCAGGCGCGCAGCTCGACCAGGTTGCGGCGCGGGGCGAACTGAGCCGGGGGCTGGCCCGGGCGCTCGCCGACCGCATCGCCGCGCTGCACGCCGCGGCACCGGAACACCCCGGGCATGGCGGCGCGGCGGGCCTGCGCCACGCCTTGGACATCACCGTTGAGAACCTGCGCATCGCTGCGTCCGGCGCGGCGCGGACCCTGGTGGCCGGCACGGTCGAGGACTGGGTGGCGCGGGCAGGTGCCGCATTGACCGGGCTCGCGCCGCTGCTCGATCGGCGACGCCTGGGCGGTCGCGTGCGCGCGTGCCATGGCGACCTGCACCTGGCGAACATCTGTGTCCTGGACGGCAACCCGACCCCGTTCGACGCGATCGAGTTCGACGCATCGATCGCATGCATCGACGTGCTCTACGATCTTGCTTTCCTGCTGATGGACCTGCATGCGCGCGGGTTCGCCGAAGCCGCCAGCACGGTGTTCAACCGCTACCTCGACCGCCGCGACGAAGCCGACGGGTTGCCGGCATTGCCATTGTTCCTGTCGCTGCGCGCGGCAATCCGCGCGCAGGTGCTGGCGGCCGCAGGCAGGGTCGAAGCGGCGCAGTACCTGGCGCTTGCCAACACGCTGCTCGATCCGGTGCCTGCCCGGCTGGTCGCGATCGGCGGCGCAAGCGGCGCGGGCAAGACCACGCTGGCCTGCCGGATCGCGCCCGGCCTGGGCCGCGTGCCCGGCGCGCGGCTGCTGCGATCCGACGTGCTGCGCAAGCGGATCGCCGGCGTCGCGCCGGAGGTACCGCTGCCACCGGCCCACTACACCGCCGAGGCGCACGCGACCGTCTATCGCGCCCTGATCGACGAAGCCCGCGTGTGCGTGACCGCGGGTCAAGTGGTGATTGCCGATGCGGTGTTTGGCCAGCCGGCCGAGCGCGAGGCGATAGCGACCGTCGCGTGCTCGTGCAGTGCATCGTTCCAGGGCCTTTGGCTGGAAGCGGATGCCGGTGCGCTGGTCGCGCGCGTGGCCGGCCGCACGGCCGACGCCTCCGATGCCACGGCCGCGGTGGTGCGCGCCCAGCTCGCCGGCAGCGTGCAGCCGCCGCCTGCAGGCGCTGCGGACTGGCTGCGGATCAGCGCCGGCAGCGCTGCGGCGGCGACCGAGCGTGCAGCACGCGTCGCGCTTCGCCTGCCCGCTGAGGGAGCGCCACGGCAGCTGCAGCCCGCACGCCCCGACACATCCGCAGCCTGAGCGCGTCCAGCCTGAGCGCGCCCAGCCTGAGCGCGCCCAGCCTGAGCGAGGCTGACGCGGCGGGCCGCTATCGCTGCGCGCCGGCGCCGAAGTGACGGGTCAACGAAATGGGCACCGGACTCATACCAGCGGTCAAATTCTTTGACCGCTTGTATTGAGTCTTTGTCTGCCCTCAGACGCCGGGCGCGGCCTCCGGCCGCGGGGGCATCGCCGCACCGGCGGCGGGCGCCTTCGGCGCCTCGGCACAAACCAAGAATTTGCGCCGCTGATAAACCCCTACGCTGGAGGAATCTGTGTTGTTGTGGGTCCGATGAGGTGGAAGCGCTTGGTTAGAAGCGACGCGAGTTCGTCCTTCCACGATGCGAGATTGTCGAAGAAGCCGCGGACGGCATTGCG